>Ga0256405_10001143_pt1 | contig 76823 bp, 66 predicted proteins | sample RumenRJG_02DNA_FD_189096 | JGI IMG/M metagenome (GOLD analysis project Ga0256405, IMG submission 189096) | Bovine rumen microbial communities from Lethbridge, Alberta, Canada - RJG_02 | ecosystem: Host-associated > Mammals > Digestive system > Stomach > Rumen | place: Canada: Alberta... | reverse complement strand
GCTGGAATCTTGCTTATAAAAATGGCTTTTTTTGTAATGCGTAGGAAACCAGAATAGTTTTTAGTAAAGCATTTTTTGCTGGGCTTTTTGTTTATTAAGATAAAAAATCAGTTGGGTTGTACTTGTAAAAGTAAAGCCCTCTTTTTTTTACAAAATATTATTTTTTATTTAATAAAAAAATATACTGTAATTTTAAAAATAAACTGATCTTGTTCTTTAAATATTTTGTTAACGTTTTTTCTCTGTTACTTAACTTGCTGCTCTGATTTTGTAAAGATAAATATTTACTTTTCATCTTTTTTGAAGTTTTATTGCTTATTGTTGAGTATTGGAAAATTTTAAGTGACGTAATGTACTGAAATAAAATTTTTTAAAATATGATAAAAATGGTGGCAGCGCTAAGAAGTAATAATAAAAGGGTAAAAGTGGTGTTTTATAAATTTATTTTTTTAGAAAATAAAGTTTATTATTTAGGTACAACTATTTTTAGCTTTGACAGAAACATTTAGGAGGAAATGCAGGCAATGGTAACAGATAAAATATATGACGCTTCAGGTTTTGTCATTTTAACAGATGTTGTACAGGACGTCATTTTGGAGATGAGATACTTCTCCAGCTTTAATTTTACCGGAAGAAGAGCGAAAAATTACTTAGAACCAATAGCTATAATTTCAAAAGAAGCGGCACTCGCTTTAAAAGATGTTTCTAGGAAACTTAAAGAAGAAAAACTAGTTTTAAAAGTTTACGATGCCTACAGACCACAGTCTACAGTAGATTCGTTTGTAGATTGGTCTATAAATGGTAGTGATGCTATGAAGCCTTATTTTTACCCCAAAATAGAGAAGAACGAGACTTTTAGTAAAGGATATTTAATAAAAAAGTCTAGTCATAGTAAAGGAAGTGCGATTGACGTTACGCTTGTTAGCATGAAAACTGGAGAGCCTCTTAACATGGGTGGACCTTACGACTTCTTTGATGAAATATCCCACCCTGACTATAAAGGCATAAAAGAAAATCAGTTTAACAATAGAATGCTTTTAAGGGAAATAATGTTGGTGTGTGGCTTTGAACCACTTGAAACAGAATGGTGGCATTTCACCTTAAAAGATGAACCTTTTAAAGATGTTTATTTTGATTTTCCTGTAGCTATTAAATCTATTACTGCTGGAGCGTGAATAAGGCTATAGAATCTATGAAATACAAAAATCCTCATTGCTTAGCACGCTTTTTTAAGAAAATTTGTTCCTATTAAAAAAATATAAGCATGATTAGCAATCTAACTCTTTTTTATGAAGTGAGAATTTATCTAGTGCACTCGGTTTTGCCACTGCCCATTCAGTAAAAGTGGCAAAACCAGGCGGATTAGCAAAAAACTTATATTTTCTAACACTAAACAGCCTCTCAGATACACTTTTTTGGCCATAGTCTTTTAGTTTTTAAAATTTGCAATTATTTCGCCTGCCACGTACGTCCCCTCTCTGTATTTCCAAATCTAGCACTGTCTTCATTTTTTAAAAAACTTTTACTCCCCAAAAATCTGTTTTCTTATTCTAGCACCTGTTGGAGTACCTGCAAGACCACCGAGTCCGGTTTCTCTTAATTCATGGGGGAGAGATCTTCCAATATGGTACATGGCTTCAACTACTTCATCAAAAGGGACTACACATTCAATTTCAGCCAAAGCCATATCTGCACACAAAAAAGCATTAACTACTCCTATAGCATTACGTTTAGCGCACGGTATTTCAACAAGTCCAGCAATAGGGTCACACACTTGACCCATAACGTTTGTAATAGTCATAGACGCTGCGTGAAAACTTTGCTCTATTGTACCTCCAAGCATATAAACTAAAGCTCCACTGGCCATTGCAGCAGCACTTCCGCATTCTGCTTGGCACCCTCCTTCTGCGCCAGAAAGAGTAGCGTTTTGCTCTATAATATCGCCTATAGCTGTAGCCGTAATAACAGAATTTACTAATTTTTCTTCCGTGGCTTTTATTTTATTTGCTATTGTTAAAAGGCAAGCTGGCAATATCCCGCACGACCCAGCAGTCGGCGCTGCTACTATTTTTCCCATAGAAGCATTTACTTCAAAGCAAGAAAAAGCTCTTGCTATACTATATAAAGTTTCTTTACAAAGAATGGTAGTGTCTTTCTCTTTAATATATTCCATAAGTTTTTTAGCAGTACCGCCTGTGAGTCCACTAACTGATGGTATTGCTTCTTTTAAAGTTTTTAAAGAGCTTTTTTCCATTATTTTTATAATTTCTTTGAATCGATTTCTAATTTCTTTTTCAGTAGTCCCCGTAAGGCTAATTTCTTTTTCTATAGCAATTTCGTGGATTTTCTTATTTTTCTCTTTACAAAGTTCTATTAACTCATGTGCTTTTTTGTACATAAAATTTTGACCTCTTTTTGTATTATAAAGATTATTATATTCAAAAAAATATTGTAGGATACTAATTTAAAAGTAAGTGCTAAAACTAGATGGTATTTATTAACTAATTTTGTTTTCTAATAAAAAGTTAGCTTTCTGAATTCACTTTATTTATTACTATAAACTTTTAAATCTTTAACTATTTTTCGTGATTAAATTATGTCTTTTTTAAACTACCATTTAAAAAGCAATGTTAAAATACTTAGATTTTTTAATATAAAAATACATAAATTAGCGACGCCTTGAAAAAAAACAGCAGTTACCACCAAAAACTTTTTTAAAAGTAAGTCTGTAAGGTAAGTTATTCTGCATATTTGATATATCTAACAGTAATAAGGCCAGGCAGACTTAAGTAAAAATGAACTTTTTAAGCCAAAGTAAATTTTAAAAATGTGCTCGTTTCTTTTATTATAACCTTTAAAATTTTAGGTCACTTAATCACTTTGTCCTCTGCGTTCACTTACTTTTACCTTTGACTACTATATATTAGATTTTTAAACTACCACTTAAAATTTATTTATTTTTATTTTAATATTATTTGAATTTTTACAAAAAAGATGTTAATATTTACAATATATCATTTAATGTTTAAGTAAAGGTGGATTTCTTAATGGCTTTTGATTTAAAACGTAAATCTGTGGCTGCGTGTTCTTTAGTTTCTTTTGTGGCAAATTCTTTTAGTTCTTTGTGTGTAAATGCTAAAGGTAGCAAAAAGGATGGAGAAGGAGATAAACAAAAACCTAAACAATATCCTTTCAAAAAAAGAGGTGAAGAAGACGGCGAAGAAAGGCATAAACAAAAACTACAGCAAAACATCGAGAAAGACGGTTATGAAATTTTTAGTAGAAATCAAGTAAAAATTAGTGGCTTAAATAGTATATTATTGGATGATGAAAACAATTCTAGCGAAGATAATTTTAAGATAATAGAAAGTAAACAAAAACCTAAACAATATCCTTTCAAAAAAAGAGGTGAAGAAGACGGCGAAGAAAGGCATAAACAAAAACCACAGCAAAACATCGAGAAAGACGGTTATGAAATTTTTAGTAGAAATCAAGTAAAAATTAGTGGCTTAAATAGTATATTATTGGATGATGAAAACAATTCTAGCGAAGATGATTTTAAGAGAATAGAAAGTAAACAAAAACCTAAACAATATCCTTTCAAAAAAAGAGGTGAAGAAGATGGCGAAGAAAGGCATAAACAAAAACCACAGCAAAACATCGAGAAAGACGGTTATGAAATTTTTAGTAGAAATCAAGTAAAAATTAGTGGCTTAAATAGTATATTATTGGATGATGAAAACAATTCTAGCGAAGATAATTTTAAGAGAATAGAAAGTAAACAAAAACCTAAACAATATCCTTTCAAAAAAAGAGGTGAATTAGAGGATGAAGAAGAAAAAAAACAAACTAACGAGCGCAAAAGAGCTAGGATGCCTTTAGCTGAAGAAAAGTGTGATGAGTGGTTTGGTTGCTTATTTAAGTTGAAGTATCATGGTACCACACCTAAAGTTGGAATTGAAGAAGTGACGTTACATAGAAATGAGGAAACAAATAGTTATGTAAGAGAAAAAGAATTATTATTAGATAAAATTCAGATTGATCTGGACGATGATCCTTATACACATTATACAGATAAAAATTATTCGCCATACGGATGGAAAAAAGGGAAATACACTAAGAAGGAAGAAAAAGTTAAAATAGAAAAAATACATAAGTGGCTAGACGGAGATGGTGGAGATTTGACAGATGATGAGTACGAAGCAAGAGTTTTTATTCCTGGTGTAGGTTGCTATGATGGACATAAATTCTATAAAAATTTTACAAACTAAATTAAAGCAAATATTTTGCTTACCACATATAAACTTATTTGAAGTGGTAATACCGAAGCAGGGCACATTTGGTTATTAAACTTTTTCTATCACAGAAATAAACTAATCTTGTACTTGTCTTTAGTATTATGACCTTTTGAATCTTCTGCTGCATGATTTGCCACTCAGTTTTTAATACCTAAATTAAATTTTTTCTATATAAGTAATTTTTAGCACATTTTTGGAAGATCTTAATTCTTCTAAAAGGGAAATGATTTCTTTAGTTTCGTTGTTAATTTCTAGCATAGTTATAGACTGATTTTCAGCTTTTTTTTGCCTCACTAAATTTAAAGATACCAGGTCTAAATTATATTTTTTTATTAAATTCACTATAAGACATGTGGTACAAATATCGGTTACATGTTCGATTATTGTTGAATTATAAATGCACGAGGTATTAACCTTTAGGCCATTTATAGAGTAAACCCTGATTTCTCCTCCACCTATAGATGACGCTACAATACTGGTTTTTTCGCTGTTTTCGTCGAACATTTCTATTTTTACAGTATTAGGGTGAACGTCGCCTAGGTCTGCTTTTATAAATTCAAGGAAAAGTCCTTTTTCCCGAGCTAAATCTAAAGAATATATAATTCTCTCATCATCTGTTTTAAAGCCTAATATTCCAGCAGCCAGAGCTCTGTCGGTTCCATGCCCTTTGTAAGTATTTCTAAAAGAGCCGTGCAAGTAAAACTTAATTTTTTTGGCCTTACCTTTACAAACCGTTCTAGCAACATTACCTATTCTTACTGCACCCGCCGTGTGCGAACTAGAAGGGCCAACCATAACGGGTCCAAGTATTCTAAATAAACCTCTACTCATAAATTATTTTTTACCTCATAATAGACACTAAAATAATAGTATATTAAATTTTTAAAGTATTTGTTAATTTTAAAGTTTTAAAAAATATTTCTATAATTTTACTTGATTTTTTTTTTTTTTTTGTGTATAATTATAATTAAGAGATAAAAGGAGGTGTTTTTGAATGCCGAAACCAAAAAAAATAATTACAAGCGGATTAATATTAGCTGGTGTTGCAAACGTAGTGGCACCATCTTTACAAACAAGTGCAGGCCTTATGTCTTTTCTTAAAAAAGCGGGAAGCTCTATTTCTTCAGGAGTAAGTGTTGTTTTTAGAGTGGTTGGTATAACCGCCTTGGTTAGTTGCATAAAAGAAAAGTTTTTTGGTGCTGAAGATACTAAAAATAAAAAAGAAAACAATAATTTAGACGCCAAAAGTGATAGTACAAGTGAAGGCAGTGGCGGTGAAGGTAACATAAATATTAAAGAAAGTGTCCAAGATTTAAAGTTGAATCTTTCAAAAGAAAATAGCAATGAAATTGAAAATAATGAGAAAGAAATAATTTTTGAAAACCAAGGCAGTGAAAACAATGTAGCCAAAGAAAAGGAAAAAGCTTCTTTTAACTGGGAAGAGCGCTGCATGGAGATTTTTAATAATCCCGAAAAATTTAAGTGGCGCGTGGAAAATGAAAACGGTAGAGATGCTCTCTATGTAGATTTAGATGGTAAAGATAGCTTTTACAATATAAGTGACATTTTTTTGGAAGGCAAAAGACAATTGGAAAATAAATTAAAAAATATGAGTTATGAAGAAAAGGCAGAAACTGTCGATATAAAAGAAAGAAAAGTTTTTGACAAATGGTACTTACAAATGGAAACCAAAAAGGACTTATTAAATAAAAAAATTTCTGTTTTTTCTTTTTTAGGTTCTGCTTTTAGCGAAAATCCTTGCTCTGTAATTGATGTTGCAGTAAATAATGGTAATCTTAATGAGTATATTTATAATTTTTTTGAGCCGTTAAAAAATAATGTCTCTAGAATTCTTAATAAGGGCAAAAAAGAAAACGATATGGAGTATTTTCAACGAATTACGGAAACTGGTACTTTTCAAGAAGATAAAGATTTTTTTAAAGAATTATCAGAAAAGCTGGATAGATTGTTCTCTTTTAGTTCAGGGATTAGCAGAAAACTTAAGTTTAATCAAGTGGCTAATTTTGGTGAATATTCACCTGAAGAGTTTTTAAGTGCTTTAGTTGAAAGAGCTATATTGGAAGAAGAGAAAAATTTAAGTGATGGTGATCGTTTAGATGGTATGGATTGCTTGGATAGTGCAACGCGCAAAGAAATATTTAACTATGTTAAAACTAACCACCCAGATTTTTGCAGAAAATTAATTAAAGAAGACGAAAACAATAAAAAAATGTATTTAAAATATATCAATCCGGATGTTAATGAGGAAGAAATACCTGTTAATCAAAAAAATATAGAAAAAGAAGAGCAAGAAGATGATTTGGAGATAGATTATCATAGCCTTCTGCTGGAAGGTATTGAAAAATGCAATTGGAAGATGCAAAAATTAGACGGTAAGGATTGCCTTTTTGTTAGAGAAGGTAAAAATGGTGACTTTAAGCTCGCGAGTAGTTACTTTTTAAATTGTAAAAGAAAGCTAGAAAAAGAGCTTAAAGAAAAGAGTAAAGAAGAGCTAAATAAAAAAGTTAAAGAATCGGGTAGTGGTATGGGTCTAAGCTCTGGTGAAGAGACAGTAGAACAAAAAATTAAAGATGATATAGACATTTGTAATTTTATGATATTTGCCAGCGTTGACAATCCTTGGGGCGTCGTTTATATGGAAAGTCCCTCTTTGATTGATTTTTCTACTCCTTTTTTCAGAAAATTTTTAAATTCTGATAATGAGGCGATTGAGAATTTTGCGCAAAGAGTAATTACTGAAGAAAAATATTATAAGGCTAAAAAGGTAAGAGGCTGGGCAATAACTAAAATTTTTAAATCCACTGGTAAAACTCCCTCAACTGAGGAAGTAATAGATAAAATAGTTTCAAGATATGCTGAAGAAAAAACAGGTAAACTTTTAGATGTAAAAAACTATATTAATGATAAATTAGAATGTAGTACGACCGAAATGTACAATGATTTTTTAGAATTTTTAAAATACCATGGAAGTAACAAGCTTTTAAAAGAAGTTCAAAAAATAAATTTGCGCAGTGCTGAGGCTTATGCTAACCTTATTCTTAACGATAAGCAGAATCAAGTTAAATCTAAATTAAACCCTAACTTCAAAATTTTTCGTCCCAAGAAGTCTAATTATAAAGATGACTTTTATCATTATGGAAATATGAAAGACAATATGTCCAAAATTTAATTACCGGTCTCCGGACCGTAATAAAGGTATGGAAGTGCAAAAATAGGATTTATAAGTACGTTAGGACACTTATTTAGGCTTTTAGAAAAGTTTTGGATTTGCTAATATACTATAATATTTCTAAGTTGACTCCTTTTTAAGTAAGTAATTGGTTATCCCTTATATTTTTTAGTCAAAGTTTTAAAAGTTACTTGCTTTATTAGAGTAAGACTATGATTCTTTTAAAAAAAAGTTGAGACTTAAAATTCATTTTTATAAAAATTACATAAAATATTGACTTTTTATAAAAAATATATTATAATATTAAACATAAGTTATGAACTTAAAGAGGAGGTAACAAGTGATGTCTGTAGCTAATGTTGCTAAATTATTTTATAGAATGGACCACGAGGTGGATGTTAAAGAAAAGGTGGATGCAATTATTGCTAAATACAGTTCACCAGATTATTCTGGGGTAAATAGAGAGGAAATAATAGAGGAGGAGCTAATTCCTTTAGGGAAAGAGCTTGGAATGGAGTTCACTTTAGGGGAGTTTACAGAGTATCTGCTTAATCCTTCTTTACAAAAATTATACGAGACCGCAAGGGTTGTAGGCGGTTCACCGGACGACCCTGATTTTGGTAAAAAAATTGCAGCAAGAGTGGCAGAAAAGTCTTTGCTTAGGGACCATTTAAAGGCTGCCAGTGCGTTGTACGACGAAACTTATGGCATAAGAGATGATGACATAAATATTGATGTAGATACGGACTAATAGGGGGTTAACTTTTATTACATTTTTTGTTTATTGAATTTTAAAACGTTTGTTTAGTTCAAGTGTAGGGCTAGTGCATCAAATTGGCTAGTGTCTTAATGTCACAAAAAAATTAAAAAGTTTTGCCTTTTAATATTTTTTGATGTGAATTTTTTGATTATTAACCGTTATTTTAAAGAGGCCATAATTTTTATATAGGGGATTTCTTTATTTAAATTTTTTAAAACTAATTTTTGGAGGAAAACTTTTTAGCAAGAGGTACTTTTAAGGTGAAGAATGAAGACAAAAAATTACCTTATAAAAACAGGGAGTTGAGCTGGCTTGACTTTAATTACAGAGTGTTAGAAGAAGCTTTTAAAAACGATACTCCTTTGGCAGAAAAACTAAATTTTTTGGGAATTAGTGCTTCAAATTTAGACGAGTTTTTTATGATACGTGTTGCAGGGGTAATCAACGATTCTATAAAAAGTGACAAGAAAAAAGACTATTCAGGGTTTACTCCCAAGCAATTATTAGCTAAAACTGCTGTAAAAATAAAAAAATTTTTAGAAAAGCAGTACATATGCTTTGAAGAACATATAAAAAAACCGTTAAAAAATGAAGGTATAGCTTTTGTTAGCAATTTAAAAAAATTAGCCCAAAGGCAAAAAGATAAAATTTCTAGTTACTTTGAAAAAACTATATTTCCCCTTTTAACTCCTCTTGCTATAGATAAAAGTAGACCTTTCCCCCAAATACTAAACAAAACCTTAAATATTGCTGTTAGAATAGAAAAAAATGGAAAGTCGAATTTTGCTGTGGTGCAAGTTCCAAATGTTTTGCCTAGATTTTTTAAAATAGATGAAAAAAATGATAGTAAAAAAGAAGAATATTTGCTTCTGGAAGATATAATAATAGCCCACATAGACAGACTATTTGACCCTTACAAGGTTAAGGCGGCTTTTCCTTTCAGGGTAACAAGAAATTCTGACCTTTCTATAGATGAAGCAAGAGAGAATTTAATTGTAGCAGTGCAAAAGTCTATAAAAAAGAGAAAGAGAGGGAACCCCGTTCGTCTTGAAATTTTTAAAAATAATGATGCTAAAACTAGAAAATTTTTAGTAAATATACTAAATGTTCCAAAATCTGATATATACGAAATTCCAGGCCCTATTGATTTAACTTTTCTTACCAAGTTTTCTAAGATTGATTCTTTAGATGATTATAGATTTCGGGAAATGCAGCCTGTAGACCCACCTAGGGATTTTTTAGATTGCGATGATATATTCAGCCACATAAAAGAAAAAGACAGACTTGTGCATTGTCCTTATGAAAGTTTTAATCCTGTTTTAAGACTTATAAGGGATGCTGCAAAAGACAGTAATGTTTTGGCAATAAAGCAAACACTATACAGAGTTAGCGCCGACTCTTTAATAATTGATGCTTTAATAAAAGCTGCAGAAAGCGGAAAACAAGTAACAGTACTGGTTGAACTTAAGGCGAGGTTTGATGAAGAAAACAATATTATTTGGGCAAAAAAGTTAGAGCAGGCTGGGTGCCATGTTATATATGGCCTTCCGGGGCTTAAAACACATTGTAAGCTGCTTTTAGTTGTAAGAAAAGAAGATGACAAAATAGTTCGATACGTTCACATGAGTACCGGCAATTACAACGATGTAACAGCTAAAATATATACAGATATAGGCCTTTTTACATGCAAGGAAAGTTTTGGAGAAGATGCCTCGGCTTTATTTAACTTGCTTACAGGATATTCCAGCCCTAAAAATTATAAAAAACTTATTGTTGCACCAAAAGGTATGAAAGATTTTTTTAAAAGTAAGATATTAAAAGAAATTGAAAATAAAGGAAAAAATTTACCCACCGGAATAACTATAAAAGTAAATGCCCTGGTGGACGTTGACATAATAAAGCTTCTTTATAAAGCCTCTAAAGCTGGAGTTAAGATAAATCTTATTATTAGAGGAATCTGTTGCCTTGTTCCAGGTATAAAAAATATAAGTGAGAATATCAGAGTATTTAGTATAGTTGGAAGATTTTTAGAACACAGCAGAATTTATAAATTTGAAAACGCTGGAAAGCCTTTAATTTACCTAGGTAGTGCCGATTTAATGCCAAGAAACCTTGAAAAAAGAGTAGAAACAGTTTTCCCCATTGAAGATGAAACTTTAAAAAGAAGGCTTTCTAATGTACTTGCTACTTTGCTGAAAGACACCACAAATAAAAGAGAGCAACTCAGCGACACAACATACAAAATCTTTGAATCCAAAGAAAAAATTAACAGCCAAGAAACATTTATAGACTTAGCTAAGTATTAAAGAAAGTTCGACCTTTATTTCGTAAAACCCTTCATTACGAGCTAGGGGGATGACCTACAAAAAAACAATATCTAATTTACCCTAAATAAACATACGACTTTACTTAATAGCACCTGGCTAGAAGACCGCCCGAAGTGAGAGACCCCGCTTTGACATACTCTTTATAAAGTCTCCCCTTTAATATAAAAAGCCGACCAAGACCTCTGTGTACCTATTTTTTAGCATAAAACAGCAAAAGCTTCTACCATTAAGATGGACGGTACCACTCTGACAAAAGTGGCAACTGTCTGCCTAAAAGTATTCCAGAGAGCAAAGCCTTTTGTGAAAGACGCTCCACCTACCCAACCTTAATACCGGGGCACACTTCTGCTATTAATAATTATTATTGAAAGTTATTACCCTTGCCGTAAAACTGCTGCTGCGGGGGCATGTTGTTGTTAAAGTTGTTGCCGTTGCATATTACCCATGTTAAACATATTGTTGCCATTAATCGCCATCATACGTTGTAGTTGTTCAAATTGCTGGTGGCTTTGTGTATCTTGCTGTATTAACACTGGGCTTTTTCTCATGTTCCAGAAGTTTTGGTCTTTTTCTCTAATGAGCTCCAACGCTGCACTGTAGCAACGCCATGCTCCCCTGTTGACCTCATTGTAAAGATCTACTTTACTTCTTCTATAATTAATCAAATTCCTATCAAATGACGCTAAATTAAATTCGCATTTAACAAGATGCGAATACTCCATACTGTCAAGATCCACAGAGTTAATAAAAGAGAACTTTTCTCCAACACTCCCAAAAAAACTTTTTTCCGGGGAAACTCTAATAAAAAAATTTTTTCCTTTATAGTCTGGAAAAATAAGTTCGTAAACACGGGAGTCATTAGAACGAATGCTATCGATAAGCTTAATTAACGGGGTGCCATCTGCACTAAGAAACCAGCTGTAATAAATTTTTCTATTATTATTAAAACTTATTACGCGATTAACAGTGTCTACTACAGCCTTCTCTTTAAGGTCACTGACTTCTTTCCGGTATGTTTCAAGATCTTCTTGTACGCCTGCACCGTTATTATTATTCCCATTAAAGTTATTGTTAATATTGTCGTCATTAAAATCCCTATTGATATTGTTCATCTCCTCCCCTAACCCAGAAAATTCGTCACTCTTATTACTAGTCCAAAGCCACCAAACAAGCACTCCAGCGCCTACAATCGCTAACAATTTACCCCAATGGTTACTTAAAAGCTTTACAACACCTGAACCAAGTTTAGAAATAACACCCTCACTCGCAGCTTTAGAAGCAACAGTTCCACCTACAGTACTAGCACCTGTTCCGGGCAAGAAGCTACTAAAAAGAGCAGGTGCAATTAAAAAGGCGCTCCCTTTTTTAAAAAACTTAAAACCTTTATTTTCCATACAAAACATCCTCCTACAAAACAAAATACATCCGACACTAACAACTACATAGACCGATCTAGTATTTTGTGTTTTGTATCCTATTTTAGCAGTTTATTTTTACTGTGTCAATAGTTTTATTTAAATTTTTCTATAAATAACCGGAAATTTTATTTGCAGTCCATCGCGTAAAAAATCCATTTAGTTATGTCTCCGTAAAATTATTGGAAAAATTATATAATTTTAAAACGGTATAGAAATCAATATACTTTGCAAGATAGAAAATCTTATTATCTTAAACCTATATTTGCAAATTAGACCAATCTATTTGAATTCAAAAAATCTTTTCTTAATTAAGAACAAAAAGAATCTATCCTAATAATTTTTAAATTACCAAACAGGGTAAAATATTTAAGATTAATAAAAGTAAAAATATAAAAACTTCACGCAAAGGTATCCATCACCTTTAGGTATTCCTCTATATTGTAAGAAGAGGAGCTACCCCTTTTCGTTTTAGAAATTTTAAGGTTGTACTCTTTTAGCCGGTCTTTGCTGTTTATTTTCTTACTATTCCAATCTTTAATTATAGCGTCTATGTAACTTACAATATATTTACCTTTTAACATTATGCATCTATCGTATGCTTCTTTTATTAAGTCCAAAGGAACTTTTAAATTGTTAACCCAGTTAAAGCAGCATTCCTTTTCCTTTTCTGTAGGGGCTCTACTGCCAAGCTCTAAAAGATTCCTAACTTTTTCCCATGCTTTTTCTTGGCTTTGTAGCTTTTTTATTTTCTTTTCTGCTTTTTCTATTGTGTCTATACCTTCCTTTCCCCAACTAGAAGCTACCTTTTCTATGTACCGCATATTACTTTTACCTATACTAATTACATATTGAAGCAACATTAATATAACAGCTATCGGTAAGCCGTCTGTATCGTGAAACATAATGAGGGCAGCACAGTCAAGGTTAGAGATAGGCCTTCCTAGTATATTTTGTGCTTCCTTCATCAAAAAAGATATCTCACTAGAGCTGTTTATTCTATTAACAACAAATGTTGGGTCGCTTTTTTTGTATTTGAGTGAAGTTTCATAAATAGATGGGGCGGCTTTTTTTTCTTTTTTTAATTTTATTTTACTTTTTAAAAGACCTATATTTTTCAAAAATTCAATTGTAGACTTTATTTCTAAAACATCGGTATCAAGATCTTTGGCAATATCGCAAAAAAACTTTTTTTCACCAGAATATCTTAAAATGTAAAGAAAAACTTTGACCTGCATAAAAGACAAAGAATCCAAGTAAGAATCTATAAAGGCAATTGGTACACTAAAGCTTTCGTTAAAGTCTGTGCAATTTATAAAATTTTCTTCCAAAATTTTATCCTCAAAATCATCGATTCAAAGCTCTCTTATTTTACACCATTTTAACTTTAAACCTTTTAAAAATTAATATCACAAAAAGTTAGATTTTTATTGATTTTTATTAAATTTAAATAAAGTAAATAACAAAATTTCTTTAAAATTCTTTTTTAAACTAAGAAAGCATTTTCCAATGATAAAAAGTTTAAAGCCATATAAAGCTATGCTTTTTTCTGTTCTAAACAACAATTTTGCCGAAACAGTTCTCCTTGCAAATTTTAAAGCATTTGATTTTTTACCAACTGACAAAAATACAGTAATTTAAATTTTTAGAAATTAAATATATAAAGTCTATGTAAAAAATTTTTATAAAATATAAGAAAACGGTATGTAAGAAAAATTTTAAGGCTTTTTTGATAAGAATTTTAAGCCTAAAAATTAGATGATGGAGGAAAATAAAAGGGTCAAAAATTTAAAGTGTTATAACACTAAAATAATTGCATATTACAAACTAAATTTTGTGTTAAAAGTAAAGCTTGCTGTTTAAATTTAATTATTTTTAGCACAGTCGACTGAAAAAATTAACAGACAAACGCAAAAAAATATGTATAATACGAAGGGTCGTATTTAGGAAAGCGAGTAGGTGATTTAATTGTTAGAAGTAGAAGAAAATTTAGAAAAAATTCAAGATATTTTAGAAAGGGCGTGGAAGTTTCCTTTAACTGGCGGGAAAGCTTTTATTGAAGTAGATAAGATTTTGCAAATACTGGCCGAAGTTAGAGAATCTCTTCCAAGAGAGATTGAGCAAGCAAAAAAAGTAGTGGCAGATAGAAAAAAAATTTTAAACGATGCAAGAGAAGAGTCGAAACAGGTGCTGCAGTCTGCAGAGGAAAAAGTGAAGCTTATGCTAAGTAAAGATGAGCTTTTAAAAAGAGCAAAAGAGATAGCGGTTAATTTGGTTAAGGAAGCGGAAAATAAAGTTAAAGAAATAAGAAAAGCTACAAACAGCTATATTGAAAACGTAACAGATGAAGCGGTTAAGTCACTTTTGAGTGGTGTTTCTAACATTAAAAATATGCGCAGCAAAATAAAAAAATAAAGTAAAAGGAGATTTTTTATGAAAACTAATGTTGTTGGCAGAAAAATAGTCATAGATGATACTTTCAAAGAGTTAGTGTTAAAAAAACTAACAAGGCTCGATAAACTCTTTGGTCCAGAGGCTAATGCCAGGGTAGTTGTAACTAAAGGTAAAGACAGAGAAACAGTAGAAATTACAATAACGGAAGGCGGACATATTTACAGGGCTGAAGATACTTCTTCCAGCAAGAACGAATCGATAGACAAAGTCCTTAAGGCTTTAGCCCGGCAAATGAGAAAGCATAAAACTCGCCTAGCCAAGAGGTTTAAATCTGGTACTTTAGAAGATGTATTACGTACACAGGAAGATACAAAAGTTGAAGAAGTTGCCCCTAAATATGAAATAGTTAAGTCAAAAGAATTTGCAATAAAACCTATGGGTGTAGAGGAAGCTATTTTAGAGTTAGATCTTTTAGGGCACCCGTTCTTTATCTTTAAAGATGCAGACACCGATGCAATAAATATCGTCTACAAAAGAAACGATGGTAAATATGGCCTTCTGGTCCCGAAAGATTAGGTTGCATTTGTAATTTTAATTGCGTTGCTGAGATTTTTTTATATTTTGTGGAAATAAGTCCGATACTAGTGATGGGTATGTTTAACAATCAAAAAAATCATTGTGAAGGTTAAGACTTGAAGAGTTATGGTACAAAGTTAAATGCGTTTTGAGGATTTGTTTTTCCTCAGAAAAATAAACTTTTTACATTGGATGTAGTCGGTTCTGTGCCCCCAAAAGAAGCGCTAGCTGGAACGCAGGGGGGATTATGGGCGGTCTGCTCATTGAAGAAACGGTGAACACAGCCATTTTCTCACCGAGTACTACTTTAAAGGCACTCAAAAAAACAGAGAGATACTTTAAAAAAAATTACTGTGTTTAATTTTTTGTGACATGCGACTTTATTGAGTGGTGTCAAGTAACATTATTTTTCAAGAGGCTCTTCTTATGAAAAACTCAAAAATAACGGAATTAATCATAATTTTCAGACAAAAACCAAGGCTTATAGAGATTTTTACCAAGGTTATCACGTTTTTTTTCTAAACCAAAGCCTTTACCATCTATGTTCTCTTTTTCAGCACCAAGTTTTCCCAGCTCTTCCTGCAATTTAAATATCTCACTTTGTACTTTTTCTAATTCTTTCTCATTCTCTGTTTTTTCTCTTTTCTCATCCTTATTTTCTTCCTGGTATTTATTAATTGCTTCCAGAAGTTCCTTATCGTTATCGTCAATACCACCACCTTTAAGAGCTTCTTTCATTCCTTGAAGATGTTTTTTTTCTTTTTGTAAGTATTCCATAAGGGGGGTGGCCTGTGCTTTTAGCCATTGCCAATTCTTATTCTTAACACTCCAGTCGAAGTCTCCTAGATTTTTAATAAATTCATTTAACAAAGTAGAATAATCTCCATTGCGTTCACCTTCTACCAAAAAAGTTTCTGCGTCAAAAGTATCGCCCTTCATAAGAATATTTTGGTTCCTAAGATCGTCTTCAATAAAAGCTATATCATATAAATCTTCTTCTTTAAGTTTTTGGGAAATAAAATTATTGAGAACCGGTTCCGCATTTTCTTTGCTTATATAGGAACAACAACGGTCGTCTTTAAAAAAAGTATAATTTTGAATACGTTGCATTAGATTATTTGATTTTTCTTGCTCTTCTTTGCTTAATTTTTTTCTTGCACTAAGAGTAAGGTAATCACACAAATCTACCAAATAACTCAATTTACATAAAATCCCATACTTATTAGTTAGGAGGTAATCAAGATGATCTATTATTTTACCTTTCGTTTCATTCCGCGCCTCAAGCAATTCTTTCTTTTTATTTTTCTTAAATTCTTCTAAATTTAAGAGTTGAGCTTGTTCCCTTTTCTCCTTTTCTGCCTGCACCTTTTCTGACAGCTCACCTTGTTTTTTTAAAGCTTCATTAAGTTTTTCTCTTGTTGTGTTAATAGTTCGCTCATCTAAATACTTTTGATCAATCTGCTTATTTAAATTATCTAATTCCACTTTCCTTCTTGCCACGGCAATGCCCCATATGATGAGACCGATAACTGTAACTCCAAGAAGAGCAAATTTCACAACCGTTGAACAATTAAGACCGTCCTCGTCTTGAATGTTATTTCTTTCTTGCCCAGCAAAAGAAAACAAAGCTGGTGCACTCGCCATTAAAGCTGCACCTTAGCTAAACTTTAAAAACTTATTTTTCTTAAACATAAAAAATTTTCCCTAAATATTTTCTAACTATGTAATAGTTTAAAACATTTTTAGTCAAAAGTCAATACAATAATTTTATAACGGGTGCTAAAATATAAATTTTCAGAAGTAAAAAAGTGGTATAGAAAAGGAAAATTTAATAAAGGAATTAAAAAATTCCTTTACAGCTAATATAGTTTCTTTTTTAGGTTATTAAATACAATAATTTCACTACGTCTTACCTCTTTTAGCATTGTATATTACTTTGTTAAGAATAAAATTTTAAAAAACTTTCTTTAATCGGTCATTTTTATACCAGTAATCTTCTTTACATAAACTTGTTTTAGCAAACTTTTTTTAAAAGGTCTTTATTCTTTGACTCTTCTCCCCCAATAACCTTACATTCCCTCAAAGATACGTACTCCTCGCCGCAAAAAATTAGGTGATCCAAAAGGGTTATGTCTAAGGTCTTTAAAGTAAGCTCTAACTGGTTAGTAATTTTTATATCTTCCTTTGAAGGCAAAGCAATCTTAGAAGGATGGTTGTGAGCAATAATTAAATAGCTAGCATTATATTTAAGGGCCAAAGAAATTATTTTTCTAAAATCAACATCTACAAATCTTAAAGATCCTTTTTCTATAAAATCACAAAAAACTATTTTCCTATTTTTGTTAAAAATTGCTAGAAGCACGTTTTCCTCGTAAACATCCATAAATTTTGCCATCATTATATTTTTAACGTCTTCTAAAGTTAAATTAGTTACTCTAATTTTTTTATTTACTTTGTCTTTTTCTTTGTAGCAAATATCAAAAATAATTTTTACTAGCTTTAAAAATAAAACAGAATTTTTACCTATACCTTTTATTTCTAATAAGTTTTCTTCGTTGGCATTTAAAATTTCAGAAAACGACCCAAAACTATTTAATAATTCGTGAGCAATATTATTGGTATTTTTCCGTGGTATACAAAAAGTCAAAAGAAGCTCTAGCAACTCATGTTTTTCGAGTATGCTAGGGTTTGCTAAAAATTTTTTTCTTAGCCTTTCCCTGTGCTTTTCGTGCATTTATTTAACCCCAAATTTATTTTTATTAATATTATATTGTAACATAAAACGAATATTTATTATTATTTTATAATTAAAATATTTTAAATAAATAAAAGGCTCTGCAAAAGCAGAGCTTGTGATTAAGTTTTAAGCTCAGAACTAGAGGTACCTAGCAATTAGATATTGAGGTAAAAATGTTATAGTAGCGACTAAAAGCCTGGCAAGTAAAGAAACACCAAAACTTAAAACTTTGCTAGAAGTACCGTTTTCATCTTGTTCTGTCTCCGGCTGATTTTCAATTTTATCTTCACTCAATTTTTTGTTGGTTACTTCTGCTTCCAATTGTTCCTTTAACTTCGGTATAGACACAGTTACTCCAGAATCTATAACCAAATGAAGGGTATCCCCGTTTTCTAAGCCAATATCAATAATTTTATTTTCCTTATTACTAAGTTTTTCTTCAGAAGCTTTGTTACTATTAATTTTAATAGCTTTTTTCTCCTCTATTTTAGTTTTAGCATTATTTATTCTTTGCTCATTATTAATTTCTTTATTCTGTAAAGAAATTACAGTTTCAATTTTTGCACTCTCCTTTGCATTTGCGTAACATCCTAACCAGGGTGATACAAGCAAATTTAAAAAAATTAAAATAGTAGATATTCCTTTTTTCATACTATACCACCTTCTCTACTAAAAGTTTTATTTATAAAAAATACACAATTTAAAAATTGTGTATTAAACATTATACACTATATTTATAAAAAGTGTGTTCTAAATTAGAAAAAATGGATAATTTTTCTATAAATTTTATATATTTTATGGTAAATATTTTTAATAAGAACACTTATATAATATAAATTCTAATAAAATATACTTAAGATTATTTATATATATAAGTTAATGTCGCTAATTGTCAATAAAAATACCCAAAATTTACATTTTAATGCGCTAAAATAAGGATATTATAATAATCTTTATTTTTATGGAGGCTTTTCATGTTAAAGAGTTTTTTTGGTAAAAGGACTAAAACGTTTGCTTATGCTAGCGCTTTAACGGCAGTTGGTACTTGTTTTTTTGCAAATAGTTTAAGTGCTGCGGCTATTAATGTTCAGACTAAAAGTGAAGGTTTTATAAAGAGCAAAAGTTTTGGCTATCTAAAAAATAGAGTGAATGAAAAAGATATAGAGTCGGTAGGAAAAATCTGGAGTTGGAAAAATGACAACACTCTTACTTTTCTAGAGCAAGGCCATATTTTTTTCGATGCCACTAACGGAGATAAAACAAGGTTAGAAAAATGGTTGGCACTTTTAAAGTTTGCTGAAAAGCATTGTAATGACAATGATGCTAATAAAAAGAAAGCGTTTTTATTAAAATGTCAAACTATTGAAATAATTGATGCGAAAGCCGGTGAGCTTTTAGCTGAGTATTTTAATATGAGAGGTATAGAAGAATTATTAGAAATAGGGAAGTTGGACCTTTTGTATAAAAACGTAATAAGTGAGGATAAAGAACAAAAGTATAAAGAACTTCTATCTTTTGCAGAGATTTTAAATGATCGAATTGCAGAGTATTGTTCTGATTTGTTAGCTTTTTGCAATTTTGAAGATAAAAATGACGAACACGTACTTAGTAAAAAATTGTCTTCAGCAAGAGCACTTACAAAGTGTTTTTGTAATGTTTTTTATTTTAGAACTGGTGATAAGTATGCTTTTATGTGCTTTAAGTAAGTTATGCATATGGTATCTGGCAGCTCAGAAGTTCTTTCTTTTAATCTATCAGAAGATTTTAAAAATAGTTTTGTGCAAGATTTACTAATGGATCTTAATTCTGCTGTTGGTAATTTGAATAATAGTAAAGCCGCCGTAAAGATATTAAGTAGTATAGTTTTCTCTTACAATAAATCTGGTATAGACGGTCTGAGAAAGATTTTAAAATTTTGGAGCCAAAAGAATAACAATGGCTTTTTAAAGGAAATCATAAAGAAAGAAATCAACAAAGAGCAGATCGATAAGAATAAATTAGATGAGTTATTTAATCAAGCAGATAGCCTTGCGAAAGATTTTTGAGGTTATCTTTATCTCAGCTGAGTTTTTTGAAAATCAGAGGTAACATTGGGCTTGTTTTTGTTAGTTTGGCTTTTGTATAGCAAATATTGGCTGCAAAGGCCATGTTGATGTATTTTAATAAAGCTTTTATGGCTTGATTTTTCCATTACTTAGTTTTTTCTATGTTGGTTTTGTTTTAAAATATTTATACTTTATTTATATTTTTTTTTATTTATAATAAATCTATTTACTATATATTTTTTAGGAGGTTTTCATGTTAAATTTTTTTGGTAAAAGGAAATGGGTTTCTTCTTTTTGTTTAGCGAGTTTTTCATGCGGGGCTATTTCTAGTGTATCTTCTGGTACTGTAGCGGCAGACGATAAATTTTTGGAAAGTAATCTTTTTAATTTCTTGGAAGGTAAAGCTTTCAAATATAAAGTGGACGACTTTTTCAATAGTGATCAAAGTGTAGAAGACATGGTCATGAAAAAGCCAGAAGAGGAACTTAACTTTTACTCAATATTTACGGATTATTTTTTTGCTGACACTTTTAAAGTGGTTTGCGAAGAGAGAAAGAACGATAAATGTTTTGAGAACATATTTTTTGACAAAGATGCAGATAATTTAGAAAAGACAAAAATTCTTTCTTTAGATAGCCAGTATTGCTGGGAAGACAATAAAAGTTTAGAAAAGAAAGTTGAAGATTTAAAAAGCCAAGGACTAGACACTTTAATATATTGGTACGCTATTGCAGACTTTAGAGGAATGTGCGCTGAAGCTAGGAAAACGATACTAAAGAAAATATCTAATCCCGGTTTTTTAAGAAAAAAAAAGAATCGCAAGATCTTTCCGAAAAAATTGAAAAAATTTGTGAAGAAAATGCAAAAAAAAGATAAAAAAGAATGGCTTTGTAAAGAAATAGAAAAAACTAATAAAATAGAAGAAAATGCAAAAAAATTAAGACAAGAAATAGCGTCAATTTTGGGAGGAAATATAGATTCTAAAATTTTAGATTTTTTGAGAAAAAGAACATACGAAGACATGTTTTTGAATTCTAAGGGTGAATACCACCAAGAAAAATTTGGTGTTTACATGGAATATATAGGCAAATTTTGTGAAGGAATTAAAAACGGAGAATTTGATAAAAATCTTAGTGTAGACGAAAAAAATAATTTGCTTTTCTGCGAAAGTTTAGCCGATACATTTTTAAAGATTATTTTAATTAGTCACGACAAAATGCCTAAAAATAAGCAAGATAATAGATTTAAGTCAAAATCACCTCTTTCTTTGGAAAGTTGTTTGTTAGAAGAACCTTTAATTATTGATACATTGAAATATTCTAAAATTCTTATAGACAAAAAATTTCTCACAAAAGACTATGTTGCTAAAGCAATAGAAGAGATAACTAAAAGTTTTAGCGAAGAAGACAGCATAAAGTTTTTCTTTAGGTTTTTTTACCATTTAAAAGATATGCTTAAGGGATATGTCGCCGGCAGTGAAGATACCTTTAGTTTATTATTTAATATTTTGTTTAAAAATTTATTCAGTAGAAAACCAGAAGAGTTAATTTTTAAAATTATAAATAACTTAAACTGTTCGCCCGAAAAGAAGGACGCATATCTTTCAAAATTTTTATTTTGTGCTATTGGGGCCTTAGGAAAAGAACAGCGTAAGAATCTTTTTAAACGTATTTTATCTGAGCCTTCTGTTTTTAAGAATGGAGATGATTCCAAAAAAGAATGGGTGTTCAGCATCCTTAATTTTCTTGTTTTCGATTTTAGTGAGGAAGAAAAACGGAACTTCTTTTTTTACATAATGGAATATTCAGATAAGTTGCTAAAGAAAAATATTAAAGGAGAATACGTGGAGGCAGACGATATTTTAAAAGCTTTAGAGATACTCTTTGGCAAAAGAAAAACAGACGCAATAGTTGATTCGTTTTTATTTTTTGCTGATAGAGGAGGCAAAAATTTTTTTTGGAGTTCGTGGTGTGCCCCATTAGCCTGCTTGGATGCTCCCAGCGATACAATTATTAAATTTTTTAAAAAAAATTTATCTGTTTTCAAAAAATATTCAAGAAGCGATGTTTCTGATTATATAGTTGATTTAATACGAGTTAGCAACGGTATATGTTTTAAAAAGCAATAAATATTTGTTATTATGAGAAAAAGGCTTTTTGTATTATAGCTTTTTTTGGGGGGTGATATCACTTTATTTTAGGTAATTTTATTTTATGTTTTAATTTTTGAATTGGTCTTTATATTTAGTTTTAAAAGGAGTTTTTACATGAAATCTTATTCTTTAGTCAGAAAATTAGGTTCTTGTATTGGTTTTACTACTTTAACTTTAGGTTTATTTTCTAGTTTAGGTTCAAAGTGTGCATTTGCTAACGAAGAGCTTTTGAAAAATAAGTTGTTTTTAGTTTTGCTGGAAGCAGTAACTGAAAAAGATGTTAAAAATTACAATGTTGATGCTTTTTGGAATGAGCAAGTAAAGGATGCCGGCCAAAATGTGGAAAGACTAAAAGTTAAAAGTCTTTGGACTTTAGTTAAACTTTGGAAGTTTTCAAATGATAATACAGATGAAAAAATTCAAAAAATAGATTCAAGAAGAGAATTGGCACAAAACTTTAAAAAAGATGTAGAAAAAATTCTAAAAGTAAAAATTGAAAAGTTAAAACTTATTCCTGCTGATGTGGCGGATATCGCTGCTGTCCTGAAAGCAAGTAAATATGAAGATATTTTCTTTAACGAAAATAATATTTTTGTTAAAGAAAATTTTTGTAAGTATTCTCCTATTGTAAAAGAAATCCATGATGGTTATTTCGACGATAATAAAACACCACAAATTAAAGTGATGTTTCGTTTTGTTAAAGTATGTGAATTGATAAACAACATATTAATTGACGGTATGTATGTAAAAAAATTAGACAAAGTAGAGCTACATAGAGCACTTGTAAATCTTGGTTGCTTTTCTAAAGATTTAGTGTCTAGCGGTTTTTGTTCACCTAAAGAATTGATAGAAATTTTTAGTATTTTTTCAAAAATGCTACCAGGTTTTCGGGATTTGAAAAAAAGTGTAGAAGAAATGGAAAAATCTTTTGCTGAAGGGAAGTTTTCTGAATTTGTAAAGGCATATCAGGAAGGAGCTAGAGCTGCTTATAAAGAAAAGGATACAAGAACCACAGCTGATCTTCTTAATGAAGCGTTTAAAGAGCAACTGAACGAATTAAGTAGTATTTTTTCTGATAAAGATTCCTTAGAAGGCTTACTTAATTTTCAGTACGGTAATATTTTCAGTAATATTAATATGTTTTCCTCTGGTAAAGAAGGTGGCTTTTTTACAGCTCACGTAAGGAAATAATTTTTGTAAGAGCATAAAAATCAGCAATCTTTGCTATTAGTTTTTGTTTGGTCCTTATTTTCTATTTAGTTTTCTGTCAGCTTCCGTATTACTTTTTGTAACTTAAAAGGAGTTTTTATATGAAATCTTATTCTTTAGTCAGAAAATTTGGTTCTTGTATTGGCTTTACTACTTTAACTGCGGGTTTAATTTTTAGTGTTAATCCACAAGGTGTCTCGGCTGCAAAAAATTTTTTGGAAAGTAAATTTTTTGAAAGTTTGTATAACTTGTTCTCAAACAATGATTTGAAAGATTTTAATACAGAAAAACTATTGGGGGGAGGCAATTTTGTCCCTAACCTTGAGAATGAAGACTATGCACTTTTAGATAAACTCCAATGTTTTTGCTATATGAACTGCGATGAAAAGTTTCAAAAAGATGAAACAGTAAGAGAAATATCTCTTGATTTTAAGAAAAATTTTGGCAATATAATAAAAAAACGGCTTAATTTAGAAAAAGAAGATTATGTATATCTGGATAAGCTTGACAGGTTTCTTTCAAGTCAATGTAATAAAAATCATCAAAAAGACGAGTTTCTTGCGCAAATAGCTTCTAAGTTGAGGAATATTGTCAATGCTATTTCAGGCGGATTTTTATATCTTAAAGAAAAAGATTTAATATTTTTAGTAAAATTAAAAAAATTTTGTGACAAAAATTGTGACGAAAAATACCAGAAAGATGAATTAAAAAGGCAAAGGGCAAATGAGCTTAGGGAAAAGATAGAGGTCATCCTGAATGGTAACATAGAAAAAAAGATAGATAAATTTTTTAAAAGTGATTTTTTTGCGAAGAGTATAAGTTCTTTTACAGATTGTTGTATTTCAGAACATAATAACTTAATACTAGAAATATTGAGTATTGATGAAAAAAATTATGGAGATTGGTTTTCAAAATACTTGCCTAGTCTTTTTGCACGTGCTTTTTGTTCACAATATGCAGACGACTTAAAGACAACAGGATATGCTAGGTTTCATTTAATTTTATCTTTATGGGAAATTATTAATTTTTCTAAAGAAATACTGAATGACGAAAACTATGTAAATAAATTAGAAAAAGAAGACTATACCCGTTATTCTTATTGTTTTCGTGTTTTCTCTTCAGATTTAATAAAATTTAAGATTTTTACAGAAGAAGATGTATGTCAAGTATTATCGGCTCTTTATGATAAAGAAAATATAGGATCAAACAAAAAACTTGAAAATATTAACAAAATAATTATAGAACCAAATGAAAAACTAGAAAAGATTAACCAAATAATTAAGGAAAGCTCTTTTTATGACTTGGATTTTAAGAAAAGGCTAGTAAGGTTACAGTCTTTACATACTATGTCAAACTCTTATTACAAAGCATTAGATGAAATGTTTAAAAAATTTTCAGATAAATCGACCAAATCGGCATTTTATGAAGTCCTGGACAATATGATTGCTGAAGAATTTTCAAAAGATCCAGAAATAACAACAAATAATAAAGACTCCAAAGGTTTTTCAGAAGAACCAATTAAGTTAAGTAAACCTTTTGAAAATGAGATATTAGAAGAGAACACAAAAGAGTCGGTAGAATCTGAGATAGACAAAACTGCTGAAAAACTTGCCAAATTAGTCACTGAAACAATATTGAACGAAATTTCTAAAGAAAATTCAGAAAATTCAATTTTTAAAGAGCCTAAAGAAGGGTCATTTGAATCGACATTTAACAAATATTTTAAAAAAATTTGTAGCGGGAGTAACTGTATTACGCAGTAGTTTTATATACTTTAGCCCCTCTTTGCGCTTTAGCATATGTGGTAAGCCCTTATTAATACTGTCTTTATTTTTACGTTTTAAGAGTATTGTAAAAAGTGTGCCTCTATTTAAGAGGCATGTTTTTTTACTTTAAACTTTTAAAAAAAATCTTACTTAAACGCTATGTAAACATATTGCTCAAAATATTTGTTTAAGTTTAAAAATATTCCATTTGTAGGAGTGCCTTGCGTTTGCTGTAAAGTAAGTTGTGCTCCGTTGAGTGAAGCGCCGGTAGTTGAACCATAAGTATTTTGTGTTGCTATAGCAAAATTGTAGATGTAGTAATTTTCGTTGCTATTGTATTTTACAGGTACTTCCCCGCTTACAAAAACTACAATAAACTTTGGTGAAAAATTTAAAGTATGTGTGCAGGAGCTATTGCCATCGCCTGCAAGAGTACCCACTGTAAAAGTAGAGTTTAATAGTTCTTTTTCCGCAGCAGACATATGTATTAAAGTGTTGGCAATGTGTGAACCTAAAACATTATCAATTATCGTATTGTCTTCTACAAAATCCTCTCTTTTAGGTTTATCTGTACCGGTCCAGCTATTTAAATTTAAATTTGGTGTTTTACTTTCTGTTGGCATATTTTTACTCCTTTTTATTTATTTTTTATGTTTTTCATAATTTAAAAAAATCACTACCTTACAAAAATAGGCAATGATAATAACAATAATTTTGGTACAAAATCCACAGGCAAAATACTCTAATTTTAGGCACTAAAAAAAGTTTTAACCAATCCGATTATGAAAAGCTGCTTTTAAATAAAGCCGAATATATCCGATTTTGTACTTCTAGAAAATAATTTAAAAAAATATACGTCATTGTACTAATCATTTTTTTCAATGTTTCTTCTTAATTCTTTGTTTTTAATATTTAATAAAAATGTTCAATTCTTTGCGGAATATTTCTACAGATGGGGTTATGAGTGCTAAAACCGCGCGTATGTTCACATATGGAAACTCAATTTTAAAAATCTAAACAAAAGTTTTAAGCAACTTATTAAGAGCTGTGCTTCAATTTGACTGAATTTATTCCATTTTTTGCTGCTAATGTTTTTTATCTATGCTCTAATATATCTTGACAACAATATTTACAGTTTTAGTAAAAATTTAATTTTCATAATCATCTAGTTATTTTTGGTAAGTACTAAACAGTACATCGCATAGAGAGCCATTTTTTTGACTTTAATAAAACTTAATGTTCATAATTATTTATTTGCGTTTAGGCACAGTTCACCTGATGAACCTCAGAAAAGTCCATATCTAGTTTAGGGTGTCAATGCAGATTCAAATTAAATAAAGTTCTAAGTGCATTTGTGTTTACTTTCTTTAAAATCATAAAATCTAACTTTCATAATTATCTATCTGTTCCCAAGTAAGATCTTCACTATCAATTTCAGAAAAAGTCATATTTAGACTATCTAAGTAATTCCAAGTTAAAATTCTAAAATCGAAATCTACACTTAGGTGCGCGGGAATAAACTTAAGAACTATATTTTCAGCCATTTCTTTTGTTATAGTAGTATCGAATCGATTTAGGCAATTAATATAAAGAGAATTATTTTGAGGATTTTCTACTATATATCCTTCTATTCCAGCAGATATCAAAGACTTTTCCACAGATTCTCTGTTAAAGCCATAAGACTCACTTGAGCATCTATTAAGTAATATTTTTCTTCTGTTTTCTAAAGAAAGACCAGTTTTTACAGAACCAAAAAGTTTTTCTTTTAAAATAAGACCGTAATCACAAGCTGTATTTATAAAATATTCTCTTAATAGATTTTTTAAATTTTCTTTTACTCTTTCTATTTCAATTTCATAAACTTCTATTTCTTTGCTTACTAGACTATTTTCAGATAAATTATAAAGACCAAGAGGAGAAAGTACTTTTTTTATAGAATTTAACTCACTAATAAAGATCACCCTTCCCTATTTCTTATGTCTATGGAATCTTTTACAATTAACTGGTAAGGTTCAGGTTCTCTGTCAAAAGTTGAAGAGTTTGGGATATAGTAGTTTTTTACGCCTTCAACATGGTAGATACATTCTGCAATATCCGCTACTAAAAACGGTTCACCTATGCCTAAAGAGTAGTAATAATTTTCGATTTCTGTTATGCATTTATCCTTTACTTCGCTAAAAATATAATTTTCTTCAACAGTAATATAAAGAATTGTGCTTATAGAGACTAAAACAGGGTCTTTTACTAAAACATTAACGTTAATTTCTCTTAGTTTATTTATGTTTTCCTGTATAGTGCTTTTTAGGTCGTTACTAACTAGTTCGCCTTTACCTGCTACGTATATATCGACTGTTCCGGTGCCTCTTGCTCTTGGTATAACACTAGCTGAATATACACCACTATATTTAAGAACTTCACTTTTGTAAAACGCTATGTTTGTTCCATTAGAAATATTTTTATAGCTTTCAACTATTCTTTTTCTTAAATCTTCATCTGTTTCTTTATCGGCTCCACCTGAGAACCTGCTATTGTTAGTAACATAAGTAATTCCAGAAGGCGGAGATACCATTATGCTAGTAGTTCCTCTTGAAACGTTTTTATCTTTTCCTCCTTCTAAAGACTGTGCTTCTACGTCCACTGAAGTTGTACCGGCTAGCAAAATCCCTTCGCTGGTAGTTTCAAATCTTAACCCATCTTCTATACTGCCTGTACAACAAACTGTTCCAACGGGTACTGTTATATTGTAAGGTAAAGCGTTCGTCCTTGAAAAAGTAAGTACTCCTTTAGATTTTAAGGCTTCTTTTCTTTTAAGGCCTCTTTCTAAAGCGTGATTATCTAAATTTTCACCAAAAGCTGTTTGAACAAACATCTGATTCTTTATGTAATTTAGCTCAGAATATAAAGAAAAAAGTTCTCCTGCTAAAACTTTTAGTCTAATGCCAATATCTGAAGCATCATCTGCATTAAAACCTGTTAATTCTAAAAAGCTACTGTTTAATCTATTCAAGATGTCAGAATAATTTTCCATTAAACTTTAACCACCAACGTTTCATTTTTATTATTTATTTCTAAAAGAATATTGAATTGTATCTTTTTTTCTTCATTTTCTAGAATTTCTGAAGAAAGATCTTTAAATTTTGCCTGTGGGACATCGTAGAGAATTTCTTTTACTATTAATTCCGCCTCCTTTTTTAGAGTGTCGTTATCTAAAGAGGTATCTCTTAATCTGTAAAGGTCACTACCAAGATTTTCGTTGTATATAAAACTTCCTTTCCTAGTTGTTAATTTAATTAGTATCTTTTGAAGAATTTCTTTTATATCAGAAATTTTTACAGGTAAACCATTACTTCCAAGTAGAAAATCTCCATCTGGAGTAAGAGCTGTATCCAAATTTTCACTTCCTTTTAGCATTGTATTTTTTTGCTCATTTATTTTTGAAATTTTTGGAGCCCTTGGCTTTAAGTGAGTGCCACATAGCGATAATGTGTGGGCTTTTTGCTTTTTTTAAAATATATGTACATATTTTGCCCACACATTGAGCAAAGTGGCACGAACGATAGTGTAATTGTGCTTTACTAAAAAATATAAAATTACAAACCAAGAAATAAAAATAATAAAGTTGTATGTCTAATAATTAAAAATAACAAAAACTCAACTATTACAATAGTCTCATTAAGTATTTAGTATAAAATAAACAATAAACAAAAAATTAAGCTGATCAGTATACGTTCTTGACTATTCTTAGAAAAAGCAAAAATAGTCAATTGTAATAAATAATATTTAAAATTAGTATTTAAAAGTTTTTAAAAAAAGTATAAACGTAGCAAACACAATAGTTTTAAATTTTAAAACTTAAAAGGTATTTGCATAAAAAAGTGTTCTACATATCCAGTTAACCTTAGAAAATAAAGTTTACTACTTGTCTATTTGCCTTGAGTATATGGTTATAAATATTCTCAAGCCGAAAATACTGCAATTTTATAAAAAAGTGTTTTATTGTAGACTGAGTCTTTTTTCCGTAATATAATCTTTTGATTTTTAATTTATATATCTCTTTATAAAAAGCTTTTTATTTTAAATCGCGTCACTATTTACGCCGGCGGACAAAATAAAAAACAAAAATTTCGTTTTAAAATTTATTAAAAATTATTGTCCGCCTTGCTCAGTTAGTGACGCTCTTTAAAAGCCAAGGGCTCTACCCGTAATGTACCAAGTAGCAACTTACTAACAAGCTTCGAGACATAAAATTTAAATTTTTTTAATTTATTTCATTACCATTAATTAAAACTCTGCCATCGTTTTTAAGTACAATACTAGCTCCACCGTAAGAGTATATTCCAACCTCGCCTGGTCTTAAATTTTCATTATTTTTAATTTTACATCCCAAATAAAAAAAACCCGAAGACAAAGTTGCAAATATAGCTTCACTGCCAATTACGGGGGTACTGACAATACCATATGGGCAGACAATGGGTATGTCTCTATACTCAGAATCGTCTTCTACACAAACGTTGCTGCCAGTTACCTGATTTATTTTCCCAACAGATGAAAAAAGGCTTTTCTTCCCAAAGGAATTTATTTCTTTAGACACCCACATAAATAGTAAATATGTATCCTTTCCTTTTAAATATTTAAAATAATTTTTATGTTTATTATTTTGCTTAAGAAATTTATATGTAAATTTTTCATTTAGGTAGGAGATAATAAAAATTAATATTAAAAAAATAATTTTTATTATTTTTCTAATAGTCCATTCAGCATATTAGGCAAAAAATGTTTTATTTATTGCTAGAACTTTTTATGCGGTTAATCAAAAAAGTTAGTTAAAATCAAAATAGTTAAAGGACCAATTCTACTAAAAAATAGTCGATTAACTTACTCATAAAAAATGCGGTACAATGGCCTCTCACTGTTTATAATGTCGTATAAAAAAATTTGTTACGCTTTTACTACCGGAAGCAGTAGTTTGGATTAGCAAAGAAATCTATGTAATTAAGTATAGAAAATTTAGTAAAAAAAATTTTTCACAATCTTTTTGTTAGTTTTTTTCGCTGTCCTACCGTGAAATAAAAAATTAATCTTTTTTTATTAAAGTTACAGTTGTCTCTTCTAAAGAGCTATTTAAGGTGTAGTTTACTTTATACACTAAAAAGTCTGAATCTGAGTTTTTAAAAGAGCTATCTTTTAAGCTAGCCAAGTCCCCCGGATTTAAAATTACATTTCCAGGGCAATTTATGACTAATTCATAAGAATTTTTGTTAGAAGAATTTAATATCTTTTCGCCATACTCTATAGGCGTTACTGAAGAGTTAGAGACATTTAAATATCTTTTTCTTAAAATACCTTTATTAAAAGCTTTTTCATTTTTTACATTTAGAGAATAACTCGAATCCTCTCCTGCTTTAATATAAAGCTGTGAATATTGCTTGTATCTTTTAATGTTTTCACACAAAGAACAGTATCTAATAGTTCCACTTATTTCATTTGAAAATATTATATTGCTTTTTTTATAATCACCAGTGGCGTCTAAAATACTATCATTTAAAAACCTTGGGCAAACGCCTAGGTACCTGATGCAGAAGTATTCTAAAACTTCATATTCACTCATTCCCTTTGTTACAATGAATTCTTTGGCAAAGACTTTATTATTTCCTAAAAAATTATTAAACCCATAAGGTCTCACATGATTTTTAAAAATAATCTCTAAAGATGGCAAAGTGTAAGTGCATGGAAGAGCTTCGTTGTCTAAAAGAAGTGACACACTATTTCTAGCAGTTAAGCTAAGATAACTTCCGCTAGTTTTGTAGAAAAATTTCTGTAAGTCTATTATTCCTGAAAATATTCTCTCTTTTTTTTCATTAAAAACCTCAATTGTTTTTAGCTCTTTTATTTTTTCTGTTAAAGGAAAAGTTACAACTAATTCATCAGCAGGGGCATCTAAAGATTTATTAATATTAACGTTTAAGGAAAAACCTAAGTTTATTTTTTCATCATCTACAGTTGTAACTACATAACTTAACACACAAATTTTCTTACCTCCTCTTGAATTTTTTTGTTTTTTATAGAAAGCTTTAAGAGTAGTAAAGTAAAAATTACTGGCGGTTAAACAGATATATTAAATAGGGAGAGATTGAGCCTATTTTATATAGTAAAGTTGTATTTAAACGTTTTAGCGAAGAGATATTCTTAAGCCTTCTTTTAGAATTTCTTTTGGGTCTTTTATAAAAGAGTTCAAATCTAGTAAATCGTTTATATTCAAGTTATATTTCAAAGATATATTCCAAAGACTTTCGTTGCCATAAGTTACATGAAAATTTTTTATTATGTTTATTTCATTTTTGTAGATATCTTTAGTATCTTCCCAAAAAGTAAAAGAATAAGTTACCACATTAGGGGAGGGGTCCCCTAAAAGCTTTAAATTTTTAAAAACCGCTGGAAATGGGTCAATATTTGGAATTACTAAATAGCTGCTACCATTTGAGTTTTTAAAGATTTCAAAAAGGTTTTCATATTGTGAAAAACAGTCTTCTCCAAAAAATTCCCCTGTACCAGATATTACCCTTTTTCGTCTTCTGTAATTTTGAAGTACACTTCCAGCCTTAGGTATGTAAAAATCTTTAATATCATTTTCTACTGTTATGTTTATCTCCTTAGGGTTACGAGGCCAAATAAAAGATTTATACTTCATTAAAGAGTTCATATAACTTGTTCCTTTAGAATATCGTCTCCAAGGTATCTTTTGTATCTTCTAGCATCCTTTTCAAAAAATTCTCCTATATTTTCGTAATCTAAAAAATTTCTAAATATTTCTATGTTTTTACCTGTATTTTCATTAAATGTATCGTCGCTAAATATATCTTGTTTCAAAAAAACATCTCCTTTTAATAATGTTTGGTAAAAAAATCCGGATACTAGTAGAGATATCCATATCTTATCTTTACAAAGTACATCAGCTTATACTCTATTAAGCGAGGTTGTAACTGATAAACTTTAATTCTAAATGGACTTTATTGCTTTATTTGTAGTTTTTTATAAGGTCTTAATACTGGCTCATCAAAGACGTATTTACTTTTTAAAAAATAACAGCACTTATTAAAAAAGTAAAAACATTCAATTTTTTATAAGTTTTTAAAGAATTTATTTTGTAGTTCTTTTTAAGGATATAATGTTAAATTTTTCAATAACTATTCTTTCTAGACTTCCACTTTCTTCCATTTCAGTCCATTCGCACGAAGAAAAAGTAATGGTTTCTATTGGTTTGAATATTTTTAAAGTGAAATTAGAAAGTGTATAAAAATTTATTATATTATTTGCAAGGCATATCTTAGTTAGACTAACAATATACTTAGTGTTACCTTTTGCTGTATCGGCTGAACCATTGCCCCAAAGAGTGTCAAGATGTCTACTGCTACAAATAGATTTTACATTATAACTACTTATTGAACCAACTTTAACCCCATTTATTTCAATATAAAGATTCTTTATAGGAGAGAAAATACTGTCATCATCAAGAAGCTGTAGTATAAAGATACCTCGATTCTAAAATTAATTTTTATGGAAAAAATATATAGTTTATAATTTAAAAAGTAACGGCTATATTTTACTAGATTATATCTATTTTTTAACTATTTTCTTTAAACATAAGAAAAGAAAAAGCTAAAACTTCGCATTCAAGCAAAAAAACTCCAACGTCTGAGTCATAACCTATTTCTTTAGCACTAAGATTTAAAACATCTATACTTTCCGTGTTCGTAAATAAGACCTTGTATATTTTTTGGAAAATATTAAAGTTCTCTTCACTACCGATTTTTTTTGGCACATAAATATTAAGTCCTATTTTTATATTGCTTTCATTTCCGAAATATTCTATATTGTCTTTAGTTCCTACATATCCATTAAAAGGGCCATTTTTTATATTTACAGAGTTTAGACCAATAACTACAGTAGGCTCCAAAAAAGGTTTAGGAACAAAAGAATTATTAAAATTTAAAATAAATTTAATATTTTCTAGCTCTTCACTACTTTCTAATAAATTTTTTAATTTATTTAATAACTCTAAAACACTGGCCAAAGGCTAAACCTCCTTTATATGTTTTGAAAGAATAGCCCAAACATAAACAGTTTCATTTTTCAAATAAGCTTCACAAGCTTTTAAAAGCACGTATTCTTCATTTTCAGTTTTTAAAAAAATATAATCTTCAAAATTTCCATTTAACCTTATATTTTCAGGACCTATATATAAATATTTACCTTCATCTATATTTCCTATCTCTTTAATTTTTTCTTTAAAAAAACCGCTTTTATTATTTAAAAGTCTAATAAAAGCCTTAGTTTTTGCCAAAAGTTCATTTCCTAAAAAAATTTCTACGTTCTGACCGTAATCTTTCAATATTTCATTTATGCACTCTTTAAACATTTAAATTCCTGCTTTATTTAAATAAATAAGTAATAGGCCAGGGTACAAAGTGGATAAAAACAATGCACTTAAAGTTAACGTAAAAAAATTTTAAATAACTAATTTTTTATTGACAGAGTATTTTTTTAAGCAAAAAGCTTAGTGAAAAATCCACAATGTTAACCTTGTTTTAGTTCGCACCTTTTTATATAAAAACATCTATGCCATTAGCAGCAATACTTGCAAGTTGGTACACCAATAAATTCGAATTCTTCATCTTTTAAAAGATCTTTTATTTCTTCTTTTGCGCTAAACCATATATCTTCAGCTGCTTTTAAAGAAGAGACTATATCGTTTTTTATATTTACACCGTCCACTGAAAAAGAGTCTACTTTTAACCTCGCTTTTTTAATAAGCATATATTTATAAAAAGCGAGATTCGCAGCTGCATAATTAAGTCTTATTTTGTCTTCTTTTTTTATATTTGTATTTTTTAATTTAGAAGTAATAGCACCGACTGCATCTTTTAAAATCGGCATATATTCAACGGATTCGTTTTCTTCTAAGTCAGATATAAGCAAAAAATTTCTTAATACTTCACCTAAATCTATAAGCAAATTTTTCCCTCCTTAAAAAAATGGATTTTAAAACGAAGCAGAACTAAAAATACAAAATAGAGAAAATACCACAAAGCGACTCATTAAGGTAAATTAAAATCAGCAAAGGGAAAAAACTATACTTCAAAATTAAATTAAGTCTAGTCGATTAGTATTTTTCTAATTTTTAAGTTTTTGTAAAATCTATGTTTTCAAGCTATAAAAATTTTATAGCCTACAATAATACTTCTTATTTTAGAAAAACAGCCATAGTTTAAAGATTTAATAACTACCCGCACAAAAAATTATTATTGCACCGGACCTACTAATTTTACGAACTTCCTGCTTTCGCACTGTATTTTTATAATATCTATAAATTCAAGCCAATGAACAGAATATACTCTTTCCTAAAATTAGCTTATAGACGAATAATTAATAATTTTAATAGCATCGTTAAATACAGTAGCAAAACCGCAAGAACTACTAATAGCTATTCTTTCAAGCTGTTTATCTATTAATTTGTCGTAATCTATTAAGATTTCACCTGCTTGTACCATTTCTAAAGCACAGATTTTGTCTATTCCTATTACATGATTATCCTCTACACTAGAAGCTCTTACTAAAGTCGCCCCAAGAGGGGTTACCATTTTGCCGGTACCTTGGAAGTTAAGACCTGCTTGAGCATCTCTCATTTCATCTAAAGCTAAAATATTTTGCATCATTTTATTGTTGCACAAAATAGCACTAAGATTATAAGGTTCAAGTTTTCCCCAAAGGTCAATTAAATCGTCGTAAGTAAAAACTTCAGACTCTGAAACTATAGCTTCACTAGACCCAGCTAAAACTGTTACAGCATCTTTAAGTTGTTCTCTTGCTATAGTTGCACCAATTTGTTTTAAAGCAACAGAAAATAGATCCAGTCTTTTAAGCCTTAAAGCTTCATAAGAAGAAGATATTACTCTGCCTCTTTTATTTATTTTAACAAAAGTTTTTTTATTTTTTATTGTTGTTCCTGGGAGTTTTACGCCTTCAGTTTCTTCATCTTCTTCCTCTTCGTTACCTGGTGCTAAATCTTCATCTTCTGTTAATTCTATAGTTCTGTAATCATTTCCGTCTATCATGGTAACAGTAGCTGTAATATCCGGCAAAACGCTCTCTTCCATAAGGCCCTGCTGAACAGATCTTTTTATATATTCCGGGAACAAAACAGCTGATTCTGATGTTCTAAAAAATTTTTCTATAACGTCAGAATTCTTACCATTTACTTTAATGTCAAATCTTTTAAGTTGTCTTTGAAAAGCATCAAGCCCGGCTAAACTAGTACCTTCATAGTTTTCTGATGGATCCAATTTTTCAAGAGTCTTTGTAAAATCTATATTGTACATACCTTTTTCAAGTTTTAAAGAATCATAATAAGCCATAAAATTAATTGCTCCTTATTTTTATAATTTTTAGTAAACACAAGATTTTCTTAAGTCTTTAATAAAAAAGACTAAGATTTTTTATTTAAATTTTTTGTAAATTTTTTAAAAATAAAAAACTGCTGATTTTTACAGGTAATAAAAACTTTTAAATAAAAATTATTCAGAAAAAACTTATTTAACCGTCTAATGATTTTTTAAGATTACCAAGCAAAGTGATATATTTTTTAAAGGCACAAAATAGTTTTAAAATTTTTTGAAGTTAAACTTTAAATTCTTTGTAAAGCGCGGTTTTTGTGTTAGGTTTATTTGCTAGTTGTGGTTTTACATCAAAAAAAAGAGGGTTGTTATCATTTTTTATAAAAGCTTTTTTAAAAGCCTTTAATTCATGAAAGCTCATTTTGGAAGTAACACTATTTATTACTTCAGAGCTTATTTTTGGCTGATTCAAAGCATAAAGTCTAACTACTTCTTTTTTTAAATCTTCCTTACACTCTTTTCCAAAATTAGAAATTTCTTCTAAATTTTTTATGTAATCAGCTAACAACTTAACCTCTTCTTCACTTAAAATAATTTCTTTTAAAGAGTTAATTTTTTCTAGTATTTCTTCCAAGTTTAAAACACCTCCTTTCAAATTTCTATTTTTTAAAGACTTTATAACACCGGCTTCTTTTTGTGCTGGTATTGCTACAAAAGACCATTCGTAGGCATCTATTGGGTCGTCTAAAATGTTGTAACAAAGCTTTTTATTATAATTTCTACCCTTAATATGATTACAACTTATTCCATTTTTCTTGTTGCACCCACAAATAGAACAAATAACTTTATTAACAGCACAACCTACACTAATTTCCTTTTTTATTCCAGAATCAATCTGAAGTATTAAATCTTTATTTTTTTCACTCTTTGGCATGTAAGCTTTAGCTTTTAGTCTAAAATACGGTTCTTTATCTTTTGTGATTTTTCCGTCTACTTTTTCAACTTCACAGTAATAAATTCTAGCCGACTGATTTTTAGCCTTAGCCTCATGGTCCATAACGCCGGTCTTGCCCAAAAATAATTTAGAAAGTTTTTCTAAAGCCTCTTTTGTAAATTTTTCGTTTTCTCTGTCTATTTCGTTGTCACAAAGTATAAAAGAAAAAGTATATATCTCTTCTTTTTTTAAGTTTCTCTTTGTGTATTTATTAATTAAATCAATGTCCTTATTTGTTAATTCTTTAGAATCACTCAAATTTTTTATTACATAAGCTTCTTTCAAAATTAAATTTTTTCTCCTTTTTTATTTTTAAGACTTTAATTAATAACCTAATTACAAGTAGTACCAAAGTTAGACAGATTTAATCTCGCTAAGATACAGTGCCACAGTACAGCTATTGTGTGTCTTATATGTTAAAGGTGTAGCCATTTTTAGCACCGCCTGATTGCACATTTAACCCATATTAACAATAAATTTAATTGTGTTTTTCTATAAGAAAACTGGCTGGAAAAATTTTTTTAACTAGCTATTGAATGATCTACTCTTAGAATTATTTTTTTCTTAAAATAAGCTTAAAAGTAAATCTGTTTTTACACGAATTTAAATATATAAAAATAGGGCCTAAAAAAAGAAAAATAATATTTTGTTTTTTAAAAATATAATTTTTACCCATCTAAACTAATAATAAAAAAACTAAAACCCTACTATGTTTTTTCTCCCAGTCTTTTTTCTATTTCCTTTGCTTTAGCATTAGTTAGTCTTGCGTTGGCGAGTTCCACTTCATCTTGAAGGTTAATGTTATCCCATAAAATATCAAAATCTTCCGGGTAATTATTAAGCCTTAAAAAAGTTTTGCATATTTTACTTACAGGGATTTCTAGAATATTTCTGTAAAACTCAAGTTCACTGGTTAAAATATCTGCTTGTTGGGAAGACATCCTCTCTGTTGTAGACCAAGAAAGACCCAATAAAAATGGAGGAATAGACATCTTTGCAACTATTTGTTCCAGCATTTGTCGGACAGGAATGTTACTGTCTAAAACCTGATTATCAGCACCTATGACTTTAATATCTACATCCCCTACAGATATAAAATCATTGACGCTATCTTTACAGTGCATAGTTTTAGACCACTCTTTAGCGATTTGCATAACTCTTTCTTTGGTGTATATTTTTTCACCATTTGAATTACCCGGTTTGTAGGTAACTGAGAATCTAACATTACCCACTCTTTCCCAGTTAAGACCAATAGTATTGTAAATGTTAAGCAAAATACTACTAACAAATGGAAGCCCTTTGAGTATAGATTTTCCATAAGCACAACCGGGTTCTGCATTTAAAGTAGAAACTAAAATAAGATCTTTATTTTTTACAGGTACTTTTTCTGTACTTTTAGTTTTTCTAAATATATTTATTTTAAGGGGATTATCTGAAAGTTCTAGTTCAACATCACTCAGACTGGCATTATAAAGAGCACTTACACAGTTAAGTTCATGATCCAAAACTATTTCTCCTACGGCAGTTCCGTAGGTAAGGAGCTCATCTAAATGTAAAGACAAAAAACTGTTTATTCCACTGGAAGTAGCATTTACCTTAACATTTCTTAAAAAGTCATTTAATTCTTTTTCTATATATTCTTCGTTGCACTTAACTTTAAAATTTCCAATTAGCCTCACAGTCTTATTTATTGCAGCATCTATAATTGGAACAGCAGTTCTTAAAGTTTTATATAAACGTCTTTCGTTTTCAAAGTAATAACTGTAATTGTTAAGCTCAGTAAAAGGGTGATGTCTAAAAGTAGAAGGCACAGCTTCTATTGGTAGTTCGGTTTTTTCCTTATTTTTTAAAGATAATTTCTTTAAAAAACTCATTGTATCATTCCTTTTTCTATTTTTTATGAATATTAATTTTTATAATTACTAACACTAAATATTTAATATCAGATTTTATTTTTCTAAAAAAACTTACTTACACAAAACGTTTGTCTTGTACCCTTTTAAATTTTTAATCACTTGCAGCTATAGGCTTTTTACTGCCTAATTTTTAGCTTTATACTTTAGTTTAAAATCTATAAATTAAGTTTTTTTCTTCAGTGAATTAAAAACTTATTTTAGTTACTGATTAAGCTTTCTTAAAGGGCACAGAGATTTTGTTTTTTACTTGAGCTAAACTTAATTTAAAAACCAGATATTTCTAGCTACATTTTTTTAGCAAAAACTAAAAAAATCACTCTATTTTCGGTACATTACTATTTTACTTGGAAAACTAACGTCTCCTCAAAAATGGTTTCTACCGTAGATAATTTTTTTAGGTACTATGATGTCTGTTACGGGACTATTTTTTCGAGGCAAAGGCCAGAGTGTCGTTGTTGTTTTTACCATTTTCAAGCGGCAACACTGTTGCAACAAATTAACGACTGTTGTTTATAAGTTTGCCTTTTTATTTAAGCGAGACATCTTTCATAAAAAGGATTTTACTTGACTACCTTTTTGCTGCAAACACCAAAAAATCTTCATGGTTTTCATCATTTTCAAGCGGTAAAATTGTTGTAACAAAGTAGCGGATATCATCCATAGCGTGATCATTCTCTTTTAATGGAACGTCTTTGCCTAAAGAATCTTCCCACCTATAAAGTGAAAATTCTCTCATACTGTCTTTGCAGGTATTACATATAAAAATTTTTTTGTTTTTTAAATTACTCGAAACTTTGCGAATACCATCCAGTACATTATTTTTTGCCGGAATAACACAAAATTTATTTTTCTTTTTTATTAAAGCAATAAAACTTGCAGCTGAAGGGTCAACTGTTACGTACTTTATCTTTAAGTCTTTTACTAAACTAAGTAAACTTTCATAATGCTCTTCGTCTGTTTTTTGTTTGCCTGTTCTTCTTGAATCGTAATAATATTCGTCTATTCTGTAAAATGAGTCTTTATATTTTCCCCAAAGACCAAAAGACGCCGGGTTTACTGTACCATAGTCGCAGGAAACGTAATAACTTTCAAAGTTAATAAGAGGTACTGCTACAAAGACTGCAGGATCTGTCATGCTTGGGTAAACAACTCCGGATGAAGCAACCCACTTGCCTAAAATAAACCTTTCATAAAAAGTTCCGGTGTATAAATTTTCATATCGTTTTTTTACTTTTTCTGTTATGGAAGGGTTATCTTTTAGAGTAAAGTGCAAATAAAGAGTATTTTTTTCTTTGTGCTTTAAAATCCATTCTTGGTAAAACCAATGCTGAGGATATTCAGGATTGCAGTTAAACCAAAATTTGGAATTTTTAACAGAACACCTAGCCAAAGCTTGCTCTACAAAAGACCTGGGCATCAGTGCGACTTCATCAAAAAATACTCCGCTTAAAGTTATTCCTTGAATTAATGAAGCAGAAGACTCATCCTTTCCACCAAACAAGTAAAATTTATTTTTCCTGTTAAGAGTAGTAATCTCTATTAAATTTTCAGAAACTTTAAAACTGTATTTAAAACCTAGATTTTTTATTGCAGGGAAAACAGCATCTATAAAGTTTCTTTTTATGGACCGTATGGTTTTACCGCAAATTGCAAATATTGAATCTTTAAAATTGTAAAAGCTCCAAGCAATAAAGGATACTCCCATGCAAAGAGTTTTACCACTTCTAATAGAACCGTCGCATATAATAGCATCTTTATTTTTGTAAGGACTTTTTTCATGCCACCAACTAAGGACTTTTACCTGCTTTTTGGAAAAAGCTTTAAATTCCAACTGTTTTTACTTTCTAAAAAACTTAATCATCAATATTTTCCCCAAAAGCTTTAGTTCCTTTTTGAATGGCACTGTAAAAAGTCTCGCTTTGCTCATTGCCGGTAAAGTCCATGTTTTGTATTTTTTCAAGTGCCCTTATTCTGTCAAAAAACTTTATTTCTATTGATCCGTCTTTATTTTTCTTTATTTCAGACACATTAAATAAATCCATTAAAGCTATTTTTTCTGCACTGATATTTCCTGGATTCAAAAGTATAATTGAATCTGTAATCTCGCCAAAAGCTAATCTTTCATAACCACTGCATGCTTTGTATATTAAATTTTTTTTCTTGCGTTTATAAAGCTTTTCTATTTCTTCTTCAATATCTTTCCTCGAAAGCAAATTGCACCCTATGTTGAAAGAATTTTTCTTAAATCCCGCTTTCGCTGCTGCTTCTTTAATATTTCCTGTTTCTACATAATTTACACAAAACAGCCTCTCCTTTGACTTGAGTTTTTGTTCTTTATTTTGAGTTATTTAAAATCTCCTCCTTAAAAACAAATTACACAAATATTTTCAAAAGTCATTTTTTTGCATTATTTTGTGCAACTTTTTTAGAAAAAATTTTTTTATATTTTATTTTAGTTATAGTTATATAAATTTTATTTTAAAACAATATCTCCTAATAACTAAAAAATGAATCTTAAAAATAAATGTCTTAAATATAAATTCTGAGAATGGTGTACTGTGTTTAGCTATTGTTTATTTTTTTACTTAATTAAAAAGTTTTTGTATTTACTTTACATTTATTTTAAAGTATAATAGCAATAAATAATACGTAGTTTGCTGATGAGGTGGGGTGTTTATGTTTAGGGATAAAACTTCAAAATTTGCATCCGTCTTCGCATCGCTGGCAAGTGCTTCTGCGCTGGTTTCGTGGGCACAAAGTGATGTTAGTTCGAGTGTTATTGGTAAAGTCAAAAAGGGTCAAAGTGTGCATTTGGTGCAGAAAGAAGCAACCAAGGTAGTGGGGAATAGTAGCTTTTTGCTTACATTCATTTGGTATACTTTTCTTACTGCAGCTGGGATGTATGTTCTTGGGCTTTTAGATAAGGTGTCAGCTTATGTTAAAGCTGACATGGAGCTCCAATTAAACAAAGATTTGGTTAAGTATCAAGAAAAGAATGGCAAAAAGTTAGAGCTAGAATCAGAATTGGATTCAGAAAAACAGAGCTTAGAAAAGATGACGGAAGATATGGATCAATGTAAAAAATCGGTAGAAAATTTAAAAAAAGATCCATTAATTGAGAAGTTGAAGCCAAGTATAGAAATTATAGAAAATGCAAAAAAAGATGAAGGACTTATGAAAAATCTTGAACTCAGACAAAAACTTTTGGAATATTGGAAATTAACTTGTGAGTGGATATGTCAAAATGGGTTTAGGACGATATACCAGAGTTTTGAAAAGATTAGTCGTCCTTTGCTGGGATCTAACTATGAGGTACCTACTTTTGAAGAGTTAAAATGGTTAGATGGTGAATTTATTGCAAAAGAGGAAAAGCCTCTTTCTTACCCGGAAGAAAGGTTAGAATCAGATTTAAAAGAATTGCAGAAAGAAAAAACTCTGTTTTACTTATCAGCATTAAAAGAGAAGCCTTTAAAATTTTGTTTCAATAGTTTTAAAGGAAAAAATATTCAACAATTGGCCGTAGAAGATTTTAACAAGGCACAGGATGAGCTTATTAGTCTTAAGCAAACCAACATAAATAATTACAACGAAGACAAAGAGTTTAAAAGAGAATTCGATGAACTCTCCGAACAACTAAAAAAGTTCCAGAAAGATTTTGAAAATTTTAAAAAGGCACAAGAAAAGTTAAAGGAAATAAGAAAGTTGAAGGAAAGTTTTAGTGAAAATTTGTTTAGTGATTTGGTGGAAGAAAAGATTGGTAAAATAGTGACAGCGGCTGGAGAAATACAAGCTAAAAGTCTTATTAGGTTCCGTGGTTTTGATACAGATCGTTTTGAGTTGGTTAAAATACAAAAACATCGCCGTTATATTTTTACTGAAAAAGACTTCAGTGAAATAGAAAATTTTGTGAAAGAGGTGTGCTGTGAAAAAGACATAGAGGATTACGAGCAACGTATAGAAGAATTACAAAGAGCAGTAGAAGCTAAAAATTCAAAGATTGCTGATATTAAAAAAAATATAGAGCAAACTAGTGAAAAGTTAGAATCAAAAAAGGATGCTAAACAAAGAATTGAATACCTGAATAAAAAGCAGAATGAGGTTATGGAAAACCTTTTTAAGTTTACTTTTCCAGGAAAGTACACATTTTTCTATTGATTTGATAGTTTTTACTCAGATTAGCAGTTTAAAAAGTGAGGCTGTTGGTAAAAATTTAGATTTTTGGTAAAATGCAGGTACATAAAAAAATTAAGGTAAAAGCAGATGAGGTTTGTTTCCTGGAATGTTAACGGATTGAGAGCTTGTGTAAAAAAAGGTTTTTTAGATTTTTTTAAAGATATAAACGCAGATATTTTCGCTGTAAGCGAAACTAAACTAGGTGAAGGGCAAATTAATCTAGAAATAGATTCTTCTTATATCCAGTACTGGAACTATGCTGAAAAAAAAGGGTACTCTGGTACTGCTGTGTTTTCTAAAATAGAACCTTTGAATGTTTTTTACGATATTAATGTTGGGGAGCATCCAAAAGAGGGCAGGGTCCTCACTTTAGAATTTAAAAATTTTTATTTTGTGAATTGTTATACTCCAAATTCTAAACAAGACCTTTCTCGACTAGAGTACAGGTGTAAGTGGGAAGATGATTTTAGAAATTATTTAATCAGTTTAAAAAAGCCTGTAGTTTTGTGTGGGGATTTAAACGTAGCGCACAAAGAAATTGACCTTAAAAATCCAAAATTTAATCACAAAAATGCAGGTTTTACAGATGAAGAAAGAGAAAAATTTACAAGACTTTTGGATTTAGGATTTGTAGACACTTTTAGATATTTGTACCCCGAGAAAAAAGACGCTTATACATGGTGGTCCTACTTAAGACAAGCAAGATCAAGAAATGCCGGATGGAGAATAGATTACTTCTTGGTTTCCGATTGCTTAAAAGACAAAATTAAAGATGCTAAAATTTACAGTGAAATTTTAGGAAGTGACCATTGCCCAGTAGGTTTAGAAATAGTTTTTTAAAAGATACATTTGTTAATTAAACTGTTCAGAAAATTTTTAGGTGCTTTTTTATGCAAGTTTTTTAAATGGGGGGTTTTTTTACTTTTTATATTGTAAGAAATTTCCATATATTTAATTGCTGAACCTAAATAGATATTTGTTTTATAAACAGAAAGTTTAGTAAAATTTATGTTTACTAAATTGTATATTTAAAATATTTATTGACATTTTTTATGTATTTAGTATAATAATGGTAGTATTGTTTGCAAAAAGGGGTTGAAAAATGAACGGGAAATTTAGAAAGAAAGGAAGCGGCTTAATCGCTAGCTCTTTAATTGTTTCGGCCTGTGCACCTGGCGCTTTGCAGACGCAGGCACATTTTGGGGATACTTTACTTTCATTTTTTTCTAGCACCATTGTATATATGCTTTGGTCTAGAAGCAATCTAATAAAAAAGTGCCAGGAAAAGCTTTTTGAACTTAATGGTGGAAATATCTTAACCGACTTCAAGAATAAAATTTTGAAAAGTAAGGGTTTAAGCGAAGAATTAAAAATAAAACTCACACAAAACTTTGACGAAGCGCTAAAAAAACTGAAGAGTAATGGTAGTGAGGAAGAAATTGCTGAATTAATAACTAAAAATCTAGGTAGTCGCATAGAAGAACTGGACACTGCCATTGACGAAATAAAAGAAAAGGAAATCCTTTGTATGCTTTCTAAGTCAAAAGAAAACCTACTTGTTGAAAAATTGTATGATTATAGCTACATGTCTAAAGAAGATTTTGAGGACATTATGAACAAAATACAAAATGACGAAAGTGATCAAAAAGTAAAGTTTTCTTTTTTCCCTAAAGGGAAAGAGGAGGAATTTTACTCTTTGCCTTACCTAAGAAACGAGATAAAAAGATTGGAGGAAAATGTTCAACAAAAAACTAAAGAGGCAATAGGGCATTTTTTGATTAATTTTGTTAAAAAGGTAGAAAAGGACGCCACTGAAGAAGCAGAAGAAAGCAAAAAAAGGCTTAATCTCCAGGACGTTCCGGGAGAAAGTATATCTTCAAAAGCAAGATTGATCATACAAGAGGCTTTTGGCGATGACAAGTCTGACGGCTTTTCGTCTAAGGTAAAAGACTATATTTTAAATCTTACCAGATTACGAATAACACATAAAGAAAAGGAAGAAAGAGCCAAAAACATTAAAGAGAAAGAAAACGCAAACGATTACGAAAAGAAAAAAAACGAAGAAAAGAAAGAAAATATACAAAATAGACTAGAAAAATTAGAAGGAGAGGGATATGAAGTTCTTGAAAATGCAGTAAATTTCCTCATGGAGAACATAACAAAAGGCGGCGGTGAACTTCTTGATAGATTGGGAGCATCTATAGGGTATATTCAACGTGAGGATGAAGAACTTTTAAAACTTTGTTATGAAGTAGACGAGAGTGAAAAAGCGATTTTATATTTAAAAAATGAGCAAAAGGAAAGTGAAGAATGTATAAGGGGTTTAAAAAATAATTTAGAATCGCTAAAAAACTTCAAGAAAAGTTTAGACAGTCTGGGAGAAGAACGAGATTACATATATGATTTAGCGGAAATTTATGGCTCTGAAGGTGTAAAGGAATCTAAAAGTTGTGGAGAGCTTTTAGATAATTATGATTTCTTTGAAAAAATGTATTCCAGATGCCAAGAATTAAAAATTAGAACTAAAGCAGACGACTTTTTGAGATTTTGCGAGGAAGAAAGAAAAAAGTTAAAAAATAGTAGAGAGGTACTTTATCGTGTTAAAGAGGACTTTTTAAATGAAATGAGTAAAATTAATAGTGTTTCAAAAAAGAAAGAAAAAAAAGAAGTAGAAAATTTAATGAAATATTTTCAAAGTAGCAGGTTTCACAGAAGCACAGATACTTCTGGAGAACTTGTGGACAGACTGTTGTATGGAAAAAGTTCGGTTTCTGATTAGATAGGAATGGGCAGTTGTCTCTCTAGTTCTGTTAGCAGCTTTCTTAGCGGGCATCAACCGTTCATTGTTTATAATTTATTTTGTTTTCGTTATAGTCTTTTGATTTATACTCTAAATAAAGCATTTAAAGATAAATCTGCTAAATTGCCCTTTAAAAACTCGTAGTAACCTTGTGAACCTACCATTGATGCGTTATCTGAGCAAAGTCCTAAACTAGGAATAAATAATTTTATGTTTCTGTAGTTGCATTCTTTTTTTAATTTTTTTCTAAGTAAAATATTAGCAGCAGCCCCGCCAGATACTACTATAGACTTATATTTAAGAAAAATAGCAGCTTTCATTACTTTATTTACTAAATTTTCTACTGCTGCTTTCCTAAAGGAAGCTGCTAAGTCTTCTTTTATTATCTCTTTTTTTTGTTTTTCCATGCTATTTAAAAAGTTAATTACGGATGTTTTAAGACCAGAAAAACTCATATCATAATTAGAGTCTGTAACTTTAGGAATTGGAAAATTATAAGCTTTTTCATCGCCTTTTTCTGCCAAGTTATCTAAATTTTTTCCGCCAGGGTACGGAATACCAATAACACGAGCGACTTTGTCAAATGTTTCACCAATAGCGTCGTCACGCGTATTTCCAATTAGTTTAAAATTAGTGTAACTTAAAACCTCAAAAATGGATGTGTGCCCTCCAGATGCTACAACACCCAAGAAAGGAGGCTCTAATTCTTTATGTTCTAAATAATTTGCCGCGACATGAGCTTTTAGATGATTTACTGGGACAATTGGCAATCCAGTAGCGATGGAAATTCCTTTAACAAAATTTACGCCTACTAGTAAAGACCCAATAAGTCCAGGCTTTTGCGTAACAGCCAACGCATCTATACCATTAAAGTTAATTTTTGCCTCTTTTAAAGCCAACTCCGTTAGGGAAGCTATTACTTCTACGTGTTTTCTGGAGGCTATTTCAGGAACTACTCCTCCAAACTTTTCATGAAGCTTAACCTGAGAATTTACAACAGAAGAAAGAATTTTTCTGCCGTCTTTTACAACAGCTACAGCGGTTTCGTCACATGAACTTTCAACAGCTAAAATAAGCACGATTTTCTCCAAAAATATAAAAATTTTTACTACGTCAAAATTATAGCCTCTTTTATATGTATTATCAAAAAAGGTGAGTACTAAAACCATGAAGGTGTGTAAAAAATTGCTACGTGGTTTAATAAGAATTTTTGAAATATAGGCTTTTAATGAGTGAAAAATTAACAAATTAATATAAATTTATGCCCTTTATTTGGTGTATGCATTAAACTTACTATAATCGATAACGAGCAATATTTTGAGGTAATGTATCTTAGCATAACCCAAAAAAGACAGTGTAAAAATCGCACAAATTAAATTTTTTAGAAGCCTTACTTAAAGACATTTCTAAAACTAAATATCTATCGTCAAATCATTGATTGTATAAATAAAAATAATGGCAATACAACCCCCTAAATAAATGGCATAAATTTATATAAATTCGTTAATTTTTTCGCTCGTTTCATAAAATATATTTTTAAAATTCTTATTGTTATATATAATAATCCTTTATACCATTCCAAAATTTTAGCACTAAGCACCATATCTAGACGCCCATATTTATTTGCAGCAAATTATGTAACAAGTAAATTTGTATATTTTATGTTTAAAAAATCGATATTGATGAATTGCGGTCGATTATGACATTTATTAAAAATATTGATAAAACGAATGGATTTATTAAGATAAAGTAGTTAAGGTTTTTTAAGTAAAAAGGTTTATATTCCAGGGATGAACGCCTCTTGGAAGTCCATTTACCTTTTTATAAAATAAGGGTCCTTCACCTAGATTTACCCTGTTTTATTGCCGCCAAAGTGGCTGATGTCTGTTTTTTTAGGTACACAATAGAGGATTTAACTTTTCACGACATTTTGAAATTTATTGTTGTTGAACACGGTAAACTGGTATAAAATGAACCTCAATTTAGTTATATTATTTTGTTAGAGGTTTAGGATTTGTCTAGAATTATATACGCAGATAACGCCGCCACCACTTCAGTTTCAAAAAGAGCATTAGCGGCGATGATGCCTTTTTACGAGCGTCACTTTGGAAACCCTTCAAGTATTTATTCATTAGGTACTTTTGCTAAAAAGGCACTAGAAAATGCGCGAAAAGATGTTGCCGATTGTCTGCATGCCAATCCAAATGAGGTATTTTTTACTTCCGGTGGAACGGAGTCAGATAATTGGGCAATAAAAGGTGTCGCAAGACTACTTTCGAAAAAGGGAAAAAATCATATAATCACTTCAAAGTTTGAGCATCACGCTGTTTTGCATACGGTAAAAGTTTTAGAAAAAGAAGGTTTTACGGTTACCTATTTGAACGTTTATGATAATGGCCTTGTAAAACCAGAAGATGTAGAAAATGCAATAACAGAAAAGACCGCCATTGTTAGTATTATGTATGCTAATAACGAAATTGGAACGATTCAGCCAATAAAAGAAATAGGTGAAATTTGTAGGCAAAAGAAAGTTATTTTTCATACAGATGCTGTACAGGCTGTGGGGCATATACCTGTTGATGTAAAAAAAGATAACGTAGATCTGCTTTCTCTTTCCGGGCACAAGTTTCACGGACCTAAAGGTATTGGTGCTTTATATATAAGAAAAGGAACAAATTTAGAAAATTTACTTGAAGGCGGAGCGCAGGAATTTTTTAAGAGAGCGGGGACAGAAAACGTGCCTTGCATAGTCGGAATGGCAGAAGCTTTAAAAGAGTCTTTGGAAGAAATGGAAAATAATGTAACGAAAATAAAGATGATGAGGAACTTTCTTATAGAAAATATTCTAAAAAATATAGAAGGATCTATTTTGAATGGTGATTTAGAGCACAGATTGCCAGGCAATGTAAACATAAGTTTTGCGGGAATAGAAGGGGAGTCTTTGCTTTTACTTTTGAATGAAGCGGGAATTTGTGCTTCGTCTGGTTCTGCTTGTACGTCAAAGTCTTTGGATCCAAGTCACGTACTATTGGCCATAGGGCTTAAGCATGAAATAGCACATGGTTCTTTACGTCTTACAATAAATGAGCAAAACACAAAAGAGGACGTTGAAACTATAGCAGCAGAAGTGGTAAAAGTTGTTAAAAGGCTTAGAAAAATGTCTCCGCTGTGGGAGGATTTAAGAAAAGAGGAGAATTTAATTCAGAACTTAGAGGCTAGAAAAAAAATTGCCCTTAGTTGTTTTTGCTGAGCGGTACTAAAATGTTCTGGACCTTTAGAACCTTCTAGGGAGTATTAAAAATGTTAGTTACCTATTAAAATTAATTAACAAAACACAAAAGAAGACGTTGAAGCAATGGCTGCGGAAGTGGTAAAAGTTGTTAAAAGGCTTAGAAAAATGTCTCCGCTGTGGGAGGACTTAAGAAAAGAGGAGAATTTAATTCAGAACTTAGAGGCTAGAAAAAAAATGCTCTTGCAGAAACTTGACACAACAATTTAAACCGTGCTCACATGCATAACGCCAGCTGACACCTGCGTTGGCCGGACAAGAAAAGTAATGTGGCCACGGTACAAAAGAACTTTAAGCTTCTTTTATCTGATATTGGGGAAATGAATCCCCTTTAAAATTATTCGCTAAATTCGTAATCAGTTGTTTTTAACACAAAGGAATCTACAACTTCTTCCGTCTCTGGATTTAATACACTCTTGTTAGGCGATTCAGTAGTAGGAAGCAGACCGGATGGAAAATTTTTCATCAAGCTTATTGACCTTCTAACATTCTCAATTTCACTTTCCGGAATTTCCCTTTCTTGTAAATCTTTGGGTGCGGAATCCTTTCCATTAACTTTTTCTAAAGTACCTTCCCTAAAAATATATTGTCCGTTAGATTTTGTTTTGGTTAATTCCATAAACCTTACACTTTCCACAACATTTAACCTTCTAAAGCGTTCACTCTTTCCTTCAGAAACTCTCTTAAGCACGCTTTCAATTCCTCCACCGCTTCCTCTTTTTAGCGCAACGGATACTTTATTGACGTTCTCGTTTTTAGAAAGAGCCCTAAAGACTAAATTCAAAGCATTAACAAGTTTGTCCCCATCTTTAGCCCACATTTCAAGATACGCGTTACCTTTTTTTTGAGGATCAGAGGTAAGAGTGATTTGGCCTAATACCTCCCCAGAAGCTTTGTCTTTTATCGTAAGAAATTTGACAATTTCAAAGGCCCGAGCTTCCTCCCCCATACTTCCAAAAAGACCAGCCAACCGTTCTTCTTCAGACGTGCTTGATGTACCGTCACCGTAATTACCACCAAACGGGTCTACGGTCCAATCTGTGTCATAAATCCCTAATTTTTTAGCTTCCAAGAAAGATTTAGCAAGTTCTAATTTTTCTGCATCACCTTGTGTTGCGGACAAGATAACCTTATCATCGCTAGATTCAAAATCCGTCACATCCCCCAAAACATTATTTTTAGAAGCAACTTCCTTAATAAGGTTAGCAAATTTTTTGAAATCAGGAACTTCACCTTTACCTGCTTTATTATTCATACCTAAAATATCAGCTAAAGCGTCGCTGCTAAAATTGCCATCCATATTTTCTAAACCTCCCTCTTTATTAAAACTTTTCTTAAAATTTTCTAGCAATTCGGCGTTTAAATCAGAATTTGAAGAATACGCAATTTGCCGGTCTTTCGCTGACGTAGCAGGAGTTGCTGCGTCTTCAGTACCTGAATTAGCGCCCAACAGATTTGTATTTTTCCACGCTGACGCCGTTGTGGCTGTAGCTAGAGGCACACAAGCCAACAAAGCGCCCGCAATGGGTCTGCTTTTAGAAAAAATACTCGCACCCATCATAAATACCTCCAAAAAAATTATATATTCTAAAAATACACCCGTATTCTAACACAGATTTATTTTTATGTAAAGTGTTTTGTTAATATTCCTTTATTAATAGAAGTTTATAGAATTGCTAAGTTTTTAGGTGTATTACTTATAATTTTTAAATAAGTTTTTCATTAATATATATTTTTTTAATTTAATTTTTATATATATCAAATCTTATTTTAGTTGAAAAAACATGAAATTTTTTTAGATTTATAGCAATTGGATAAATTTAGTGCGGCCAAAGTATATAATATGCTAAGGAAATGCTAGAGGGAAAGTGGCGGAACCAGGCTTAAGTTTTAAGTTAGCAAAGAATTAATTTTTTGCTAATAAATACATAAATTTATATTTTGCTGAACGGAGTTTGCAATATATAAGAATCTATTACCGTATTATTTGCTATTTTTTCTCTTTAAAAACAAAAATAGATAAATAAAATATAAGTTATTGACAAAAAAATAATATTATGTTAGAATAAACAAGTTAATTTGTACAAATATATTATCGGCAGGCAACCAATATATCTTTTCCGACTTGCATTTGTTTGTACAGATTAAAAATTATTTAATCTCTGGAGGTCATAAAATTATGTCGTCTAAATCTAACTTAAAAAAAATAAGAGGAACTTTCTTACTCGGTTCTACAGTCGCCGGCATAGTAGGTACTGCAGCTGCTTCAGCTAGTGCGCAAGTACCAGGAGCTCAAGAAGCAAAAAATTTTTTTAAAGGTGCATATGAAGGAGCGAAGTCATTGGGTTCTGGAGCATTAAGTGGTGCGAAAAATGCTGCTAAGTTTTTGGGAAATAAAATTTCTTCGGGTGCAAGCAGTGCTGAAAAATATATAGAAAAAAGTTTTAACAGCGTAGACAATTACACTGGAAATTATATGAGTGAGGGGGCAAAGTGGTTAGGGAAAACTATTAGTAAAGGACTAGGTGTCATAGATGACTTTACTGGGAATATATTTAGTAAAGGTTTTAATTACTTAAAAAATACTAGTTTTGGCAAAACTGTTAGCAAAGTCACTAGCCCCGCTGCAAACTTTGTTAAAGCTCACCCGTACGCTAGTGTTGCGCTTTCTGTTGTTGCGGTAGTTGGCCTTTATAAGCTCCTTAAAAAGAGACCAGGCACGGAAGTAAAAAAGCGTAAAATTGCTAACTTGGGGGAATCTAAATCGTTATTGAATGATCAAGAAAACGTTGATGATCGTAAGTGAGTTGCTATTAAAATTTGAGCACAAAAGCTTTTTATTAAAGAAATCAAAATGAGCCTAAAAAGTGAATTTTTTCTGGATTATAATCTTACAAATTTTGAGATTTTAGTCCATTTTATTTTACTTATCTGCATCCGTGGCTGCTACTCAGCTTATTAAACATATAACACGATTTAGTATTTTAATTCTTTAGTTTTTTAAAATACCTCAGTTTATTTTTTATAAGTGCCATAACGTCGCATATTGTTTTAGCAATGCAAAACAGAGTTAGATAGTCTGTAATCAAATAATTTTAATTAAAAGAAATTTGTATAATTACTTTTAGAAAATTTTTTTGAAATAAAGTTTTTAGGAGGCCTTGTATATTCGCCTCTTATAAAGTCTTTTTGGTGGTACCAGAACTATATAAACTTAGATAACAAATTCTATTTCATAAAGTAAAAGTGAATTTACAGAAAGTACTTATTTCTGAGTTACTAGCGTTTTTAAATTTTAAAGGTCTTAATGATTTTGCCCTAATGAATCTATAAACTTTTTGCGCTGCTTATTTTTGGGGCAAAACTTTTTTTAATTAACTTTAAAATTTTGGTTAAGCTAAGTTAGGAAGCTCATTTTTTATTTATATGAGAAAGGGTAGAATATCTGAACTTGAACGAAGAGCTTGAGTTTTTAAATTTTGTTTCAAAAAATGCACAAATGGGAGTTGACTCTATTAGGCAGTTAATAGAAATAACTAAGAATGAAAATTTTAAAGAAGAACTAAAAAAACAGTTTAGTGAGTACGAGAGTATATTAAAAAAGACAAAGAAAATTATAGAAAGAAATAGTGAAAATATAAAAAGTACGAGTTTACTGCAAAAAGTAGAAGCTTATTTAATGGTTAGCGTGAAGACTCTTTTAGATAAATCGCCAGACAATATAGCGGGTATGCTTATGCAGGGAAGTGTAATGGGAATTATTCAAATTATTAGAAGGTTAAAGCAATATAAAGGTAAAGTCGACTCTTCTTTTTTGGAATTAGGTCAAAAGCTTTTAGAAATCGAAGAGCATAATTTAGAACAGTGTAAGATCTTTTTAGGAGAAAAAGAATAAGTAATTTCTGCCGATGAAAAGTATAGACAGTATAGTAAGGGAAAATTTTTTTAGGCAACGGGTAAATTCTAAGTAATTCAAAAAAATGTGTTAAAGTGAAAGGCATTATTTACAAATATTTAAAAACATGGTTTTAACGATTATTGCTAACTTTTTAGATCAAAAGGTGTAAAGATAAAAGGCTCAGAGAATTTTTAATATAGCAGAGAATCAAGGTAAAGATATTTTTGCTATGCCTAAAAATTTAGGCAAGGAGCAGCCATTGGGCAAAACAAAAAAACGGAGCAAAATTAATAAATTCAGTAGAAAGTATGCTTTAGAAAAATATAACTGCACCTATACACACAATATTTCTAAAAATTTTTTAAGATTTAAGTATATATTTCGTAACAATAAATTTATGTATACTTATACTTAAGTGGTTTTGCAAAAGCTAAATACATTTAAAAAATTACCGTTTAAGGTAAAACGTATCTAAGATGTATATCCATTTTTTTAATATAACAACTTTTTAAATTGTTAAATTCAAAATTATTTCCATAGTTAAATCAATTCTTTTACACGGACAAGCTAGAACTTCTTAGAGTTAAACAAAAAACAATGGCGCAAGATTGTCTTTTAAAGATTGTTCTGCAAATAAATTAGATTTATTTACTCAAAATAAAACGCCGGGACGCTGAACCTATCTAATTTTTGCACTTTGTAAATATATCTTCTACAAAACTGTTATGGTTAAAATTTAAAATATAAAAAACTAACAGCCTTAAAGTTCAATTTTTTTTAAGTATTTGCTGAGAATTTAACCATTTTATAGCGCTTTTAAAAATCATTGCTTCATTTCCTACATAAAGTTGTTTAATAACTTCATCTTCAGTTACCCATTTGTAATTATCTATTTCTTTTCTTTGTACTTTAATAGGAGCGCCGTTTTCTATAACTTTTGCCAAGAATATAACTACCTTTTTTTCAACAACACTGTAAGGTCTGTAAAAACCTAATTGACGAAAGCCTTCTAAAATTTCTACATCTAGGTTAGTTTCCTCTTTTATTTCTCTTATAGCAGTTTGTTCATCTGTTTCATACATTTCTACGTGCCCCTTTGGAAAACCCCAGTGCTGATTTTTGGCATGCTTTATTAACAAAAAATACCGGGTATCACCTACGTCTTTAAATACTATAGCACCGCACGATTTTTCATAAAGACATATCATTTTGCTAATGTGCCTTTTACCCTTTAACCTAAAAAATCTGCTTTTTATATCTGGCGCATAGAAAACACGTCCTAAAGGTGCAACAACCAAACTACGGTGTGAAAAAAAAGGTCCGCCCGTTCTAGCAGAAGCTATCACCTGTGCTTTTATATATTTTTCATTTATATTAGTATTTGTTATTATGTATACTTTTTTTCTGTATAAATAGCTGTCTTTGCTAGTAATGTACCCATAGAAAAAAGGAAAACTGTCTTTTGTGCCTTTGCCCAATGGCCCTTTTACTTGTACATTTACGATCTTGCCTAAAACATACACGAACATCACCCCCTGTTTTAAAAAATTTACACGATACAACATCCCCTATACTATTTTACAAAAAAATAGCAATAATTTCAACGAAAACTAGTCAGGATTTTTGAAAAAATTTATAATACAAACAATGTATTCTTTGACTTTAAGGCCATTTAAGCCTGTGAATCAGCCTTTTGCTAATATGTTAATAATATACAATTTATATGTTTAATTTTTATATTTAATAATTTATAAAATCGAAAATAATAGTTGTGTCGGAGTCGGATGCACATGTAATAAAATGATATTAAATCTTAAAATTTAAGGAGTTATAATTTGCATAGAAATTAATTTTTTAGTTTGTTTTACAATAAAAAATAAATCTTATTACTTAAATCGGCCCCATTCTTGTGCTGCCAAAACAAAGAATATTTTTTACCTTTATTTATAGAAAAAATTTTATTAAAAAAATGAAAAATAAAAACTTAAAAAAATTAGGAATATACTTGCATGTTCCATTTTGCCTAAAAAAATGCCCTTATTGTGCTTTTTATTCTTTATGTGCAAATGAGACTACAGTTAAGTCTTATGTAAAAAAAATAATAAATAGCATAAAGCAGTGGGGAGTAGCTTTAAAAAATAGATATGTTGTAGATACTGTTTATTTTGGCGGAGGAACGCCTAATCTTTTAGGTGAAAAATATATAGGGGATATTTTATGTGAAATAGGTAAATCCTTTTGCTTATTGAACCCAGAGATTACGCTAGAAGTTAACCCTTTTACTACCGATAATTTTGATTTTTTTAAGATAAAAAATGTAGGGGTAAACAGGCTATCTATAGGCATGCAATCTATAAATGACGAAGAACTGCTAATACTTGGACGACTACATACTAGTGAGCAAACTATAAAAACCATAGAAAAGGCAAAAAATGCTAAATTTGATAATATTTCTTTAGATGTGATAATCAATGTTCCCGGTCAAAGCAAAAAAAAATTAAAAAAGACAATAGAATTTCTTAGAGAGGCCGGTGTTCAACATGTATCGGCCTATATGCTAAAAGTAGAGAAAGGAACTGATTTTTATAATTTTAAAGATAGACTAGAATTTTTACCAGAGGAAGCGCAATGTGAAAATTACATTTACACGGTTAATAAATTAAAAGAATGCGGTTTTTTGCAGTACGAGATTTCCAATTTTTCTAAAGAAGGTAAATTTAGTAAGCACAACCTTAAATATTGGAATTTAGAAGATTACTTAGGTTTAGGCCCTAGCGCGCACTCTTTAATAGATAAAAAAAGATTCTATTATAAGCCTTCCTTAGCTAGCTTTTTAAAGAGCGAACAGCCAACAGTTGAAGAAGAATCAATTGATGAAGAAAAGGAGTTTGCAATGCTGCAGCTTAGACTAAACAAAGGACTTACTAATAATAATTATCATAAAAAATTCAGAAAAAACATTCCCCCAGAATATTTTAAAAGAGCAGAAAAATTTCAAAAATTAGGTTTGTTAGAAATGAATAGTATTAGTGGGATTCGTCTTACTACTAAAGGCTTTTTAGTTTCAAATAGGGTAATTTTTGAGATACTTTACGGTATATAGTTAAGGTAGGCTAATTTAAAAAATAATTAGCAGAATTATTTTTTGTTTAAAAAAACTAAAATATTATAAAACACAAAAAACACAATTTTTTATGGGGGGCATGACACTTGATTTTTGCACCAGAGGCAGAAATAAGTCCTATATGAAAAACGCTTATTGTGGTGGGGCTAAAAATGTATACATGCAAAGAATAAATAAAATATTTATGGTTTTTAAAATACAAGATATATAGCTTACTAAGTAAACAGATTTTATCTAAAGAATAGACATTATTATTTAAATGTGCCCATTTTTGGCATCACCTTTACTAGAGATAAGTCAAAAAACTTAAATAACTATTTTTTATTATTCTTAATCTATCCTTTTATTTGTTTTCCAAAGTTTTAATAGTTAGATGTAACAGATTAGCACTATTTCACGAGAGCTTTTACAATTTCTCCTACATATACTTTATGCTGACCTTCCGCTTTATAGAACATATTCACGATAGACGGCTCCATTATATTTTCCTCTTTAATAATATCTGTATATATTTTTTTGCAAATAAGCACCGTATTAGCCTCTTCAAAAAATGGTGCTGCCTCATTAAAGTTGGGCGTTAAATTTGTTTTTTTAATTTTATCTACATCTTTGCCAGAATGTGTTCCACAGTAGTTTAAAACGTCTCTGTATTTTTCGGGAAAGAAAGAAAGTGTATAAAAGTCATTTTCTTCTAAAAATTTGAAAGTATGTCTTTCTTTTCGGATAAAACAAACAGCAATATTTCTATTCCAAAGGTGACCAAGGCATCCCCAGCTAGCCGTCATTGTATTGATATTGTTATTTTTTCCGGCAGTAACAAGCATCCATCTTCTAGATATAAGATCAAATACATTTTCTGCATTTAAATTTATGGCGTCGACTTCTCTAAAATTACCCATGAAATTCCTCCATTCAAAGACTTTATTTTTATATTCTATATTATACAAGTTTTTTTATTATAACCTAAAATTTATATGCCAATTAATTATATTTTTTAATTTAAAGCTTTCTTCGGATCAATAAATTTCCATTTTGCACACTAAAATTATTTAATTATTTAGAATTTTTAATTAATAATTTTTTCTATTTTCTTTAATTTTTTTATTCAAGGGGGCACAGATTGGTAAAGTATGAAATTGCTTTTAAAATTAAAAATTAATTAAATATGGTAGTGTTAAGGGTTTACTTTTTTCCCTTATGAATCCTCAAGCTTTTTTTGTTTGTCTAACGCTAAGGTCCGTTGGCCCCAATACCCCAAAATCTTTAGCTGGCAAGTATACTGCTAACACCGGAAGAACTATCTAATAAAATTAAACTGATAGCTCTATTGTCGTCCTCTTTTAAAACCGCTGAAATATCTTCTTCACTTAATTTCAAAAAAGTTACGAATAAACTTTCAAATTTGCCGGTTTATTATGAATTTTTTTATTTCCATAAATTTTTTTAATTTTAAAAAATCTTTCAAGGCATCTTGCTGCATGCTCGGGTTTCTGAGGAGTGCAGCTGGGTGAAGTGTTGGCATAAAAACTGTTTGACCTTTTTTGAAGAACAGTCCGTGTTCTTTGGTAATTTTTATATCTGGTTTAATAAGTTTTAAAGCAGCTATTCTTCCTAAGCACACAACAATCACGGGATTTAATAATTGAAACTGTTCCCTAAGCCAAATTACACAATTTTCCTGTTCTTCTGGTAAAGGGTCCCTATTATTAGGAGGTCTGCATTTGACTATATTTGCTATGTAAATATTCTCTTTTCTGCTGAGCCCTACCTCATTTAGCATTTTATCTAAAAGCTTTCCTGCTCTTCCCACGAAAGGTTCGCCCTGCAAATCTTCGTTTTCACCGGGCCCTTCGCCTACAAAAAGTACTTTACTTCTTTTATTACCTACACCAAAAACCACGTTGTTTCTTGTTTTAAAAAGGTTGCACTTACAACAACTTTTGCAATCAGACTCTAAATTTTCCCAATTTTTATACACGAAATTTACCTTTATATATATTAACTTTCGTGACTAGTTTTACTAAATTATTAAAAATTAATCAACAATTTAAATTAAATAACATAAATAAATATAGTGAAGTTTATTTTATATGTGATGCTATTAGAGTAAAAAATTATCGATTATATGCTTAAAAGCTCTTTATAAATTAACGCCCTTGAGCAAAGGTTATGCCTGTAAAATTTTGCACTGTTTCCATAAAAGTTTGCGTTAATAAATTTAGACATTACTAAAAAAGAGTGTAAGGGGATATAAAAAATGGGATGAGTAGTCAAATTTGTGAAAAGGCTAAGTATTTTTGTATTTTTTCCCTTTTCCGTAAATTGCCTCCATTACGGTAACTTTCGTAGACATTGCTACCTTTGCAATGTTAATAGAGTATATTTAATGGTGATTTTTTTACATATATAAAAATAAAATTAACACGGTTTCTAAGCAAGTTCCACCAATTCACCTAAATTTTATAGTCATGTTTTTTCACCACTGATACTTCGAAAATTTTTTCTAAGCTACGTAGTATACCTACATGCATTATAATTTAGCGTTACCCTGTCACTAAATTTTAGACTGTTATATGCTTAGTTAAGATGACATTTTTCTTATTTTCTTAGTATATTGCCTCGCCCTTGCAAAACTCATTTTTTAAATAATTTAGAGTTTCTGTTATTGAAACTATTTAATTTTTTTAGCCGTGGCGGCCATTCCACTTTGCCGAACAGACGGGCCCCATTACTTGTTTTTGGTACTACTTTTTTCAACTTTAAATTAAATACCAAGATTTTTAACCAAGTCTAATAAATCTTCGTTGTTATAAAACTCTAGCTGAAGTATTCCCTTATTTGCATTTTTTGGCAAAATGGTAACATTTCTGCCTAAAGCCTTTTTTAAAGATATTTCCACATCTTCCAAAAAAGAATCTTTTACCTTGGAAATTTTTTTAGGCCTTTTCTGCGAGATGTTATTTAATTTTTTGCACAGATTTTCCAGTTCCCTTACAGACAACTTTTTTTCTATAACAACACTACAGACTTTTACCATTTGTTCATCTGAATTTAAAGACAAAAGAGTTCTTGCATGACCTACAGTTATATATCCTTTTGAAAGCGACTCTTGCACCTCTTTTGGTAAAGACAAAAGTCTTAAAGAATTCGTAATAGCTGAGCGGGATTTTCCCACACTCTTAGAAACTTCTTCTTGTGTAAGAGAATAAGTTTCTATTAAAGACTTGTAACCAAAAGCCTCCTCCAACGGGGATAAGTCCTCTCTTTGAAGATTTTCTATCAAAGCTATTTCCGATTGCTCTTTTGGTGTAATTTCACGAATAATTACAGGAATTTCCCTAAGTCCTGCAAGTCTAGCAGCCCTCCACCGGCGCTCTCCGGCTACAATACTGTAGGAATCACTTCCTTGAATAGGCTTTACTATAAGTGGTTGCAATACTCCGTAGTTTTTTATTGAATCTGCTAGCTCACTGAGGCTTTCTGTATCAAAGTTTTTTCTAGGCTGTTCTTTATTCGGTTCAATCTCTGATATTTTGACGTAGCAATAATTACTATCTTCCGAACTATTTTCTAAAAATATATCACCAAAACTTTTGCCTAATCCACCAAATTTTGAACTCAAAACTAACTCCCGCTGATTTAAACCAAATAGTAGATAATAAAAAATATAAACCTAAAATTCACTTAGATTCTACCTTAATTCTTGCACCGTGTAAATGTTATGCCAAGTTTTTTAAGCTATCGCTTAATCGGAATATTTGAGGATGTTTATAAAAGTTGTGCTATGCAGTGCTACAGACTGGCTTTTGTTAGAAGAGGCATTTATGTTTTATGCTTCCTGCATGTACCACCCGACATATGATCATTTCAAAGTACAAATGGAAGATTATTTTAATGAGTAATCGGTGAGAATATATATATGCGAAAACTTAGGTAGGAAAACAAGTATGATGGTTTTGAAACATTTGGGTGCTGCCACAGAAATCATTGGATCGCAGTATCGGTTAAGGTCCATGTCAAGGAATCGGAAAGTGAAAAAACATACTAGAAAGATCCAACTAATAGAACTAAAATATAATTTAATTTTATTTATATTTTAGGTGAACTATGAGGGTTATTTCTGGAGACCTTAGGGGTTACAATTTAAAGTTTCCAAAAGAGTCCTTTGTTCGGCCGACTTCAGAAAAGGTAAAAGAAGCTATTTTTGATGTTATTCAATTTGGATTGAAAGGTAAGAGTTTTTTAGACCTTTTTGCTGGTTCTGGCCAAATGGGTATAGAGGCACTCAGCAGGGGAGCCGATAGTGCTTATTTTGTTGATAATTACAAAAGTTCTATATCTGCAATAAAGACAAATGTTTCAAGATTGAGCAAAGGTCTACTGGAAAAAGTTTTTATTTTAAATAGAGACGTTTTTGACTTTTTAAATTTTAACACGAAACTTTTCGATATTATTTTTCTAGATCCTCCATATAGAAAAAGTATTATTCCTAGGGCCTTAAATAGATTATCGTGCATTTTAAATCAAGGCGGAATCATTATATGTGAATACTCAAAAAATGAATTTTTGCCAGAAATGGTGGGAGATTTATCTGTTTTTAAAAATAAGATTTACGGGCAGACAGCAGTTTCGTTTTTTTGTAAAGAAAGCATTTAATTATTATCACGCCAAATTTAAAATGAGTGTAAAAAATTAAAGTTTTAAAAGTGTAAATTTAAAAAATCGCTAAGCTTAAAAAAGTATTATATTTTGCAGTGCATTTCTGAAAAAATTAGGGATATCGATAGCATCTTTCTAATTTTAAAATTGCCTATCTATTTGCTGAGCGCTATATACTCATCAATATTAGAATTCATATTTTGAAATATTAATAGTTTACATATAAATTTTTAGACTAAAATACTCATCTTACTTATTTACAATTTTGGAGAATAAATATATTAAAAAAGATTATAATACAATTAAATACTGAAAAGTTGCTTCTTTTATAAATAAACGATTATTTACCTTAAAGCTTCATTTGTTATATATTATGAAATGTATCGAACCTTATTACAGTAAGAATACTTGATTAAGGCAAATACACTACTTGCAGGCATGTTTCAAAAAACTAAAAACAGTATCATTTCCTTAAATTAAGGTGTATATTCTTACCTTTTTGTAAAAAAAATTTAAATATTTCTAAAAGAGCAAAAAGTTACGAGTTTCTATTTTTATAAGAATTTTTCTCTCTAACAAGAAATTTTATTGGTGTACCAACAATATGAAAAGCCTCTCTTAGCTGGTTTTCGATATACCTACGGTAAGAAAAATGAAAAAGACTTTCAGAATTAACGAAAAAGACAAAATTAGGTGGCGCAACACTAGCTTGTGTAACATAAAAAATTTTAAGTCTTTTACCTTTGTGCGTTGGCGGAGGAACTTTTGCTGTCACATTTTCTAAAAAATTATTTAATTTTCCGGTAGGAATTCTGAGATTACAAGATTCATAAACACTATTTATAACGTTAAAAATATCACTAACTTTTTGCCCTGTTTTAGCAGATATAAAAATCAAAGGCGCATACTTAATAAAAGAAAAATCACTTAAAACATTTTTTTCATATATCTTCATAGTATAAGTATCTTTCTCTACCGCGTCCCACTTATTTGCAACTATAATGCAGCCCTTACCTGCCTTTACTATTTCTTCAACTATTTTAGAATCCTGTTCTGAATACCCTTGTGTAATGTCGACTAGTAAAAGGCACACGTTGCTTCTTTCAATTGCCATTTTTGACCTTAAAACACTATATTTTTCTATTTCTTCAGAAATTTTTTTACGTTTTCTAATTCCTGCAGTGTCTATAAAAGTGTAACTACCGAAACTATTTTCTAAAAAAATATCTAAGCTGTCTCTTGTTGTACCGGGAATATCGGTAACAATACACCTGTCTTTATTTATTATTTTATTAATAAGAGTAGACTTTCCAGCATTCGGCTTCCCTACTACGGCAACTTTTATGCTATTTATATTTAAATTTGCTGTGTCATTTTCACTAAAATCAATCAAGTTACAAATTTTGTCTAAAAGATCTCCTGTACCATGCCCATGTGTAGCAGAAATAGCTAACGGGTCCCCAAACCCTAAAGAATAAAACTCATAAACTCCTAAGTTACTAGCGCCGATAGCGTCACACTTATTCACACACAAAACAACAGGCTTTTGACTTTTTTTTAGCAACATAGCTATTTCTTCGTCTGCTCTATTTAAACCCTGCCGTACGTCTACAACAAAAACAATTAAATTAGAAACTCTGATTCCGCCCAAAGCCTGTTTTTTTACAAAATGGTAAATATCACTATTTTCTTGTCCTGCCGAATTTAAACCCCCTGTATCAAGGAGTTTAAACTTTTTATTTTGCCAGGTGACTACACCTTCAAGGCTATCCCTAGTTGTACCAGCAATGCCGGAAGTTATAGCAATTTTTTTACCAACTAGCTTATTAAAAAGAGCAGACTTTCCTACATTTGGTCTTCCTACTATTGCAACTACGGGGACTGACAAAATAAAAACCTCTACCAAAGAATATTTGTAAACTTTATTATAAAAAATTACACATGTATTGTAAACACTAAAAGACATAAACTTTGCCAAAATAGATAAAAAAATACAAAAAACAGAGTCTCAATAATACTTAATTTTATTGAAGAATAAGAGTAAAAAATAAGTAATTATATTTAGCAAAATAATTATAAAAATTAACTCTATTTATATACAATAATATTGATATTTTTTAAAATCAGTACTATTATGATTTTATACTTTTTATTTAATTTAGGCGAATTAATTTTATGAATTCTATTTTAAAACGTGTCGTTTTTGCCTTAAAGAAGTACAAAATGTTAAAAGAGGGCGATAACTTAGCGGTGGCTGTTTCTGGTGGGAAAGATTCTTTAGTCCTTCTATTTTCATTAGCCAAAATAAGACAGTATTTTAATTTAAATTTCACAATAAATGCTATAACTCTTGATATGTGTTTTAATAACAGCCCTTCAGATTTTTCTAATATTAAAGCATTTTGTAACACTTTAGGGTTACCATACTTTATAAAAATTACTAATTTATGGGACATAATTTTTATTAAAAGGAAGGAAAAAAGCCCTTGCAGTTTATGCTCAAAAATGAGAAAAGGAATTTTAAATGAAGTAGCATTAACTCTTGGATGTAACAAAATAGCTTTAGGGCATCACATGGACGATGCTGTTGAAACTATATTTATGAATATTATTTACAACAACCGATTAAGTTGTTTTTCACCTGTAACGTATTTGTCTAATAAAAAAATAACTATGATTAGGCCCCTGGTTTTTTGTAAAGAATCACAGATATCAAACATCGCGACTAAATTTAATTTACCAGTTAAAAAAAATGAGTGCAAGGAAGATAAAAAGACAAAAAGGCAAAAAATAAAGGATGTTCTCAATTTCATTGAAGAAAAAACACAGGAAGGTTTTAAAGATAATTTTTTTAAGTCTTTTTTAAAATCTGGCTTAGATGGATGGTAGTTAGCTTTTTATAAATTTTGCTTTGTGATTACATTAAAGGTTTAAAACAGTAATAGAACTAGATAATTTTAAGTAAAACAAGTTAAGCTAAATTTTTAAAGTAAGCTACTTACTGAAGTGTTGATCTATTAAATTTTAAGTTTCTAAGTTATTTTGCCAAATATATCTACCCTATTTTATCAAAGCAGATTTATTAGTTTTATTGCTTTTTGTTTCCAATAAAAATAATTTATATAAGCAGGGAAAATTACTATTTAGTCAAATTAATACATATAAAAAAGTGCATATGCCAGTATAGAAGTAAAATTTAAAATATAAAGTTACGTACAAAAAATTGTGCTTTAATAGATCAGTTGCGTAAAATAAAACTTCGTTTTGCAAACATAAGAATTAGTTCTTTGACAGTGTCTTTATTTTTTGGTTGGAAACACAATTCTCCATGCTAAGCATACTAAATAAAAGTGCAAAAATAGACTTAGAAAGAAAAATATTTTGTACATCTTTTATTTTAAAAGTTCTAAAACAATGCTCAATGCGTGAATTGCACTCTCCCTTCTAATATAATCTCTTGAAATATTTTTTGTTTTTCTAAAATCTAACTTTACAATATAGTTTTTTTTAAAAGAAGCTCCAATGTACACGATACCAACTTTATCATTTTGTTTAAGCTCTTCTTTTGAACCTGCGTACCCTGTAATAGATAAAGCAACGTCAGCCTTAGACACTTCTTTTGCACCTAATGCCATACTTAAAGCTACCTCTTTAGAAACAGCCGTATATTTTTCCAAGAGTTCTTCATCTACTCTTAAAATATTCATTTTAGCCCTATTGGAATAAGTACAAAAACCGTATTCAAAAATTTTTGAAGCGCCTGGGACATCTGTTATTTTTTTCGATATTAAGCCTCCTGTGCAGCTTTCTGCCAAGGCTATTTTTAAGCTCAATTTTCTTAGCTTGCTTACTAACTTTTCTTCTGGGCGCTCTCTTAAAATTTTATATTTAAAATTACAAAAATAAATACTCAAAGTGAACATTCCTAAAAACTAGTTTAAAGAAGACCTCTACATGAAGTTTAGCACAAAAATCAAAATATAAAGAAATAGTAAAATTTTTAAAGGGCAAAAAGTAAAAAAAATATGCCAAGAATTAATTTTTAAGTAACTTTTATAAATCCTACTACCGACAAAATTAATTTCAAAACAGTAAAAATAGCATCATGTTTTTTGGAATATTTTATTTGATTTTGGGACTGACACAACTATTTTTTTAATGAGTACTTAATCCCGAAAGATTGGGCCAGTAAAATTTGCTCTAAAAATTAAAACGAGTTTAAAAAATTTGTTCTTTAAAATTATAAAACTACAAATTTAAAAGTTTACAATTATCTTATTTTCTCAAACTATTCCCTTTTAAATTTATTTTCATGACGTGGCAACAAAATTTTTCCAAAAAAAGTCTGCACTATTTTTTAGTTAAAATATTTAAATAAATAGATTAAAGAAACTAAGACATCCAAAAAATAGGAAACAAATAGTAGAAGGAACCCACAAAGACATCATATCAAATAACTTAATTTATTGTAAATTTCTTAAGATCGAAAAAAGTTAATTTTATTTTAAGTGTATTTATTTTGGCACCTATATATAAAATAATTTTTTTAATTACCCAAGAAATCTGTGCACTCTTTTTTTAAGATATTAAATTTTTTCACATTTATTCTTAGAGCCTACGGTTTTCCTTCTCACTTCAAGTAGTTAAGTAAAGATGCTTAATTAGGATTATTTTTCACATTGGAGTTAACCTTGAGCGCTACTATAATTCATATTAAGTTTAGTATATTACTTGCTTATACTTTATCTAACTTTATTACTGGCTCTACTTTTATTTAGTTTAACAAATTTTTTAGCATATAAAAAATATCCACAAAATACTAACTATCTTCATAAAAATTTACTATATTTAGCGTTTAGAAAAATTATGCTGTACTCTTTAACTTTATATTTTTTCGTTTTCTCAAAAACAAAAGAATTACTAAAAAAAATAAAGACAAGATAACAACAAAAAGTTCAAAAAAATTAACCCTCTCGTCTACTTTTATGTCTACCCATAGCCTATTCAAAAGTTTATTTGTGCTTTTACTAAGGTCTGTAAAGCCTTTTGAAAATCCAGGTAACATAATTTTTTCTAAGTTAGCTACATCATTTATCTCCCCAATATTGTTTACTCCCTCAATAGGAGAGAAATATTTTATTTTTTTAGAGTTTTCTTTAGAGACTTCTGAGTTGCACAAAAAATTTATATACTTCATAGCTTCATCGGGGTAAGAAGCATTTGTAGGAACACACATAGCATCTATAAATTTATTTGTGCCATTTTTTGGAATAACCACACCTAAATTTGGATTTATTTCCCTGATAGTTAAAGCATCACCTAAATAATAGGGTGCAATTCTTGCTTCCCCACTTGACATTTTATCAAAAATTTGGTCCATAACGTATCCCTGCAAAACATCTTTTTGTTTTTTTAAGTCGAGAGAAACTTCAAGCCAGTCCTGGCTGTTTTCACTATTAAGGTCCTTGTTATTTTTTAATTGTGCTATTGCAAAGGCATCCCTTGGGTTATTGAACATCAATATTTTTCCTTCATATTTTTTATTCCAAAGAAGATCCCAGTTAATATTATTAGAGTCTTCTTTTATTAGAGTTTTATCATAAATTAGTGCTATAACACCCCATGCGTAGACGACACTATATTCTCCAGTTGGGTCATAGTCGGCTGTTCTTAAATTTTTGTCAATCAAATCAGCATTAGGAATCTTTTTAAAATCTAATTTTCTTATGAGTTTATTTTTTATAAGTCTTGCAACCATGTAGTCAGATGGAATTATTACGTCGTACTGTATAGCTTTATTTTTAAGTTTTGCGTATAGATCTTCGTTACTTTGAAAAGTAGTATAGTTTACCTTTATTCCAGTTTGTTTGGTAAATTCTTCATTTACATTCATAAGTCCATCACTTCCGTCAGCAATAAATTCTCCCCAGTTGCAGACATTTATTGTAATCCCGGTGTTGCCATCGGGAGCAAGGTTATCTGTACAATTAAACTTAACTAAAAGAGCAATAATTACAATCAATGGCACAAGAGTTGCTGCTACTAGCATAAAAAGAATCTTTTTCATATAAGTCTCCTAAAAAATACATAGTAAGCTTGACGTGAAAAACTATAAACAAAATTTAGAAATCGCTTTTGCGCATCGCTAAAATTTTTGAAAAGGGACATTTTAGTAATTTTAGAAAAAATTTTCAGACAGATATCAATCAATTATGTTTACTGAACTATTAGCAGAGAACAAATATACATAATTTTATATTCTAGCAATAAATTTTATTTTTTTTTGATTTTTAGTCAATAATAATAGAGATAGATAAGAGTTAAATTTTAAAAAACTAAGAACGACTTAAATAGTCGTCCGTAAAAAAATTAAAACAATAATTTTAACAAAAATTACAATATATTTGTAAAAACATGTTAAAATTTAGCTTAACAATTAAATTACAATTTCTAAATACCAAATTACTTAAAAAATTTTGAAAAATGGCATACTACTTTGTAACAAGATTTAAAATTTTATCTTTTACGTAAATATGCTTTAAAACTTTTTTTTCTTCTAGAAACTTTTTAATTTTTGGTAAATTAAGTGCTGTTTTTAAAGCTACCTCTTCACTAAGACCACTTTCGCAAGTAAAAGTATCTCTGAGCTTACCATTAATTTGCACAACAATATTAATTTTTTTATGACCGCCAATATTTTCTTTATACTTGGGCCAAGTTCCCTTGCAAAGTAAGTCTTCGCCTAATTTTTGTTTTTCCCATACTTCCTCTGTTACATGGGGTGCAAAAGGATTCAAAAGAATAGAAAAAAGTTTTAACTCTTCCTTTGTAATAAAGTTTCTGTCGTAAATTAAATTTATTAAAGACATCAAACTGGCTATAGCGGTATTGAACTTTAAATTTAGTACATCGTCTGTAACTTTCTTTATAGTGTCATTAAACTCTACTTTCAGAGATTCATCATTTGAATCATCTCTTAGAATATCCTGAAGGCCCCAATACCTTTCAATAAATCTTCTGCAACCCTTTATACTACTAGTATTCCAAGGTGCTGCTTTTTCAAAGTCTCCAACAAACATTTCGTAAAGTCTTAAAGTATCTGCACCATATTCTTCCACTACATCATCCGGGTTAACAACATTACCTCTGGACTTACTCATTTTTTCATTATTTTCACCTAAAATAACACCATGAGTTGTTCTTTTAGCGTATGGTTCAGGAGTATTAACTATTCCTATATCGTAGAGGAACTTATGCCAAAACCTTGAATACAAAAGATGCAAAGTAGTGTGTTCCATTCCGCCGTTGTACCAATCTACTGGAAGCCAGTAATTTATCATCTCTTTCGAAGCCAACTCTTTACTGTTATTGGGCTCTAAATATCTTAAATAGTACCACGAAGACCCTGCCCATTGTGGCATGGTGTCGGTTTCCCTTTTAGCATCACCAAAGCATTTGGGGCACTTTACATTAACCCAGTCGCTTATGCCTTCCAAAGGGGATTCCCCGTTTGGGCCTGGCTCATAACTTTCTATTTCAGGTAACTTTAGAGGTAGATCTTCCTCCTTCAGCGGAATATACCCGCATTTTGGGCAAATAATTACCGGTATAGGTTCACCCCAATACCTTTGCCTGGAAAACACCCAGTCTCTTAATTTGTAATTAATTTTTCTTCTGCCAAAACCTTTTTCTTCTATATAAACTATAGCTTTTTCTTTTCCCTCCTTTAAAGACGATCCATTTAAAATATCTGAATTTATAATTATATTTTTTTCTTCATCAATTACAGGCTTTATATTTATATTAAATTTTTTTGCGAATTCTTTATCTCTTTCGTCATGAGCAGGTACTGCCATAATGGCTCCCGTAGCATACCCCGGCAAAACGTAGTCGGCGATAAATATTGGTATTTCTTCGTTTGTTAAAGGGTTTACAGCAAAAACTCCTTCTAACTTTATCCCTGTTTTTTCGTGCGAAAGATCGGTCCTTGCAAGGTCTGATTTTCTTAAAGTTTTTTCAATATAGTCTTTTACTTCCTCCTTATTTTTTATAGAAGAATTTGACCACGAAGAAACTAAAGGATGTTCCGGAGCTAAAACCAAAAAAGTTACACCAAACACTGTTTCTGGTCTGCTTGTATATACGGTGATTTTATCTTCTTCATTAGACCTAAAATCTATCTCGCACCCGCTGGATTTACCTATCCAGTTTATTTGTTGTAGTTTTACTCTTTCTGGGTAGTCAACAGTTTCAAGGTCTTTTATTAGTCTTTCTGCATATTTTGTAATTTTCAGCATCCACTGAGATTTAACCTTTCTTACAACTTCACCGGAGCATCTTTCGCAAACTCCATTAACAACTTCTTCATTTGCTAAAACCACCTTACAAGATGTACAAAAGTTTACGCTGCTTTCTTTTTTGTAAGCTAGGTCATGTTCTAAAAGTTTTAAGAAAATCCACTGAGTCCACTTGTAATAATTTGGGTCTGTAGTGTTAACCTCTCTGTCCCAATCAAATGAAATCCCCAAAGATTTAACTTGTTTTTTAAAATTTTTAATGTTTTTTTCTGTTACGTCTTTAGGGTGTCTTTTAGTTTTTATTGCAAAGTTTTCCGTCGGAAGACCAAAAGCATCCCAACCAAACGGGTACAAAACATTGTAACCCTGCATTCTTTTAATTCTCGAAACAATATCTAAAGCAGTGTACGGTCTTGGGTGACCAACATGTAACCCCTGCCCTGAAGGGTAAGGGAATTCTACAAGAGCATAAAACTTTTTCAAGTTAACATCATTTATTGCACTAAAAGGTTTTTTTTCATCCCAAATTTTTTGCCATTTACTTTCTATTTTTTTGTGATCGTAGGAAGTGTTATCTTTACCTACCCTATTTTCTTGACTCATATTTTAATTCCTTTCTTAATAACAAATAAGTATTTAAAGATTTAAAAATTTTTTAATGAAGATTTAATATTTACTATTTTCTGTTTTAAAATGTTTTTCGTTTAAATTTCTTTACCTATTCTTTTAAGTCTTTAAAAAGTGCTATTTTTACCTGTTTTATCTTATCTATAATACTATTTTAAAAAAACTTTAATAAAAACCTATAAAAGTATTCTATTTACTTTCTATTTTCATTACATTTAAAAATTTTATACTTAAACTTTACTTTTTATTTTCAAGAACAACAATCGACACTTCCGAATTTTAACATTTTTTAAAGAAAAAATTTTTTGCTTAAATAAAGACTAAAAATTACGTCTAATTTTTATTTTATATTTTTAATTACTACACATTTTGCAATATCTCCTGTCCTAATAAAACGTAAAACTAGCAAGTTTTAATTCCTTAAAACACACAAAACACCACTTTAACAAAATTCGAAACGTCTGTGGTTTCAAAAACAACACGATTTTACTAAAAGGCTGGAGTATCTGTAATTTCAAAAACAACACGATTTCACTAAAAAACTGGAACGTCTGTAACTTCAAAAACCCTGGACCTTACTTTTTAACTCCTTTGCTAATCTTTCATTTCTATCTCCTTTCCTAACAACAAATAATAATTATAAGCTTTAACACTTTCTAGAGATATAGGGCTTTCCTTTTTTATTAAAGACTTGATAGAGTATCTAAGTTCATAAAGGACCCCTTCCTCTAGATTTTTGTACGCTACGTCTCTTGCTTCTTCCACGTTTTTAAATTCTTTTTTTCTATCTTCAGAAATAAAATCTGCTAAAAAAATAATTTCCTCAAGCTTTCCCATGTCGGCTCTACCTGTTGTGTGGTACCTAATAGCGTTTAGTATATCTTCGTCTTCTATTTTAAGCTCCTCTTTTATGTAAAGTGGAGCAGTTATCGCATGCCAGAGCTTTTCTGTTCTAAGTTCTATTTCATCTAGCTTTACATCGTACTTTTTTATTAATTTAAAATGGTCTTTTTCTGTAAACTCTTTTGTAATATCATGCAAAAGACCCGCTACGTAAGCTTTATTTTCGTCTTCAACGTAACGTTTAGCTAACTTCTTTGCCTCATCCGCCACACACAAAGAGTGATGATACCTCTCGCTACCTACTTTAGCTCTTAAAAAAGATTTTAATTTTTCTTTTACAAAGTTCACTTTTCGTTATGCTCCACGTTAGTATCTCTATTAAAAAGTTAAAGGACTAAAAAGCAAAGGCCTTTAACACACAGTCCTCTCGGCGAAAGTAAGAACTTACACTAAGAATTCTAAATAAAACGCAGGGGTCATTTTACCAAATTTTTGCTTTTTTTGCAATAAGTGTACATCAAATATTTTGAAATTGCTTTTTATAGATATTTTTTATACAGTTTAAAAAAATGAGCAGTAAAGGTTTTTAACGAGTTTTTGTTCTAAAAATTTTTTACAAGAGATAAATGCTTTAAATAGAAAATAAAAATCTAATTGACTTAACTCTCCTGTATCTTAGGACAGCTGTAACGAAATAGATTGAATTTACATAATATGCAATGTAATACTAAAAAAGGAGGTAACTTTGTATGTGTAACAATTTTTTGGGTAACAATAATTGTTCATGGGTTGTTATTTTGATTCTTCTTCTGTGCTGCTGCGGAAATAACGACAATTCTAACAACGGCTGCTGTAACTAAGTTTTTCTCAACAACAAATTATATTTGCAGTAAAAGCAAAATAGAACTAAAAAAGGCAAAGTTAAATCTTTGCTTTTTTTATAAATTTTTTAATATCCCTATTTTAACGTTTTGAATAAACTAAATTTTAGCTCGTAAAACAAGTCCAAACATATTTTAGCACAGAGATATTAAGATATTGCTGGTCTAAAATATTTATTCTTGCAACTATACTAAATTTTAATCTTCTATTTTTGTAGAGTGTGCATTTTTTATACTGAAAAATTATTTAATTTATAAAGTTAAAAAATACCAAGCTTTTAAAATTTTAATTTCAATTTTACTATTTAGTGTTTTATTTTGTTGTTTTTAGGTATAATTAAGCTGTTGTAACTGTTAAATATAGGATCAATTCACAATTTGAGGGATTATCATGAAATTATATGTAAGCGAGAAGCTATTTTCTTTGCGCAAAAAGTACTTTGTGGAAGATGAAAATAATAAAAATATCTATGAAATAACCAGTAAAGTTTTTTCCTTAAAGCACCGAACCACCGTTAATAAGATAGATGGTGAAGAAGTTGTTTACATCGAGGAAAAAGTTTTTCAAATTATGCCATCTTATAAAGTATATATAAAAGACAAATTTGTGTGCGAAATAAAAAGAAAATTTTCTTTGTGGAAGAGAAAGTACAGTATAAGCAATGGATATAGAGTTGAGGGAAACTTTATAAATTTAAATTTTAAGATATTTGACAATGAAAATAAGCAAGTTGCAGATATAAAGAGAAAATTTTTTTCTTTTAAAAAAAAATACGTAGTAGACATTATAGATGAAAAAAAATTAAGTATTATACTGGCTATAGTTGTTGCTATAATTGACGATAACTTTGATGAAATAATGGCTGCTTCGAGTGTTCACATGGTGCGTTAAAAAATAAGTTGCCGAATGTTTTGTTATAAACGTCAACTCTTTTTATATTTAAATAAAAAATAGCTTTTATTTTTGTTATTTTTTAGGCTCGTTTTAAAAAGATTGTAGTAATTTTATGAATATATAATGCCGAGTGAATTAGAATTTTTGCTAATGCTTTTGTCTTCCGTGGATTTACTGTTAGCTGATAAAAATTTTAATTTTGTATTTTTAAAATTTTAGAAAATGCTTTCTAATCTATATTTTCGTATATTTTTTAAATAAATTTTTTTACTTTATATTTTGCTTTTTGTTCAAAAATAAGTTTAAACAATAGCCGACTTTTCTCTAAAATTTAAATTTATACACTGTTTATAAAAAAGATAGATTTTAAAGGGTTGTTTTTGTAAATTTAACGTTGTATTTTTTATTTTTATATGGTAGAATCTATTCTGTTTTAGCTGTTACTTAGGTAAGTACTCTGATACCTAAGATTTTAAAAAGAAAGAGGAGGTTTTAGTTTATGCCGTTTTTGCAAATAGTTTTAGGGGGAGCTCTTATTGTTTTTTCTTTGCTTATTATCTTAGTAGTGCTTCTTCAGGAGGGGCACCAGGGTAACGTAAAGGCAATACAGGGTAGTCATGTTGCGGAAACTTTTTACACTAAGCACAGAGGCCGCTCAATAGATGCTTTCTTAGAAAGATGGACAAAAGCAATTTCTGTCACTTTTTTTCTTTTAGTTGTAGCTACGAACGCTGTTCTCTTCTTTTTTAGCAAGGGGTAGGAATTTAGGTGCTTTTAAATTTTTAGCGGGACCCTGTTAAAAGTTTTATGCTGTATTTGCGTTCTTACTTATGTGTAAAAAATTGGTATATTTTGGATTTGTACAGACATAATATTGCTTGGGGGTTTTTTATTTTTTATTTGAGAAACGAAGGCGAATTTTTATGAGTGGTTTGCGTTTAATACTCGGTAAAAACAAAGACAAAGAGGGCAGATTTAGCAGAGAAAAGGTACTTGAAGAAATACGCTCAGTTTCGGCAGATATTGCCTGTGCCAATGCCTGGTTCGATTTTGAAGAAGACACCGATATGCTGGAATCTTGTATATATTATATAGAGAGTCTGAATGCTAGATATAGGTGTCTTTTAAAAAAAGCTAAAATAGATAATGTTAATGTGTCTTAGCACTAGTTATACGGTGTTTTGAATTTTTAATTTTTATGTTTTCTTTTGTAACTAACTTAGTATTTGCTTTGTCTTTTTTTCCTTTTTATTTTTTTTTAAAAATACTGGGAGAAAAGAGGGCACTGAGATCTAGCCTTAAGAATGTCTTTTTCTCTCTGACTTTTGTATCTTTAATTAACAGTATCTCTATTTTTAGCGGAATTAATATTCCTTTGAGCCTTCTTTCTTTGGCAACTAGTATAATTTTAGGGATCCCAGGAATTTTTACTTTGATTCTCTTTAGAATCTTTTTTTAAAGGCGGTGTTTTATGAAGTGCCCGGTTTGTGGTGATTTGGAAAGTAAGGTAGTTGACTCCAGAACGTCAGAAGATGGTGAGAAAATAAAAAGAAGAAGAGAGTGCTTAAAATGTAAGCAAAGATTTACAACGTTTGAAGTTCTGGAGACTACACCAATCATTGTTATAAAAAAAGACAATACAAGAGAAAAGTTCAATAAAAGCAAACTTTTAAATGGTTTTTTAAAGGCGTGTGAAAAAAGGCCAATTGCACTTAGTACTCTAGAAAAAGCTGTGGACAGTATAGAAAAAGAGATACGAAGTTTAGGCGACAAAGAAATAAAAGCATCGCTAATTGGCGAGTACGCTATGGATAGCCTAAAATTTTTAGACAAAGTGGCTTATATACGCTTTGCTTCCGTTTACAGACAGTTCGATGATCTAGAAAATTTTGCACGCGAGCTGGAAGCATTTAAAGTTTTTAATAAAAGCTAGACTTTTTTATTTTTATTAAAGGTGTGTCCTAGTTACAGAAACTTTGCTTGCATATAGTAAGTGGGTAATCACAGATTTTAATTTATATTAAAGCAAAGAGTGCATTTTATTGATCCAACACTAACAGAGTGTGAAATATTTGTTATTTCAAATAAAGTACCGTGTAAAAAAATGCCTTTTGAAAACTTCTTTAGTTTTATTTTTTACTTAGCTATATAAGTTTAATTCTGCTTTTTTGGCACTTTTAAAAGCGTATGTGCCTTGCTAAATTTTTGCTGGTGTATATAAACATTACTTTAAAATGAGTGCAATAAAATACGTAAATCCTGCCAAACTTGTGATTTTTTATCAATAACATTAGGAGGTTTTTCTTGAACTATTCGGAACTTTTTTTGTACATTCACTTTTAGAACTACCTATCTTTTAACCTGTTTTATTTTAAAGTAAATTTTTTAATTACGCTCGTCTAATTTTTTAAATATGGATGAGACGAGGTCGTTTTTAGTAATAGCCTGTATTTCGCAAAAATTTGTAATAAATTGTTAATAACTTAGAATTTACTACATGGGTAGTACATTTATGTGGTATTCAAACAATTTGCACAGTTTAAATGTTTATAATCCGTCAATTTTGTTGACAAATCTTAGTTTATTTGATAAAATACGCCGGTGATCTGCAAAAATAGAGGCAGTTTTATTTTTGATTGGTTTAACTCATTCACTTTTTGTGTAATCTCATAGAGAAAGCAGGGATTTACTGTTGGCATTAGAACAATAAAAATTTTTATTTGTTTATGGCCACTTTATTTAGCTTTTGCCCGCATATTTTTGTAGTGTATATTTTTCAATCGCCATAAAAGCTGGTACTGCGTGTAGTTTCAGCGATACATCAGTAAATGCTTCCAGAGGGAAATACTTTAAAAAATTATATGAGGTGAATGAATGCTTTATAAGTTTTGTTTATAAAAAACTTTATGTATACGGATTTTTTGCACAGTTCAGCGTAATAATTATTACGTGGTTTTATATGGAGCGTTGACATAATCTTTTTTAGAGTTTTCTTCTAATAGTAAATACTGTTTTATAATTTAAATTCTTGTTTTTTGGCTTTTTTAGTGTAAATAATTTTCGACTTTTTGGTGTCCCTTGGGGGGTGTTCTGTTGTGAAGAAGATAATAAAATTTACGGCATTTGTAATCTCTTTTCTATTTCTGGCACTTTCTAGTCGCTTTTCGGCAAATACTATTAAACCTGTTGTGGCTGCTAATATTTTAAAATCAGAAAAAAGCGATTTAGATTTTTCAATAGAAAGTGATAGCACAAACCCTGCGATTGGGGAAAAATTTTCTGTAGATTTAAATTTTTTGCCTTCTAAAGAATTAAATATATCGGTGTTTAGATTTAAACTGAATTTTGACACAAAAAAGCTTAAATATACTGGTTTTTATTCGCAATATGGTGAAGAAAATTTTAAAGTAAATCTTGAAGATGATAGTCTTACTGCTATTTTTTTAACAAATGAAAAAGGTGTAAATATAGCTGGGGGCACAAAAAATACATTTTTAGAGATTAATTTTAAAGTTTTAACTAACGCAGAACCAAGTTCCAGTTCTTTTAACGCTACGCTGGATGGTTTGGCGAATTACAATGTTGAAAGATTGTCTTTAAGTAAAGAAAATTGCTTTACCGAAGTAAAAATAGAAGAAAAACCAAAAGTTAATTGTAACCTTTCGTCTTTGCTTGCTGAGAATTATACTCTTAGTCCTAGTTTTTCTGGTGAAATTACGGATTATTCCGTTACAGTGCCTGCCAGTAAAAGTAGCTTATATGTTTTAGCTTTACCGGAAGATGATAAAGCAATAGTTGCCATAAACAGAACAACCTTAAACGGAGAAGGTAAAAAAACAGACATAAAAATTGTAGTTACAGGCTCAGACAAAAAAAGCCGTAAAACTTACAAAATACACGTTAATCGTTTAAAAAAGACAGAAAAAAATAGCACTTTTGTTGGGCCAAAGAGTAATTGGTCAAATGTTAATTATATTGGTAGTTCAGGTGCAGATAGCAGTGGAGCTTTAGAGGAAATTTGTATAATTGGTTTCGAAATTAATTTTATGTATCTCTTCTCTGTAATGTTTTTGTGCATCCTATTACTTGTACTAATATTAAGGCGAAAAACTTATGAAAGTTTCGATTAAAAGTCTTGTGTTTTTACTTTTGTTGGATTTTGTACTTTGTGTTTTACCGTACAAATAGGAAATCAATCTTTTTAGCACAAAATGTAAAATTGTTAAATTATCTAAATATTTTTAACTAGATATTTTTCTAAAATAAAAAAAGTTGACAATAAAAAAAAGACGTGATAAACTGACGCACGTACTTAATATGATTTTTGCTATGGAGTGAAATTATTTTTAGAGGAGGCAGTTAAAAGGGTGACCAAGACGTATATGTTAAAACCTAGGGAAACAGCCCGTAAGTGGTATATCATAGATGCAAAAAATAAGCCTCTTGGTAGGGTAGCGGCTAAGGCGGCTGTTATTCTTAGAGGCAAGCATAAGGTTAGTTATACACCGCATGTAGACAGTGGTGACTTTGTTGTAATTATTAATTGTGCAGATGTTTTGCTTACCGGTAATAAAAGCACGCAGAAGTATTATTATAAGCACACGGGTTATATAGGAAATTTGAAGGAAACTCGGTATGATAAATTGTTGAAAGAAAAGCCAGAGTTTGCTATGGAGAAGGCTGTAAAGGGGATGGTACCAAGCAATGCATTGGGAAGGAGTGCTCTCTCTAGACTTAAGGTTTATTCAGGAAGTGAGCACTTGCATCAAGCGCAAAAACCAGAGTTTCTAGGGTAACTTTTTTTCTTTTATTTATTTTTTATTTCAGTAGTAGAGGTTTTGTTTATGGCAGTTAAGAGTTTGTGTCTTTGCGGAACAGGAAGGCGTAAGAAGTCTGTTGCGAGAGTTAGAGTGTGCCTGGGCGGTAGCGGTAGCGTAAGGATTAATGGTAGGAACATGGACGATTATTTTGGTCTTGAAACTTTAAAAGTGGTGGCTTTACAGTCTCTCAAGATTGCAGAGATGGATAAGAGAGTTGATGTTGTGTGTAATGTTTCTGGTGGAGGTGTAGCGGGCCAAGCGGGGGCCATTCGGCATGGAATAGCTAGGGCTTTGCTAAGTTACGAGTCTACTGATTTTAGGTCTTTACTTAAAGGTGCGGGCTTTTT
>Ga0256405_10001142_pt1 | contig 76874 bp, 73 predicted proteins | sample RumenRJG_02DNA_FD_189096 | JGI IMG/M metagenome (GOLD analysis project Ga0256405, IMG submission 189096) | Bovine rumen microbial communities from Lethbridge, Alberta, Canada - RJG_02 | ecosystem: Host-associated > Mammals > Digestive system > Stomach > Rumen | place: Canada: Alberta... | reverse complement strand
GAAATTCTTGGAGAAAGTATAGAGGAAAAAGAAACAAATGATTTAAAAGTAATATCTGAAAAATTGGAAGTAATTAATGAACAATTATCGATTAGTCAAAAACAAAAAAGAAAAAGAAAAATTATAGCATTACTAATAATAGACATATGTTTAATATTTTTCTTCGTTTTATTAGCATTATTAGGTAGTCCCTATTTAACATGGGATTATGGTAATCCTGAATGGTCTGTTATTGGAACATTATGGCATTCATTTGAGTGGACATTTTTTAGAATAGCACCATTATTGATTATTGTAATTACAGCTATATTAATAATATTATTTATAAAAAGAGAAAAATAAAGCGATCAGAATATTAAGATATTGCGATATTAGAGAATGTAAAAAAATTCTCTTTTTTTATGATAAAATAGTATTATATACAAAATTAAACCAACAGTGTGTGTTAATTATTAATTAAAAATGATAATATCTTTATGAGGAAGTGAGAAAATGGATCAAAATAAAAGTGGTAAATTTATTGCTAAATTAAGAAAAGAAAAAAATATGACTCAAGAACAACTTGCCGAGAAAATGGGTGTTAGTATAAATGCTGTTAGTAAATGGGAAAGAGGACTAAGTTTTCCGGATGTATCACTATATAAGAAATTATGCAAAGAGTTGGATATAAATATAGAAGAATTAATTAATGGAGAAAAAGACAAGAGTGAAGAAGCAAAAGAAAAAGCAATAATTTCTACAATAAAAGAAACAAATAAGATAAAAAAGAATTCTAAAAAATTATTAATTATTTTATCAACAATCTTCGTGATTATAGTTTGTGGATTAATTTATTATAATAGAAATTTAAAAGTTAATTTAATTAATGACTCAGATTATCTATATGATGAAGTTATTGGTTTTATAAAAGAAAAAGAATTTAAAGAGAATCCAGATTCAAAAGAAAAAGATTTTAATGTCTTTTACAGTTATCATCCTTTTGGTATAGAAAAAAAGAATGATTATAAATATGTATATTTATGGATTTACGAGCAAAGTTATTATATTGAAAAAGAAGAGTATGGAAGTGGGTTAGCAATATCTTCTGGAAGTTCTATACCAATTAAAGCTATTTTTAAAAATAATAAATTACAAGATATAGTATATCCAAAAGATGGTAATGAGTATGTTCCTTCAATTAAAGAAATGTTCCCAGGAATAATAGCTAATCAAGTATTAAATTTTGATAAAGAGAAAAATATTAATAAGTTATTTATTGAAGTATCAAATAAAAAGAATAAATATTATGAATATTTAAATTTGGACATGAATAGCATTACAATTGATGATATTAGTTATGGTGATCTTATATTTAATGTTTGGATTGGAAAAAAGGATTGTGTTCCTGTTGAATTAGCAATATATAAAAATAATAAATATAAATTATTTAACGAATATGAATCTTGCAGACCAAACCAAAATTGTACTGCGATGTTAAATTATTCTAATAGTATAGAAGGAAAATATAGTTATGATATTATGCAAATAATAAAACATAGCACGGATGCGAATAATTTTCAATTTACTAATGATAACATACCAAAATATGAAATCTTTAGTGGAAATGGTTATAATTTTGTAACAGATGATGATAACAAATATTTAACAGATTTCTTAAAATCAATTAATGTTGATTTAAGTCAATGTGCGAAGCCTAATTACGGAGATTAAATAAATCGGAAGATTAAGATATTAGGAATTGAGAAATCGGTTCCTTTTTTAGTTTTATTACGATATAACTAAATTTTGTAAAAATACAGTTTTTTTAAATATTTTGATAATGTAGAACTTAAAATAGTTCTATTTTTTCTCTACTTGTGGTTTAGTTTTTAACTAAACTTTTGAGTGGTGTATTCCTTTACCAATCTAAATTAAAATTTTATTTGTAATGAACAAGATAGTTTCAATATGAAAGTTTAGAAAGGAGTATATCACTAGTGTTAAATAGAAGAAAAAACCTTATAACATTAATTTTAAGTATCATTTATTCAACTTGTATAATTATTGGCTATTCATTTATGCTTACAAATAGTTTTAAATGGATTGATAAACATTTATTTATTAATATTGTTTTATATATTATTTTAGTATCTATAATTTATATAATTTTAAATAAGATATTCACTATATTAGATAATAAAAAAACAAATATAATTAAGTTTAATAAAATTAAAAAGTTGAAATTATATAATCGTTTTAATAAGAGAACATTTTTATTTAGTTTAATATTTATGATTATATGTTGGCTACCTTATATAATTTCATTTTACCCTGCAATATTATCGCCAGATCCATCATTTCAAATAAGACAATATTTTGGTATTCCAAATAAATATTCCGATTATTCTATTATGATTGACCCTAATATAACTATTACAAATCATCATCCTGTAATTCATACTTTATTGCTTGGAACTTGTGTAAAAATAGGAACAATAATAAACAATGTAAATATTGGATTATTCCTTTATAGTCTAATTCAAACAATTATATTATCATCAACACTTGCTTACACAATTAAATTTTTAAAAGATAATAATATTAACAATAATTATTTAATATTAATGCTACTAATATATAGTTTTGTTCCTGTTTTTCCTTTTTATAGTATGTCAGCTGTTAAAGATGTAATATTTGGTAGTTTTATAATTTTATATATTATTTCACTTTATAAAATGATTAAAAAAGATGATATAAAATTTAAAAATATTATTAAAGTGGTCTTTTTGTTGATACTAATTATCTTATTTAGAAATAATGGTATTCACACAATTATATTATCATTTCCTTTGTTATTATTTATGAGAAAAAAATTGAAATATAAATTAAAAATACTAACAATCTTTATATTTATTATAGTATTTAATTTTTCTTATAATTCAATGATATTGCCATACTTTAAAATAACACCGACAAGTATTAGAGAAAAATTATCAATTCCATTCCAACAAACTGCTAGATATGTAAAAGAACATAATGAAGATATAACAAAAGAAGAAAAAGAAATAATTGATAAAATTTTAGAATATGACACTTTGGCTGATAGATATAAACCTGAAATCGCTGACCCTGTAAAAAATAAATATAACAAATATGCAACTGATGAAGATTTAAAAGAATATTTTAATGTTTGGTTTCAAGAACTAAAAAAATATCCTAAAAGTTATTTTGAAGCAACTATTAATAATACTTATGGCTATTATTATCCATTAAAAACTAATTGGTATATTTATTGTAAATTTGATAAAAGAATAACTGAAAATGGTTTCAATTATCATTACAATAGCTTAAAAACTTCAAGAACTATATTATCAAGTTTTGGATTAATATTTCCATATATTCCATTATTAAATATATTTGTAAATATTGGTTTTAATGTGTGGTTATTAATTTTTATGTTTGGCTACTTATTTTATAAGAAAAAATATAAAGAATTAATATATTTATCTCCATCATTTGTATTGGTGCTAGTATGTATTGCATCTCCTGTTAATACCTATTTTAGATATGCACTGCCTTATGTATTTGCACTTATGTTAAATTTTGGATTATTTATGAAAGAAGGAGTTTTAAATGAAGAATAAAAAAATTGCAATTTTGATTCCCTGTTATAATGAATCAAAAACAATAGAAAAAGTAATAACAGATTATAAAAAAGTTTTACCACAAGCAGATATTTATGTATATGATAATAATTCTACAGATGGCACTGATGAAATTGCAAGAAAATCAGGAGCAATCGTTAAATATGAATATAAGCAAGGAAAAGGAAATGTTATAAGATCAATGTTTAAAGATATTGAAGCAGATTGCTATTTAATGATTGATGGAGATGATACATACCCTTGTGAAAATGCTAAAGAAATGTGTGATTTAGTTTTAAATGCACAAGCAGATATGGTTATTGGTGATAGATTATCATCTACATATTTTACCGAAAATAAAAGACCATTTCATAACTTCGGTAATGTTTTAGTAAGATATTTAATTAATACCTTATTTAAAAGCAATGTTAGAGATATTATGACAGGTTATAGAGCATTTAGTTATGAATTTGTAAAGACATTTCCTATTCTTTCAAAGGGATTTGAAATAGAAACAGAAATGACTATTCATTCTTTAGATAAAAATTTATTATTAAAAGAAATACCTATTGAATATCGTGATAGACCAAAAGGTAGTATATCAAAATTAAACACTTTTAAAGATGGTTATAAAGTTTTAAAAACAATTATGAGATTATTTAAAGAATATAAACCTATGTTGTTTTTTGGAATTATAAGTATATTATTTTTATTAATTTCACTATTATTTGGTATTCCTGTATTTATAGAGTATTTTAAAACAGGGTTAGTTCCAAGATTTCCAACATTAATCTTTTCTGGATTTATGCTCATGATTTCAATACTAATGTTGGTGTGTGGTATAATATTAGAAGTAGTTGTGAAAAAGCACCGACAATTATTTGAATTAATATTAATAGAGAGAAAAAATGAAAAAAAATTTGAATAATAAATTAATAAAGCAAATTATAAAATTTGGTATAGTTGGTGTTATTGCTTTTATCGTAGATTATGGCACATTAGTTATATTAAAGGAATTATTTAATATCAATTTATTCATATCAACTGAAATTGCTTTTATTATATCTGTGATAGTAAATTACATATTAAGTATTAAATTTGTTTTTGATGTAAAGAATAAAAATAATAACTTTATACCTTTTATTATTTTAAGTTTTATAGGATTATTATTGACTGAATTAATAATGTATATCGGTGTTGATAAAATAGAAATCAATTATTTAATTGTTAAAATAGTAGCAACTATTATAGTTATGGTATTTAACTTTATTACTAGAAAAATTTTATTAGAAAATAAGAGAAAATTATAAACTCTACTTTTGAGTGGTGTTCATTTTTGCAATAAAACTTTATAATTATTCGTGAAAGGAGTTAATTTATGGATCAAGAAAAGATAGGTAAATTTATTGCCGAGTGTAGAAAAAAGAAAAAACTTACACAAACTGATGTCGCGAACAAATTAGGCGTAACAGACAAGTCAGTCAGCAAATGGGAACGAGGAATTTGCTTCCCTGATGTTTCTGCATTGATACCCCTTACGGAAATATTAGATATAAGTTTATATGACTTATTCAAAGGAGAGAAAATGAATAAAAAAGAAGTAGAACAAGTATTGAGAAATACCATTACTTATTCAAATAATGAGATTAAAAGAAAAAAGAAAAAATATATAATTATTAGTTCTATTATAGTTTCTGTTGTTATTCTTGTTAGTATAATTTCAATATTTATAATTAAAAAAGATAGTGAGATTGGTGCAATAGTTGATAGAGATGAAATCCATGAAATAAATTATTATATATATGATAAAACATCAATTAATAGTGAAGATGGAAGAAAAATAGAATCTATATTTATGAAGTTACCTCTAAAATGGAAAGAAAGAAGGCTTCAAATAAATAGTGATTCTATCGATATAGTTTATGGTGTATCTTATAAAGAAACTGTGAAAGCATATAATGATGAAAATTATGTTAAACTTGCTATGATAGATATATCAACAATTCTTTTCACAACTGTAGATGATATAGATAAAGTATCAATTAAGTTTACTGATTACAAATATGAAGTTAATAAGAATATTATTCTTCAAGCATTTTCAATTAATGATATTAAAGAATTAGAAGATAGTAAAAATTGGGAAAATATAGTATCTAGTAAAATTGAATCAAAGCAATTTGTAAATAAAACATTTGATACAATATTTGAAAAGAAAAAAGTTATTTCAAAAGAAGTTAAATAATTAGTTAAAATAGATCGTACTATTAAGATATTATGAATTAATAAGTCAGGAGTAAAATCCTGATTTTTTTGTTTCCTTTAGTTAAAACGAAAGTATTTGTGGTATAATAATTAAAATGTGGGAAGGATGTATGTATGGACAAGAAGTTATTTGCGTTATTTGAAAATGAAATATTTGAGGAAGCTAAAAGACTAGTGCCTATTATTTATAATGAAAATGAATTTTTTTATTTTAGTACAAAAGACTATAAGAGTTATATGAATAAAAAGTTTAAGTTTTTTAGTACCAATATTGAATTGTTATTAGTAGGTTTATGTGGACTAAAACGCGATGGAAAAGATATAAGTAAAGAAAAGAAAGATATAGATTCAAGTATTGATCACCATATAAAAGTTTTAGAGTATGATAAGAAAGAATTTGGGGCGAATATTGAAGAAACTTTAGATAATACAGCTAGAGATATTTGTAATAATATAAAAAAATATAAAGATAAATCTCTATTTGAAGTTTTACCAGTTTTAATAAAAAAATATATGAAAGCACATAACGATTCTGTAGAACATACAGCTTTTGTTTTATACTTAAACAATTCATTAAAAAAGTATGGAAAATATCTTTCAACAACTAATTTATGTGATCTTGAAGATATTTAGATTTATTGTGATATAATATATTCAAGAGTGTGGTGATATTATGGATTATAATAATTTAAAACAATTATTTGAAACTAATCAAAAACTACATTTTAAATTGTATAGTTTAGAATATATTGTTGAGACTTCTGATAATAGAATTGTAATATATGCTATATATTATGAAAAAAACAAAAGATATTATAATTCATTTGAAGACTTAATGAATAATTATATGGTTTATAATGAACCACTAATTAATCAGTTGAATAGAATAAAAATATTAGATTAATTAATATTAATAAATGATTAGAAGGTGTTTTAATGAATGATGATTTTTTTAATTATTTGGTTGCAACAGATGAGTTAGATGATTTTTTAGGTTATGAACCAAAATGCCCAAATTGTGGAAACAAATTAGCAAAAATAATATACGGTATGCCTTCTTCAGATATAATGGATCAAGTGGAAAAAGGAGAAGTATTCATTGGTGGTTGTTGTGTTGATGAAGAAAATCCTGAATATCATTGTAATGTATGTAGAAGAAGTTATTATAGTAATTTAAAAGATTACATAATAGAAGGTAATAATTTTGAACAAGAAGATATCTAATCATCTTTTTTTTATGCTTAAAAATATGATATAATATTTGATAGCTTGGTGGTGATAAAAATGCATTCAATATTTAGATTATGTGATTATGGAATACCATACAATACTGTACTTAGATTAAAAGATAATAATATTACATGTGAAAGTATTCTTAATAACCCTGATTGTTTAAATGATGTTCTAGGAACAAGAAGTGAAAGAGCAAAAGAAATAAAAGACATAATTCACGATTTAGTTGCTACTGAACAGAAATTTTCTATATATGATTTGATGTATTTCGGTTTATCTAAAACTATAACAGAATTATTAGTAAAAAATAATATTTCAATAGATGATATAAATGATAGTTTAAGACACAAGGATTTTATTGGTGATTCAACATTTAGAAAGATAATGAATAGTTACAATGAATTCATTATGAATAATCATATAAAATTAAAATTAACATCAGATTTATTATTATCTTTAATAAAAAATATATATAGTTATGAACCTTTTAATTATGAGCAACTTGAGAATGAGGTGGCAAAGTGTAATTATGATGTTTCGGATTTATCATTTTTACTTGAAAATTTTCTAAATAAAAAAATTTTGAAAAAAGAGGATTATAATTATTCATTGATTAAACCTAGATTAAAAGAAGAGTTAGAAAAAATTAAAAATCAAAATCATAAAGATATAGTATTAAAGAAACTAACTGGAAGAACTTTAGAATCTATAGGTAGTGAGTACAATGTTACAAGAGAAAGAATTAGACAAATAATTCAAAAGGAAATAAAAAAATTTGTTATTACTAGAGAAGAAGAAAAATATAAAGAAATATTTGAAACATATATTTTTGATTGTGATTTATTTTGCGAATTTTTTAATGTAAATGATTATGTTTATTATTATTTACGTGAAAAATATAAAATGGGTGATACTGAACCATCAGAATTAATAGATAGTTGGAATTTGGATAAGAGACAACTTGCTATATTAAAAAGAAAATATAATTTGATATCATATAAAGGCGAAAATATAGTAGTTAAAAAAATAAATATTTTAAATGCTATATTAAAACAATCAGAGAAAGCTATGGAATACTCTGAAATAATGAACGAGTATAACAAAATAATAGAAAATAATAATTTAGACATTGATATAATAAGTGAAGCTGACTTTAGAAACATTGATTCAATTCTAAATAGATCAAATTATGTTTTATGTGATGCAGGAAGATATTATAGATATTATGATATAGATGCACTTGATGAAGAAGATGTAAATGCCCTTCAAAAAATGTTAGATGTTGAACCTGGAGATTATTCATCTGAATTTTTCTTTAATAGTAATGAATTATTAATGAAAAATATAGATATTAAAAATGAATATGAATTACATAATTTATTAAGAAAATTTATTGGTAATTATAATGGTAAAATCATATATTCAAGAATGCCTGATATTTTTATTGAATGTAATGATAAAAATGCCTTTGTTGATAATCTTATTCATGAATTATCTCCTATTAGTTTAGATGAATTTGTTGATTATGTATATCAAAATTATGGACATAAAAACAATACATTTAGAGCTTTATTAGTAAGTAATTTTAGTAAGTATATAACTAATGGTCAAATTATAAGTGAATGTCCTGAATTTACTATAGAACAAATGAAAATATTAAATGAAAAATTAACTGAAGATATATATTCAATTACAACTATTAAAGAGTTATTAACAGATTTATTTGATGTAAATGATTTTAAATTAATAAATAATTTAAATATGTCTAAGTTAGGATACAAACTTAGAGGAAACTACATAATGAAAAGTTCAATATCAAATTTAGAAGGTTATTTACGTAATATTATCCTAAATAATGATTATTACGAAATAAAACCTGAAATGAAAAAAATAGGTTCAACTTTTTCTAGCTATTTATATAAATTTATTTATAACTTAGATTTATTTGAAATTGATAATGAAAAATATATAACAATAAAGAAGTTAAATGAATTAGGTATAAGTAAAGAAAATATTAAAGAGTTTATTAATGAAATAGAGAAAGTAATTTCGGATAATGAGTATTTTAATTTATATACTTTAGATAAAGACAATTTCTTAACAAATTTAAAACAATATAATTTTCCTGACTGCTTCTATGAAACTATTATTTCGGCTATTCCTAATGTTAAAACATTCACAGTAAAAAATAATGTTGTATTTATAAAAACTGATGAACAAGCAACTAGAGAAAAATTTATTAATAGTTTTGTAACTAAGAATAAAATATTTGTTAGTGAAATAAAGAAAGATATACTTACAAAATATAATATAGATCTTTATGAATATTACATTAAAGAATTTATAGATAAGAAAAAGTTTTATTTTGATAATTCTATTGACTGTGTTTATAAGAGTAAAGATTATTATGATGAAGATATCAATGATTTAGATATTTTATCACTTATTGATTAGTAGCAGATGCTACTAATTTTTTTTTTGAAAATAAAAACTGGAGAAACATTTATCAAAAATATTTTTTCTCCAGTAAAAAGTATGATATAATATTATAGAAGATGTAAATATATAGGAGGTATATTATATGATTAAATACGTTTGTAAAAATTGTGACAATTTAATATGTGAATCAAGTACCTGTCCTGTATGTAATAATAGAACTTTTATTGATAAATCTGAAATATATTATTGCAAAAAATGTAATATTCCGTTATTTGATGACATTTGTCCTATTTGTGGAAATAGAGCTGAATATATAGGGACTGATATTAGGCCTGTATTTCCACAAGAAAGACTGTTGCTAGAAGCTATAGAAAATGAACCTTTTAAATATGTTGGAAAATCGGTATGGAATACCTCTGGTAACTATTATTTTGTTAATGGAGATAAAATAAAATTTTCTGTAAAAAATATTGTTAATAATATAAATTATAAAGATATTAAAAAAATAATTCAAGAAAATGAAGAAGAAAATCAAAAGTATGTTGATACATTTTTTGAAGAAAAATACATAAAAGATTTTATAGAAGCAAATAGTATTAGATTTAATTCAATTGTTACTGAGGCACATGACTATATAAAAAATATTTCAAAAAAATATGATGTAGATTCAATGTTTGTTTCTTTTTCAGGAGGAAAAGATTCTACAGTAACAAGTGATTTAGTTATGAATGCATTAGGCACTGATAAGATAATCCATATTTATGGGGATACAACACTTGAATATCCAGAAACAGGAACGTATTTAGAAGAATTTAAAAAGATACATCCAACAACACCATTACTTGTTGCGAAAAATAAGGAACAAAATTTTAATGAACTATGTAAGGTAATTGGTCCTCCAAGTAGAATGATGAGATGGTGCTGTACAATTTTTAAAACAGGTTCTATAACAAGAAAAATAGATGCAACCTTTAAAAATAAGACAAAAGTATTAACCTTTCAAGGATTAAGAAGAAACGAATCTATTGCTCGTAGTAAATATGATAGAGAAAGCAAAGGTGCAAAAATAACTAAGCAAGAGACGGTAGCACCTATTATTGATTGGATGGATTTTGATGTGTGGTTATATATTTTAACAAGAAAGATCCCATTTAATAGTGCTTATAAAAAAGGCTTTTCAAGAGTTGGATGTTGGTGTTGTCCAAACAACTCATATTGGTCAGAATATTTATCAAGTATATATATGGAAGATGAATATATAAAATTTCACGATATATTATTAGAATTTGCAAAACAGATTGGTAAACCTGATCCAAGTGAATATATATCCTCAGGAGGTTGGAAAGCAAGACAGGGTGGAAATGGATTAAATTATAGTGAAAATGCAATATTATCTTTCAAACCTTGTGTATTAGAAGAAAATGCATTGAATTTTGATTTAAATAAACCTATTAATGAGACTTTATATGAATTATTTAAACCATTTGGAATACTTGATTTTAATATAGGGAATAAAAGATTAGGTGAAGTATACATATTAGATAAAAGAACAAAAGAACCTATATTAAAATTAACTGGTAAAATTGGTCAGAAACTTTTAAAAGTATCTGTTTTAAAAGAAACAAAAGTATTTAGTAATCCTAAAATTCGTGAAATGCTTATTAAAAATCAAATAACAAAATTTCAAACATGTATTGGATGTATGGCTTGCGAGAGTGTTTGCAAATATGATGCAATTACCATTAAACATAATAACAAGCAAAAAGGAGAAAAATTTGATATATCATATACAATAAACGAAAAGAAATGTATTGGATGTTTAGAATGCGTAAAACATTTCAGTGGTGGCTGTTATATGAAAAAGGTTTTAAGAACTAAACAAGATAAGGAGTAAAACTATGAATAATAAAGTAAAAATGAAAAGACATGAAAGTTTTTCAATTAGAGAAGGTTGGTTAGCTAAGGGAATTAGAACAATAAAAGAAGATTCTAAAGTTTTTTCTTCTGCTGATGCAACTGATATATTAGGTATTGGTACAAACATGGTTAAATCTCTAAAATATTGGATGACAGCTACATGTCTTATTGAAGAAAATAATCGATCTATTTCTTTATCAAAATTTGGAGAATTAATTGATAAATATGATCCATATTTAGAAGATAACTTTTCATGGTGGTTGATACACCTAAATATGATTTTAAATATAGAAGATTCGTATATTTATAATTTGTTTTTTAATAAATGTACAATGAAAATTTTTTCAAAAAGAGATATTTTTGAGCAAATATCTCAAATATTAAATAATAATAAATTAGAATATAATGAAAATATTTTACAAGATGAAGTTAATATGATTATAAAAACATATTCAATTGATGAGAAAATAGATAATCCAGAAAATAATTTTATCTGTCCATTATCTGAATTAAATTTAATTAAAAAAGTGGATATAAATGCTTATGAAAGAATTAAACCAGATTTTAGAAGTTTGAATTATTTAATCGTATACTATTTAATGACCTTATTATCTGAAGATAAAGAATATTTAAGTATTGATGATTTAATAAAATTAGATAATAGCCCTGCAAAACTATTAAATTTAGATAAAAACTTAATAAATGAATACTTAGATGAAATGAAAAAACATGACTTGATTATTATCAATAGAACTGCTGGATTAAATATGATTTATTTTAATAAAAAATTATCCATTGATGAAATCATGAGAGAACATTTTGAATGAGGTGTATAACATGAAATATAAAGACTATATAAGTGTTAATGAGAATTTTCAATATTCTGTTAATTTGCAATTTGATATTAACAATATAGCAAAAATTAAAGAATATATTCCTACAAAGGATGGCTGTGAATTATTAAATCAGTATTTTAATAGTGTAGTAAATTCTAAAAATAGAGCTACAACATTGATAGGCCCTTATGGTAAAGGAAAATCTCATTTATTACTTGTTCTTATTACATTATTAAATAATTATAATAATGAAGACAAAAAAGATATTGATAATTTTTTAAATAAAATAAAAAAAGTAGATGCAGAAACTTATGAAATAATTAAAAATATAAGAGATAAAAAAACAAAATTAATGCCAATTATTATTAATAGTAATTACGGAGATTTAAATCAAGCATTTTTATTAGCTTTATCTGAAGCATTAGATAGAGAAAAACTTTCATCTATTGTTGTAAATACTTATTTTGATATTGCATTAAAAGTCATATTAAAATGGGAAGATGAATATAAAGATGTAATAGGTGAAATAAAGAAATGTTTATCTGAATATAATTGTTCATTTAAAGATTTAAAGCAAGGATTAAAGAACTATTCAGAAGAACATTACGAAATATTTAAAAATGTATACAGCTGTATATTACATGGTCAAGAATTTAATCCATTAGTTAATTCAGATATTGTAAAAATATATAAAGATATGGCACATGAAATAACAGAATATGGATATTCTGGAATGTTCATTGTTTTTGATGAATTTAGCAAATTCTTAGAATATGTTGAAAATTCACATATGATGAAAGATTTAAAATTGTTACAAGATTTTGCAGAATTAGCTAATAGAACTGGAGATACAGAACAAATACATTTGAGTTGTATTACTCATAAAACTATTAACCAATATGCAAAAAATTTGACTGAAGATAAATTAAATGCTTTTAAAACTGTAGAAGGAAGATTTAAAGAACTATATTTTAATAGAAGTATTGAACAAAATTATGAAATTGTTTCTTATGCATTAAATAAAAAAGATGGATTTAATGAATTGTTTGATACATTCTATAGTAAATATTTGAAAACCTACGATGAAATAAAATCATTAACAATTTTTAAAAATGCAGAAAAGATAGAGGATACTTTATATAGAGGTTGTTATCCATTAAATCCATTAACAGTATATTGCCTTGTTCAGTTATCTGAAAAAATAGCACAAAATGAAAGAACACTTTTTACGTTTTTAACAGATGATGATCAAAATGGATTAAAATATTTTATTTCAAATAATGGTAAAGGATTATTTAACGTATCTAAGATATATGACTACTTTAGACCATTATTTAAAAAGGAAACTACTGAAATTATTAGAAATATTTGGCTAAAAACAGAAAATGCATTGGCTAAATGTGGTGAAATAGAAGAAAAAGAAATAATTAAGTCTTTATCTATTATTTATATGATTAATGAAACTGAAATACTTGTTCCTGATGATAATACCTTGAGATTGTCTGTTGATATGTCATCTTCAAAATATGAAGATACTATTAATAAACTAATTGATAAAAGTATAATAAAACGAAGAAAGATAACAAATGAACTTGATTTTACCAATATATATAATAGAGAATTATCCAAAGAAATAAAAAGATTAAGTGAAAATCAATTTTATGATATTAATATTAAAGATTTAATTAATGAGGTAGAAACAAAAAAATATTCTCTTCCACGTAGATATAATGAAGAATTCAAAATAACAAGATTTTTTGACAATGTTTATATGACTGAAGAAGAATTATTATCTATTAAGAATTTAGATATTTTATTCGAAGGGAATTATTGCGATGGAGTAATTATCAATCTTATAAGAGATTCAAGAAATGTTCAAAGTATAATAGATCATTTTAGTGAATTAAACAATGATAGAATTGTATTAAGAATACCTAAGACAATTTTTCCTAAAAATATTGTTTCTTTATTAAGAGAATATAAATCTATTGAATATTTACTAAATAATAAAGAAAATGAAGAAGCAAATAATGAATTATCTTTAATAAAAAAAGAAACATTAGAGGTATTAGAAGAACAAATATCAATTTATTTTTCATCAGATAATATACAAGAATATTTATATATGGGCAAAAAAAATAAAAATGTTACTAATTTAAGTTCTTATTTATCTGATATTTGCTTTAATATTTATTCTAAAACACCAATTGTTAATAATGAAATGATAAATAAAAGAGATTTATCAGCTCCTATTAAAAAAGCAAGAGATATTGTAATTGATACCGTATTAAATAATGATCTTTCTTTAATTAAGAGTAAGACTAGTGCTGAGGCGACAATTTATAAAGCAATTGTAGATAAGAAAAATACATCTTCAATTAAAGAAGTGTTAAATATAATTAATTCATTCGTTGAAAAAAGTGAGAATAAAAAATTAAGTTTTGACGAGTTATATAAGAAGCTAGAATCAAAACCTTATTGTATTAGAAAAGGTATTATACCTATATTATTAGCAATTGCTCTTTATAATTATTCTGACATCATCATTATTTATTTTATGAATAAAGAAATTGATCTAGATGCTAACAATCTAATTAAAATTAATGATAATCCAGAAAAATACTTTATATTAACCGAGAAAGGTACAACTGATAAAATAAAATATTTATCAAATTTAATGTATGTTTATGACATTCCTAATTTGGATAATCAAAGAATAAATCTTAGAAAATTAGTAGATGGAATGAGAAGATGGATATTATCTTTGCCTAGAATTTTAAGAGAATATTCTAGTGATTATAACTACTTAGAAATAAGTGATAAATATATAATTATTAAAAATGAATTACTAAGGCCAGATATAAATAATAATGAATTCATATATCAAAGATTGATTGAAATATTTAACTCAACTAATTATGAAGAAATAGCAGAATACATAAAAGATATGAAGCAAAGTTTTGATAATTTTATGACTTCATATTGTGAATATGTTATAAAAGAAACTAAGGATATTTTTAATAAGAATTATAAAGGAAGTTTAAATTTTTTATTAAAAGATTGGTTAATCGACAATGAATTAGAATCTTCAAACATGATTTTTGATATAAAGACTAGAGAACTTATAGAGTATGTCAAAGATTTAACTACTCATGATGAAAATGACATAATAGAAAAAATATCAAAAATAATAACTGGATTCTATATTGAAGACTGGCAACCAAATGAAATGGATAATTTTAAAACTGAATTATCACAAATTATTAAAAATATAAATGATGTTGATCAAAACAAATTTGATAGTTCAAATAAAATTACTTTAATAAGTGGAAATGAGAAAATTGAGAAGTATTTATCTAGTGATGAGGAACTTTCAGCTCTTGGTAATACAATGAAAAATAATATTGAAGAAATTATAAATGAATATGGGGATTCATTAACAGAACAAGAAAAAATAAGTGTCTTGATAGACATTATGAAGAAGTATATGTGAGGTGAGATATGATATATTTTGATAATGCAGCAACAACTTATCCTAAACCAGAAGAAGTGTATATAGCTCTTGATAAAGCAAACAGAAATGCTTTTAATACAGGTAGAGGAAGTTATAAATGTGCTAGAGAAGCATCAGAAATTAAAGAAGCTGTAAGAAATAAAATTTTAGATATAAACAAAATTAAAAATGCTAAAGTTGTTTATACGAATTCTGCAACAACTGCATTAAATGATTTAATATTTGGAATTAACTTAAAAGAAAACGATTATATTTATATCTCCCCATTTGAACATAATTCGATAATTAGACCATTAGAAGAATTGAAAAAAAGGATAAAGATTAATATTGAAATTCTTCCTTTTGATAAGCAAACATGGAAACCTAATTATGATAAAATAAATGATATGTTTGCAATTCATAATCCTGCTGCAGTATTTTTATCACAAGTTAGTAATGTTACTGGATATATATTACCTTATAATGAAATATTTGAATTAACAAAAAAATATAATTCAATTAATATTTTAGATTCTTCGCAAGGTTATGGAATTGTTCCGATTAATAATACTGAAAATATTAATTATATAGTGTTTGCTGGACATAAATCTTTATATGCATCATTTGGAATAGCTGGTTATATTAAATTAAAGAATGATAAATTAAAACAAAGTATCTTTGGAGGTACTGGTTCTGATACAATGAATCCTAATATGCCTGATACAATTCCTGATGGATATGAAGCTGGTAGTCCAAATATTGTTTCAATTAGTGCTTTAGATGCTAGTATAGATTGGCTTAATACAGTAGATATTTACGAACATGAAAAAGAATTAACAAAGTATTTAATAGATAAATTGAAAAAAACAAAAAATGTTCATCTATTTATTCCTGATGATAATGATGTCATATTTGGTATGGTATCAATAGGAATAAGAAATTATTTATCAGATGATGTCGGCTCAATTTTAGATGATGAATACAACATTTGTGTTAGAACTGGTTACCATTGTGCGCCATTAGTACATGACTTTATCGGATCTTTGGAGTATAATGGTACTGTAAGAATTAGTTTAAATTACTTTAATACAAAAAATGATGTTGATCTATTGATTAGCGCTTTAGAATCTTTATAAGGTGGTGAAAAAATGAGTTTATTAGATGTTAATTTAAAACAAGAATATAGATCTCCTAGAGATAATATAGTAAATGATTTTTATATTCCTTTATTAAAAGAAGCAAATTTATATAAAAGAAGTGTTGGATTTTTCTCATCGTCTTCATTATTAGAAATATCGTATGGAATAACACATTTAATTAATAACAATGGAAAAATACAATTAATTGCATCACCACATTTATCTGAAGAAGACATTGAAGCTATTAATAAAGGATATGAAGCAAGAGAAGATATAGTAGAACGAGCCTTAATGCAATATATAACAGAACCTCAAAATTATTTTGAAGAGGAGAGATTAAATTTATTAGCAAATTTAATTGCACAAGAAAAATTAGATATTAAAATTGCATTTTCACTAAAAAATGAACGTTTAGGTTTATATCATGAGAAACTTGGATTAATGTATGATAAAGATGGTAATATAGTCGCTTTTTCTGGTTCTATGAATGAATCTGAAAATGCATTTATCAATAATTATGAAATTGTTGATGTATTCACATCTTGGAATGATCCTGAAAGAGTTTCTATAAAAGAAAATGCCTTTAATAAATTGTGGGATAACGATGATACGAGTGCAGTTATTTTCGATTTTCCTACAGTAGTTAAAAATAAATTATTATCATATAGAAAAGATAGTATAGATTGGGAAATAGATCAAAAAGAATTTAGTGCAAAACATATAGACTTAACAATAGAAAAATTAAAAACAGTTACTAATTCACCAGAAATACCTGCTGGAGTTACATTACATGATTATCAAAAAGAAGCTATAGAAAATTGGAGTAATAATAATTATAACGGTATATTTGATATGGCTACAGGAACTGGTAAAACATTTACTGGATTAGGTGCTATTACTAGATTATACAAAGATTTAAAAGGAAAACTTGCAGTAGTAATTGTTTGCCCATATCAACATTTAGTAAATCAATGGGTAGAGGATATTATCAACTTTAATATACATCCAATTATTGGTCATAGTTCTTCTGAACAAAAGGATTTTAAACAAAGAATAAAAATGGCAATAATGGATTATAATCTTGGTGTTAGAAACTTTTTCTGCTTTGTTTGTACAAATGGTACTTTTGCAACAGAATATATTCAATCTCAAATTAACAATATTAGAGGTGATGTATTATTAGTTGTAGATGAAGCACATAATTTTGGAGCAGAAAATTTGAAAAAAACATTAACTGACAAATTTAATTATAGATTAGCTCTTTCAGCTACTTTAGAACGTCATGGAGATGAAGAAGGAACTCAAGCATTATTAGATTATTTTGGAAAAAAATGTATTGAGTTTACTCTAGAAGATGCTATAAAAGGAAAAAATGGTGAAAAATTTTTAACTCCATATCAATATCATCCAGTTGTTGTATATCTAACTGATGAAGAATTAGAAGAATATCATAATTTGTCTAAGGAAATTGCAAAATGTATAGTTAAAAAGAATGGTAAAACAAAACTATCTGATAAAGGAAAAATAATTGCTCAGAAAAGATCAAGATTAGTTGCTGGTGCATTTAATAAAGTGGCTGCCCTTGCTAGAGAAATTAAACCTTATAAAGATGATAATCATATCTTAGTTTATTGTGGAGCTACCAAAATAGCAGAACAAGATGAAAATGGTGAAGATATGAGGCAAATAGATGCAATTACAGAATTACTTGGAAAAGGATTAAAAATGAATGTTGCACAATTTACATCAAAAGAAGATAGCTATACTAGAGATTTACTTAGAAGAAAATTCTTTGATGGAGATTATTTACAAGTGCTTGTAGCAATTAAATGTTTAGATGAAGGTGTTAATATTCCAGCAATAAAAACAGCATTTATCTTAGCAAGCACAACTAATCCAAAAGAATACATACAAAGGCGAGGAAGAGTATTAAGAAAATATCCTGGTAAAGAGTTCGCAATAATATATGATTTCATTACTTTACCAAGACCTTTAGATGAGGCAATAAATTTAACTTATGATGAAATAAAATGTGAAAAATCAATGGTTAGAAATGAAGTTAATCGTATGATCGAGTTTAATCGACTAGCTATGAGTAAAATGGAATCTGATAAATTAATATATGAATTAACTGATACATATAGGTTAAATGAAGATGATAATGATGAAGAAGAAATAGATATGGAGGTAAATTATTATGAATAATGAAGAAGTTAAAAATGAAACTCAATCATCAGAACAAAAATTTGAACAACAAAGTGTGATTGATAATCAAAAATTAACTCGTATCGTAAAAAATATAATTACTCTTGAAAATAACAATGTTAAAACAAGAGAATTAAATGATGAAGATATGAAAAAGAAAATAGAAAAAATAATAGAGGAGGAAATAAAATGTTGCTAAAAAAATTAACTCTAACAAATTTTAGACCATTTAAAGGCGAGCATGTTATCGAATTCTCTACTGACAAAGACAAGAATATAACATTAGTTATGGCAGAAAATGGTGCTGGTAAAACAACACTTGCTCAAGCTTTTCAATGGGTTCTATATTCTAAAACAGATGGTTTTAAAAATAAATCTGTACTTAATAGTATTGTAGAAAAAGAAATGATGGGTGGTACAGAACAAAATGTAATAGCAAAACTTGAACTTGAACATAATGAAGTTGATTATACAATTATACGTAAACAAACATATAAAAAAGATACAAGCGGAGCTATCAAACCAGAAAATCCTATATTAGAAATATATCAAAAGCAGTCCGATGGACAAACAGTAATTGTTAATCCAATAAAGAATCTTTCTACTATAGCTAATATTTTGCCAGAATCATTATCTAAATATTTCTTCTTTGATGGTGAACGAATTGAAAAAATGGCTGGTGAAGTTAATAGTGGTAAAAGTGAAGAATTTAAAACTGCTGTTCAAAACATTTTAGGTTTAACTGCTTTAACTAAAGCCATTGAACATTTAAATCCTAATGTAAAAAATAGTGTTATTGGAAAGTATAATGCTCAATTAGATGCTGCTGGGGATAGTGAAACGAGAAGACTAAGAGAAATTATATATACAAATTCTGATAAGATAGATAAAAATTCAGAACAAATTGATAAAATTGAAGATGAATTATCATATTATGAAAAAGAAATAGAAAAAGCCAAAGCTGAGATTTTATCATTTGCTGAAGCAGAAAAATTGCAACAAGAATTAAATCAATTAAATGCAAATCTTCAGATGGAAGTTAATCATAAAAATAATACAATATCAACATTAATGAGCAATTTTACTAAACAAACATTTAGTTTTATGTCTAGAAAATTAATTAATGATGCATTAATTGAATTGAAGAATACAGATAATGTAGATAAAGGTATTCCATCCGTAAGAGATGAAACAATTAAATACTTAATGAATAGAAAAAAATGTATATGTGGATGTGATTTATCAGATCCTACATCTGATGCTGTTCAAGAATTAATGCAATTACTAAAATATATTCCACCTCAATCTTTAGGTAGTGCTATAAGCCAATTTCAAGATAGAGCAGGAATGTTAGTAAAGAGCAGCGATAATTATTTTTCAAATATTGAGTCTTTATTAAGTACGATTAGAGGGTGTAGCAATAAGATAGAAGAAATTGAACATCAAATTGGTGAAATTGATAAATCTATTCTTAAATCATCCAATACTAAGGTAAAAGATCTTAAGAGCAGACAAAATGACATGGAGAATAATGTTAAAGAATTAAGAGATCAATTAAAGAGATTAGAAATTCAAAATGGAGTTTTAGAAAAAGAAAAACAAGATGCTGAAGCAGAAATTAGTAGACTTCAAATGAAAATTGAAAAGAACAAATCAATTGAAGAACAAATATTATATGCAAGAGCAGCATACAATAAGTTTAAACAAACATATGATTTTGAAGAAGCAAAAACTAGAGAAAAACTTGAAGATCAAATTAATGAATTATTCAAGCAAATATATGCTGGTGGTATGACAATTAATATAGATGAAAAATATAAGATTACGTCATATGTAAATGAACTTCAAGATAATAGTTCAAACATTGATGCAAATACAGCAAAGAGTTATTCAATTATATTTGCATTTATTGTTGGTGTTATTAATTTAGCTAAACAAAAAGTAAATGATAAGACCGAAGAATCTAGTATTGTTACTGATGAATATCCATTAGTAATGGATGCACCACTTTCTTCCTTCGATCAAAGAAGAATAAAAAATATTTGTGAAGTTATTCCAAATATTGCTAGACAAGTAATAATATTTATAAAAGATTCTGATGGTAATATTGCTAAAAAAGAAATGCAATCTAAAATAGGTATTGAATATGAAGTATCTCTAAGGGATAAGGAATATCCTGTTGATAGTAAAATAACAAAGGTAGGTGAGTAATATGTTTGAACGTGATTATAATTTTAAAGGGAAACATGCTAATATTGTTACACAATTAACTACTGAAATTGATAGTGATACAAAATTTAAGTTATTCGAAAGAAATATTGACGTTCTTATAATTGCTCCTATTGTTGGCTATTTATATGGAAAAATGTCTAAAAGAGATGACGAAGGTCCTGCAACAGATAATGTTAAAAAAATCAATTTTGATCAAATGAATAGGGAATCTAAAACTTTGAACTTTAATTATGAATTAATTATGTTACTTCATAATAAAGATAAATTATCAATTGAAGATAGATTAGATAATGCATTTAGATATAATGCAGGAACTGAAGAAAAAGAAGAATGCAATAAAATATTCGAACAATATGTTTTGGGTGGCATAGAAATATTAGAGGAAAAATTATTAAAGGATGCTACAACTATTGATGACTATATTAATAACATATATAATTTTATTTCTGAATATAATGACAGATATAATAAAGAAATATCTGAAGAAGATATCCTAGAAATGTGTATGAGTAGTAATTAAAAAAAGTAGATTAAATTCTACTTTTTTTCATCTATTCTTGAATAATTGGTTAATCTCTTTTCATCATATGTTACTAGATCCTCTGATGTAATTTGCAATTTTGAATCGTATTCATTTAAATTTCTAGCAAATTTGTCGATTGTAGAAGATTTAACATCAACTTTCTTATTTTCAATTTGATTTAAATATGAAAGAGATGTTCCAATGATTTCTGCAAATTTTTCTTGGGATAGATTATACTTTTTTCTATAATATTTTAAATTAATCACTAAAATATCACATATTCTCATTACATTACCTCCATTCATAAGTCTAAAAATATTTTATACTTCAACGAAAGGAATGTCTTTATAAGTGAAACGAAAGGAATTTGAGTGAATATAGTTTACAAAATTGAATAAATAGTCTATAGTAATAAGTGAAAAATTTATAGAGGTGGTCACGATGACTAATGAATTAGAAACACTTTGCGATTTATACAAAAACAATAGATTAGATATTATAACATCTGATTCTAATGTAATTGAGATTCAAGATAAACTATTTGATGACTACTTAGTCACTATTAGTATGAATAAAATTAAAGAGTTTTATTACATATATTTATTTATAGAAAAAGAAAAGAAAATTATCTTTAAAGGTTTATTAAAAAAATCTTCTGATAATTTATTAAAAGATTATAAGGAAATAGTTTTAAATATGTATGATATGAAATTTGATGATTTTATATCAAATTACTACAAAATTCTAAAAGAAAATTTTTAGTATTTTTTGAAAAATTTAAAAAATTAACAAAAATATACAAAAAAATGTATATTTTTTATTTTTATTAAATTACGGTAATATAAGGATATACAGTAATTTTAGAGAAAAAATAAAGAACAAAAATGGACTGGCTATAAGAGAAAAAAGTTGGGGTTTATTTTGGGGATGTCAAGTAGTATAATGTAGTAAAGTGGAGTAAGTATGGGAGGAGATAGTTAATTCAATTAACTATTTTTTATTGACTTTTTAGGATAATAGTGTAGAATAGAAGGCAATTAGTTAGGAATAAATCCCTAGTATGCAATCAGCAATGCTAATTTGAGGTGATGCGCTATGGTTAAACTAGACTATTATAATCCAAAACCTAAAGAACAATATAGTGTTATAGACTCCCAAAAAGGAACTAGCATCACTTATTCTATAGATAATGAAAATATAAAAGAGAAGTTGTGGCTTTTATAAACGAGCAGTCAATTTCTCTTTTTTAGTTATCAGGAGGTTTGGTATGATTATGAATTCGAAGAGCTTTAAAATCGTAGATGGTATTGAAAATTTTAATTATGAAGAAACTAAAAAAAATGTAGAAAAAATGTTTACAAAATACCGTAACTACAAATCAAAAGAAGAAATTATATCAAAAAGATATAAAGCTTCGCTGTCACTTGATAATTTAGGCATATATGGAAGTTCACCGAGTGATCCTGTTGGTAACAAAGTTGAACAATTAGAAAGATATACTGAATATACTGATTTAATCGATAAGGTTTATCAAATTAATCGTGATGATCTAAGTAAAGATGAAATTATAATATATAAAAAATATCTGGTATCTAGACTTTCTGATAATGACATCATGGAATACCTTAATATAAATAGTAAGAGCGCTTTATTTAATAGGAAACGCAGTTGTATTATTAAAGTTGCGATGTGGTTTGATTTAGAAGTAATGAATTAATATATATATTAATAGTAAGCACAGAAATGTGCTTTTTTTATTGGAGGATTATATGAAAATTGGAAGAATAAAAAAATTATATATTTATTTACATTTTAAATATTGTAAGCTATTTAATAAAAAAATGATTAAGGAATATACAGCAGTATATAAGTATAAAAATAAAATTGGATATTTTATAAATGCAACAGGATTTAATAAAAGAGATTGCATTGATAAAGTCAGAACGATAGTTTTTCATTCTGACTTTTTTAGTGGAATAAAAAATAAAAAAGATATTCAAGTAATAGTTATAGAAAATGAGGTGAATTCTTATGAGTAATTATGCTGTTTTTATTAAAGAATTATATGAACGAGGTGTTATATCAAAAGAAACATATGAAAAAGCTAAGAATAAGGAGAAGAAAAAATGATCATTTTAGGTATTATTGCTATATTATTAATTTTACTTTTTTGTTATTGCTGTTGTGTTATTGCAAGTAGAGCAGATGAATACATGAATAAGGAGGATTACTATGAATTTAGAAGAATTAAAAGAAAGGATTAATAAATATAAGGATATTTCTTTAGAAGAAATTGATCCAAATAATATAGATGATATAACCTCTATTAATATAGATAAAAGAAAATCGAGTAATGAAAGACTGCTCGATTTTTTAATGAAAGTAAAAAATCCATATGTATTTAAGGTTAAAGGTAAGCTGGTAAAAATTAGTTTTTCTGAAGATTCAAACAAAACAGCAGATGATTGTCTAACTAATGTACTTAAAAATCTTTATTAAAAAAGTCAAGTGTGCGAATTCAAAAATCACACAATCGTTTTTCTTGAAGTTTTAAATTATGATTTTGTCGTAATTTGAAAGGAGAATTGTTATGCCTGGTAGAGGAAATAAAAAACTAAGTAAAACTGAATCAATGCAAAATAAAAAATGGCTACTGGGTGGATATGGAAGAAGATCGTTTGATGATTGTGATGATAATGAATCAAATACAATTAAAAATCAAAGATTATTAATTGATGAACATATTCAAGGATTAGAAAACATAGAAATATATGATTATTATTTGGACGATGGATATACTGGAACTAATTTTGATAGACCAGATTTTAAGAGAATGATGCAAGATATTAGAAATGGGAAGATAAATGGTGTCATTTTTAAGGATTTATCTAGATTAGGTAGAAATCATAAAGAAACTGGAAAGTATGTTGAAGAAATATTCCCAATATATAATTTAAGAATAATATCTATTAATGATAATGTAGATTCATTCTTAGATCCTGAGTCTATAAATAATCTAATAATACCGATTAAAAATCTTATGAATGAAAGTTATTCAAGAGATATATCAAAAAAAGTATCAAGCGCTTATAAAATGATGGCTAAAAATGGACAATATGTTTCAGGAACACCACCATATGGATATATGATTGATCCAGAGGATAAACATCATTTAATAATTAATGAAGAAGAAGCAATTAATGTTAGAACAATATTTGAACTTGCTTTAAAAGGTAACGGAAGAATTAAAATATGTAAATATTTAAATGATAATGGTATCTTATGTCGAAAAGAAATACAAAGAAGGAAAAAACATAATTTATCGTTAGAACCATTTGAAGTAGATACACTTTCTTTTTGGGGGACAACTCAAATAGGTAGAATATTAACTAGTGAAACATATATAGGAAATTTAGCACAACTTAAAACAACTAGAAGTTCTTTTGGAATTAATAAGTATATTACAAAGTCATCTGAAGAATGGATTAAAGTTGAAAATACTCATGAAGCTATTATCTCAAAAGATGATTTTAGAAAGGTCCAAAAGATGGCTAAAGAGAAAAATTTTAATGGTGCCGGTACAAGTTATAATTATTCTATTTTTAATGGGATATTAAAATGTGCTGATTGTGGTAGAGCAATGTTAAGGCAAATAGATAATAGAAAAAGCAATAGAATATCTAATTATTATTGTTCTACCCATTTACGAGCTAGTAAACTATGTTCATCACATAAAATTAAAACTGAAACACTTGAAGAAATAGTAAAAGAAGCAATCCATCTCCAAGTAAAATTGGTTATTGAACTTGATAAAAGTATTAAGAAACTCTTTTTCAAAAGTAATGAGAAAGAATATGAATTAGAATACAAAAATAATATTCGAATTTCGGAAATTAAAATAGATAGTCTTAAAGAGAAAAAAAGAGAGGCATATAAGGAATGGAAATTTCAAAAAATGGAGAAAGATGAGTTCATAAAATTATCTGAAGAAATAGAACAAGAAATTAAAATTCACTTAGAAAATATTGAATTATATAACTCTACTTATAAAGAAACAATTAAAAGAATTAGAAAAGATGAATATTGGATAAATCATTATAAAAGAAATAAAAATATAAAGAAATTAAGTAGAACAGTTTTAAAAGAATTAGTAGATATTATTTTAATTGATGAAAAAGGAAATGTTAATATTAAGTTTAAATATCAAGATGAATATAATAATTTAATTAAATATTTAGAAGGCGAGGTTGTTAAACAAAATGAAAAAGTGGATAATTGGTTGTTATCGAAGACTTTCAGCAGATGAAATTCAAGGTGAAGGCGAATCAAATAGTGTTATTAATCAAAAAAAGATAGTTGATGATTATTTAAGTGATAAAAAAGATATTAAAATATACAAATATTATTCAGATGATGGATATACTGGAACGGATTTTAATAGACCAGGATATAATGAAATGTTGGATGATATTAAAAATAAAAGAATAAATGGTGTCATAATTAAGGATTTATCTAGATTAGGTAGAAACTATATTGAAGTTGGTAATTTTATAGATGAAATAGTACCAAAATATAGATTAAGATTTATATCCGTAAATGATAGTGTAGATTCCTATTTAAATCCTAATGTAATGGATTCGTTAGAAATCCCATTTAAAAATCTTATGAATGAAAGTTATTCAAGAGATTCATCTAAGAAAATGAGAAGTTCTTTAAAAGCTAGTAAAAAAGCAGGAAACTTTATAGGAAAAGTTGCTCCATATGGATATATTAAAGATGAAAATGATGGACATAAGTTTGTATTAGATGAAGATGCTGCAAAAATTGTTAAAAAAATATTTAATCTAGCTTTAAAAGGAGTTAGTAAAAAGAATATTGCTAAAGAATTAAATGATAATCATATATTAACTCCAAGCCAATATTTAAAAGAAAGGATTAAATATGATTTTTCTCTTGCTACTGAGAAATGGACGACTAAGACTATTGATCATATTTTAAAAAATGAAACATATATAGGAAACTTAGTTCAAGGCAAAAAAACAAGAATTAGTCATAAAACACATAATTTTGTAACTATTGCAGAAGATGATTGGATTATATATAAAGATCATCATAAACCGATTATACAAGAAAATATATTTAATCAAGTACAAGACATTATATATAATAGGAATATAAGAACAAATAAAAAAGGTAATATATATAAATATACTGGCTTTATTAAATGTGCTGATTGTGGCTGCAATATGCATAGATTAACAAGAACTAAAAAAGGTATTAAGCAATCATATTTTTATTGTGGTAATTATTTGAGAAATAAAAGTTGTACTGGACATTATATATTGGAAAGTGATGTAGATGAAGTCGTTCTTGAAGTGCTAAAACAATTCATTAATCTTGTGTGTAATGCTTCACAAAAAGTTGAAGATGTTTCAATATCAAGAATTGAATATAATAATGAACTTTCTAAAATAAGATTAGTTGAATTAGAAAAGGAAATAGATAGATACAAAATATTATTAGATGATGTATTAAGTGACTATAAATTAGATTTAATTACTAAAGATGATTTTGATGACTTTAATTCCAGCTATATGTATGAATTAAATAATCTGAGATTAGAAAAAGAAGAAATAGAAAAAGCAAAAAAACATTCTAATAATTTAGATTGGTTAGATAATTTTAAAAAGAATCAAAACTTTTCAGAGATAAATAGAAATATAGTTGATGAGTTTATTAAAGATATATATATTTATGAAAATAAAAAGATAGAAATAAAATTTAGATACAAAGATCAATATGAAGAACTACTAAAGTATCTGAAAAATCAGAATAGTATGGTATAATGTATTACGAAGAGTTTTGTATATCAAAACAAAGGAAGTGATATAAATGGAAAATTTAGAAAAAAATAGTGGGGTTAGTAAAAGCAACATCAACTGGTTTCCAGGGCATATGGCCAAAACTAAGCGTGAGATAAGTGAAAAATTAAATTTAATTGATATAGTTTATGAAGTTATTGATGCTAGAATGCCTTTGTCTAGTAAGATTGTAGATATAGATGATCTAATTAAGGATAAACCTAGGATACTTGTTGTAACTAAATTTGATTTGTGTGATAAGGAAGAAACTAATAAGATATTAGATTATTATAAGAAGCAGGGCTTTTTTGTTATTTGTTTAGATTTAATGAATGGAAATTGTAATGAACTAATTAATAAGACTAGGGAAATAATGAATGAAGTTAACGCTCTTAGAATTGCTAAGGGTATGAAGGAAAGAGCTGCTCGTGTATTAATAGTTGGTGCTCCTAATGTAGGTAAGAGTACTTTAATTAATAGACTTGTAGGAAGAAAAACTGTTGGTGTTGGAAATACTCCTGGATTTACTAAAAGCCTTTCTTGGATCAGAATTAATAAAGATATTGAACTTTTGGATTCTCCTGGTATTTTGTGGCCTAAAATGGAAGATCAAGAAAAAGCTCATATACTTGCTGCTTTATCTTCTATAAAAGAAGAAATATTAAATATTGATCAAATTGCATATTTTATATTAAAAAAATTATTTGAATTATATCCTGATAAATTGAATGAAAGATATGGTATAACTGAATTGGATGAAGATTATATTGAAGCCTATGAAATGATTGGTAAACGAAGAGGTGCTTTATCAAGAGGTGGAATAGTTGATTATGAAAAAGTTTCTAATATTATTGTTAGAGATTTAAAAAATGGATACTTTGGAAATATTACTTTAGATAGGGTAGATGATAATGAATAGAGAAGATATTTTAAATGCTTTAAAAAAATGTGAATTAGATTTAGATAAATGTATTATTATTGGTGGTGCTAGTTTAGTTGTACAAGGTCTTCTTGATAGTACTGAAGATATTGATTTTGCGTGTTATAAAGAATATTATGACTCTATTGATTGGGAATATGATACAAGTGTTGATAAAGGTAATGTTGTAAAGATAAATGGTTGTTTTTCAATATCTAATACTTTTTATGATGAGGATAATTACATTGTTATTGATGGTTATAAATATATGACAATTGAAAAAATCTATGAAATAAAAAAGGAATTAAATCGAAAAAAAGATAAAAAACTAATCAAAGATTTAGATTTATATTTATGTTTAAAGGATAATTATAGATATGAGAGAAAATTAAAGGAAAAAGGTTTTTCTTTTATTGCAGGTGTTGATGAAGTAGGGCGTGGTCCATTAGTAGGTCCTGTTGTTGCGGCATGCGTTGTTCTTCCCGATGATTATAATTTAGATGGATTAACTGATTCAAAAAAATTAAGTGAAAAAAAACGAGATTTATATTTTGAAGAGATAAAAAAACAAGCTTTGGGTATTGGAGTAGGTATTATTTCTGAAAAGATAATTGATGAAGTTAATATTTATGAAGCAACAAAACTTGCGATGAAAGAGGCAATTAATAATTGCTTAAAAGAGTGTAAGATTGATCATATTTTGATTGATGCTATGCCACTTGAGTTAGATATTCCAACTACTTCAATAATTAAAGGGGATTTAAAAAGTATAACTATAAGTGCAGCTTCCGTTATTGCCAAGGTTACTCGTGATAAGATGCTATATGAATTAGATAAGAAATACCCAATGTATGACTTTAAACATAATGTTGGTTATCCTACTAAAAAGCATTTAGAAGCAATAAAAGAATTTGGTATAATCCCTGAACATAGAAGAAGTTATGGACCTGTTAGAGATTATATTGAAAAAAAGGAGAATTAACTCCTTTTATTGTCTATGTTTTTTTTAAACTATATATTAAAAAATAATAATATAAAAGTGTAAATATTTTTATTTTTTCAATATAATATATATAGAATATGGTTGACAAAAAATATTTTTATGGTTATAAATTAATAAGTAACTGGAGGGATTAGATGTCTAAAAATTTAGTTATAGTGGAAAGTCCAAGTAAGAGTAAAACTATTGAAAAATATTTAGGGAAGGATTATAAAGTTGTTTCTTCTAAGGGACATATTAGAGATTTAGCAACTTCTGGACAATATGGTTTAGGTGTTGATATTGAAAATGGATTTAAGCCTAATTATGTTCCAATAAAAGGGAAAAGTAGTGTTATTAAATCTTTAAAAAAAGATGTTAAAGATAGTGAAATGGTTTATCTTGCATCAGACCCTGATCGTGAGGGAGAAGCAATTGCATGGCATTTAAAGGATGCTTTAGGTATTAAAGATAAAGGATATAAAAGGGTATTATTTAATGAAATTACTCATGATAAAGTAATTGATGCGATAAATAATCCTACAGTAATAGATGATAATTTAGTAAAGTCACAAGAAACTCGTAGAATCTTAGATAGAATTATTGGGTTTAGGCTTAGTAAATTATTACAAAGTAAAATTGGTGCGAAGAGTGCTGGACGTGTACAAAGTGTTGCATTAAAGTTAATTGTAGATAGAGAAAGAGAAATTGAAGCTTTTATTCCTGAGGAGTATTGGAAGATTATTGCGATATTTCCTGAATATGAAGCTGAACTATTTAAATATAAAAAAGATGATATAGAACTTCATTCCGAAGAAGAAGCTAATAAGGTATTAGATGCTTTAAGTGAAGAATATAAAGTAGAGTCAATTGATAAAAAGGAAAAGAAAAGAAAAAGTAAGTTTCCTTTTACTACTTCAACTTTACAACAAGAAGCTTCTACTAAGTTAGGTTTTCCTGCACGTAAGACAATGAGTATTGCTCAAAAGTTATATGAAGGAATTGACTTAGGTAATGAGACTGTTGGTTTGATTACTTACATGAGAACAGATTCAATTAGATTGAGTGATGATTTTGTTAAACCTGCAATGAAATATATTGAAGAAAATTTTGGAAAAAAATATGTTGGTTATGTTAAACAAGCTAAGAAGAATGATAATGTTCAAGATGCTCATGAAGGTATAAGACCTACAAGCGTACTTAGAGATCCATTAAAGGTAAAACAATATTTAAGTAATGATGAATTTAAATTATATAGTTTGATATATAAAAGAACTCTTGCTTCATTAATGAGTGATGCTACTGTTAATCAAACTGTCATTATATTTGATAATAATGATTATAAATTTAAGACTACTGGTCAAATACTTATCTTTGATGGTTATTTAAAAGTATATGGTGATTATGAATCATCTGAGGATAAGATATTACCTGAGATTGGTGATGGGGAAGTTGCGATTACTAATAATGTTGAGTGTAGTCAACATTTTACAAAACCACCTGCAAGATATACTGAAGCAAAACTTATTAAAGAACTTGAAGAATTAGGAATTGGTAGACCTAGTACTTATGCAACTATAATTGATACTATTAAATCTAGAGATTATGTAACTCTTGAAGAAAAGAAGTTTGTCCCAACTAGTATGGGAATTGAAACAACAGATAAATTACAAGAATTCTTTAGTGATCTTATAAATACTGATTATACTAGAGATATGGAAACTGATTTAGATAATGTTGCTGAAGGTAAAAAAGTATGGAATGAAGTTTTAGCTGATTTCTATAAATTATTTGAACCTCGCGTTAAAGGTGCATTTAGTGAAATGGAAAAGAAAGCTGCTGAAGAAACAGGAGAGGCATGCCCAGAATGTGGAAATCCTTTAGTAATTAGAAAAGGTAAATATGGAGAGTTCGTTGCATGTTCTAATTATCCAGAATGTAAATATATTAAAAAGGAAGAAGTACAAGATGTAGAGGTATGTGATTGTCCAAATTGTTCTGGAAAAATAATAGAAAAGAAAAGTAGAAGAGGTAAGCTATTCTATGGATGTAATAACTATCCAAAATGTAAAACTGCATATTGGGATAAACCTATAAATAAGAAATGTCCAGAATGTGGTGAAATGTTAGTAGAGAAAAATAGTAAAGTTAAATGTTCAAGTTGTGATTATAAAGAAGATTAGGTAAGTGTTTCTTACCTTTTCATTGCAAAAATAATTGATTTATGGTATAATAAGCGCTAATTGGAGATGGTAGTATGGCCATAAATAAGTACTATTTATTTGCTAGAAATAGTACCAATAATAAATTAGATGTTATAGATATTGACAGAGAAAATATTTATAGTGATAATTATGATTATCAGTCTGATGGAAGATCATTACAAGAAATTGATTTATATACAACGAAATTTAATTCTTGTATTGAATTAAAAAAGAAGATTGGTACTGATTCTGATGAATTCTTTATTGTGTCAAGAGTTAATGATAAGGTTTCATACTATCCCGTTATATATTCAAGTGATAAGATGTCTTCTTCACTAAGAAAACTTGCTAAACAATATGATAATGAATATCTTGATGCTATATATGTAGATATTATACTAGATGAATTTAGTTCTGAAATGATAAATGATATTGATTATTATAAATTTGTAATATCAAATTATCCTAATTTATATAAACATTATTTAAATAATCTTACACAATATAAGTATGGTAATTCTGATAATATATGGATTATAAGTTTATATCCAATAATTAGAGAAATTGTTGAATCTTTAAATAAATATAGAAATAATTACAATGATACAAATACTAATTGTGATTATACTTTATCAGATAAGTTTGATTTTTTAGATAACAAATTTGATACTGAAAAAGAAAGGCTAGATGTAGATAAAATAAATCATATATTTGAATTTGTTGATAAATTAAATTATGATTCAATAGTTATAAATAATAAATTATTTAATATTAATACTAGTTATTTATATTGTGATGAGAATATTAGTAAACAGCTTAATTCTTTAGATGATAGAATTAAAAGATTGTTTTACTTAATATCTGTTTGTAGATTTGTAAATGGATGTGAAAATAAAAAATATAATACTATAGTTAATTCATTAAAGGATGAACTCATAGAGTATTTAGGAACTGGCAATAATTTAAATTCTGTATATTGTTTTGTTAAATTATATGAGAAATGTATGGAGAAAAAGGAGAATATTATTTATGGGAAAAAATAGATACTTTTTATTAGGAAGAGATAAAGATAATAATAAAATTAAAACTATTTCATTGTCTGATAATGAAGTATTTAATTCTGGAGATACTACTAGAAAATTTGATAATTCTTTAGAAAAAATCGATTACTTTACTTTATATTTTAAGAATCAGGATGATTTAATTATTCATTTGGTTAATACTGGTAAACTTGATAATTATAATACTGAGGTATTTATTGCTTGTAGAAATGGAGATAAAATTAGTTATTTGGAGAATGTATACTCTAGTAGTGTAATGTCTAATGAGTTAAAAAAATTTTCTTTGGAAAAAGCAAAGGATATGCAAAGTAGTTTTTCTAATGATGAGATATTAGATAGATTTGCTTTTATGATGATTAATGATAGAAGTTTTCGTAGATTTATTGAATATAAATATCATAAAGTTTATTCTAAATATATCGATTATTTTAGTGGATGTTATACTACTGATGATGCTTATAAAATTAAATTTAGAGATACTGGTTGGGCTAGAAATTCTTATCCATTAATTAGAAATATTGTTGAAGCTATGAATAGATTTGAAATGTTAAAAAGAATTTCAGGAAATTTATCTAATGCGGCTTTTGAATATGAAGTTGATTTAAATTCTAGAAGAAATATATGTCTTGATGAAATATCTATATATACTGAAAAAGGTTATGGTGAAGGACAACTTAATTTGTTTATTGATAAAGATGAAGAAATTAATTCTTCTGAAGTTGCTAACTTTATTTATCAAATAGATACTGATTCCTTTATACTAGATAATGATAAAGTAGTTTTCAATAAAGAAAAATTTAATTGTAGTGATATAGAATATAGGGAACTTAATAATTTAGATGTAAGAGTTCTTAGATTGATTTATTTGTTTTTAACTACTAAGAAATTTACTAAAGATGATCATTATGGTGAATTAACTCTTTATAATGTACAATCAAGTATTCTTTCTAATATTCAAAAGTTATTAGATCAACATAAAAATGTATTAAATAATGCTTATGCATTTTGTCAATTATATTCACGACTTAGTGATAAAAAGATAAATAGTAAAATATACAAGAAAGTAAAAGGAGAATAATTCTTCTTTTTTTATTTGATTTTGTTGTATAATTATTATAAAGAGAAGTGATATGAAATGTGTTTAGAAAGAGATAAAATAATTGATGATTATTTAGAATTTTTAAAATATCAAAAGAATTATTCGGATTATACTATTAAGAGTTATGAGACTGATATAATGGAGTATTTTAATTATATTAATAGTGAAGGACTTAATTATAAAGATATTGAATATAGTGATATTAGATTTTATTTGATGTATTTAAAAGATAAGAAAGATAATAATGCATCAATTGATAGAAAGTTAAGTGCTTTAAGAGGGTTTTATAAATACTTAGTAAATGAGAATATTCTTCATAACAATGTATTCTCCTTAGTTAATGGTCCTAAAAAGAGTAAGAAACTTCCGAGGTATTTTGATTATAATGAACTTGAAGAGATGTTTTTAATACCTGATACTAATACATCTTTAGGACAAAGAGATTTATTATTACTTGAAATGTTATATGCAACGGGATGTCGTGTTGGAGAACTTGTAAGTATTAAAGTTAAGGATATTGATTTTAATAGAAGAAATATATTAATAGTTGGTAAAGGTAATAAAGAAAGATATCTTAATTATGGAGAATATTGTGAAGATATATTAAATAAATATTTAATTGATGGATATATTTCTTTAAATAAAAATAATAGTGATTATTTATTTTTAAATAATAATGGTGGTGTTCTTACTGAAAGGGGAGTAAGATTTATCCTTGATAAGATTATTAAACAAACTGGTATTAATAAAAATATATCTCCTCATATGATTAGACATTCTTTTGCGACACATTTATTAAATGAAGGGTGTGATTTACTTACTGTTCAAAAATTACTTGGACATGAAAGTATTAAAGCGACTCAAATATATACTCACGTAACTACTGACAGACTAAAAGAAGTTTATTTTCATAGTTTTCCTAGAGCAAAAAAAGATGATTAATTCATCTTTTTTCTTTATTTGACTTTAATTTTTTAGTGTAATTAGTTATAATAATATTAGTCCGTCAGAAGAGTGTGATTATATGATTGATGAATTTAAATCATTAGAAGAATTATATGATAGAGTTAAACCTGCTTTAGGTACTAAAGTATTTGAAAGTCGTGAGTTTGGCTTTGAAGTAAGTGAAATTGATATCTGGAAATATTTAGTTGAGACTAGATGGAAAAAGGCACATAATTTGGCTCTATCAGATGTTGTTAATGATATTTTGAATTTAGATTTAAATGATATGTAATCATATTCTTTGATAATAATAAATTTAGGGAGTGAAATAGATGAAGACTAATGGAAATGGGAAGAAAAGGGTTTTAATCTCTTCTACAATTTTAGTTTTATTAATGGTTGGAATTGGATTTTTGTTTGTACCATTATTTAAGAATTTAAAATTTGGATTAGATTTACAAGGTGGTTTTGAGATACTTTATAAGGCAACTTCAATAGATGGTTCTAAGATGACTAATGAGAAGATTACTGCTACATATAAAACACTTAGTAAGAGAATTGATAGTTTAGGTGTATCAGAGCCTGAGATAATAGTTGAGGGTAATGATAAGATTAGAGTAAAACTTGCAGGAGTTAAAAATCCTGAAGAGGCTAGAACTCAACTTAGTACAGTTGCGACATTATCTTTTAGAGATACTCAAGATAATTTACTTATGAGTAGTGATGTTTTAAAAGCTGGAGGAGCTAAAATTGGACAAGATTCTGCTGGGAATCCTGCAGTTGCTTTATCAGTAAAAGATAAAGATAAGTTTTATGAAGTTACTAGTGAAATAAGTAAAAAAGAAGATAATAAAATTGTAATATGGCTAGATTACAATGATTTAAGAGATAGTTTTGAAAAAGAGGGAAGTTTATGTGGAACAAGTGAATCAAACTGTTTAAGTGCAGCAACTGTATCACAAGGATTTGCTTCTGATGTTATTATTCAAGGTAATTTTACACAAGATGAAGTTAGTAATTTAGTTGATTTAATTAATAGTGGTTCATTACCAAGTAAATTAACTGAAATTAGTTCTAATACTGTAGGAGCTTCATTTGGTGAGAAAACTTTATCAACTACATTAACTGCAGGAATTATTGCTATTATTGCAATTGTATTGATATTAATTTTTGTATATCATTTTTCTGGATTTATTTCAGCAATATCTATGTTGATTTATACATTCTTAGTATTTGCAGTTTTTTGGGTTGTAGGTGGAGTATTAACTCTTCCTGGTATAGCTGCATTAGTTTTAGGTATAGGTATGGCAGTTGATTCTAATGTTATTACATTTGCAAGAATTAAAGAAGAACTCTTAAAAGGTAAGAGTTTACCTAGTGCTTTTAGAGAAGGGTCTAAATCAAGTTTCAGTGCGATAATAGATTCTAATATAACTACATTAATTGTTGCGATTATTATGTTTATGTTAGGGGAATCTAGTATTAAAGGTTTTGCAACTATGTTAATAATAACTGTAGTTGTAACTATGTTTACAATGGTATTCTTAACAAGAAGTTTATTAAAACTATTTGTTAAAACTAATTATTTTAATGACAAAGTAAATTTATTTATTAATGTAAATAAAAATGATATATCAGATGTTTCAAAAAATGAAGAAGCTAAACCTAATAAATTTAGTAAAATTAATTTCTTGAAAAATAGTAAGGCATGTTTAATTTTATCTGGAATTATTATTGTACTAGGTTGTGTTTTTATAGGTGTTAAAGGACTTAACTTAAGTATTGATTATAAGACTGGTACTGATATTACTGTTGTTACTGATTCTAAGTTAAGTAAGAGTAATTTAGAAAAAGATTTAAAAGAATTAAATATTAAATCTAGTAACATTTCTATTTCTGAAGAGGAAGCAAGTATTAGAATAGATGATGCTTTAAATGGAGACAAGGTTAAAGAGGTTAATAATTATTTTGAAGAAAAGTATGATGCTAAAGTAAATATTGGAGTTGTTTCTAATATAGTACAAAAGGAATTAGTAAAGAACGCAATTCTTTCAGTGTTAATCGCTTTAATAGGTATTGTTATCTATGTTTCATTCAGATTTAAATTTAGTTATGCTGTAGGTGGAACACTAGCAGTTGTTCATGATGTGTTAATTATGTTTAGTTTATTTGCAATATTTAGATTCCAAGTAAGTTCTATGTTTATTGCTGCAGTACTTGCAATAATTGGATATTCTATTAATGATACAATAGTATCCTTTGATAGGATAAGAGAAAATCTTAAAAATGCTAATGATAAAAAAATGACTCCAGATTTGATGGAGGAAATTGCAAACAGAAGTATTCAAGAAACATTTACAAGAACAATTTATACTAGTGTTACTACATTACTTCCTGTTATTGTATTAATGGTTTTAGGATCTAGTGGAATATTTACATTTAATGTTGCAATGTTAATAGGTTTAATTGCTGGTACTTATTCATCTATATTTATTGCAACTGTATTCTTCTTAATGATTGAAAAGAAAAATATTGGTAAAAAAGAAAAGAAAAAGAAAGAATATAAAGATAGTCTTGAAGAGAAAAAAGTAAAAGGCGTTAATTGTTAATGAGGGGAGATGAGTTCTTTGTCAAAGAGTTTAGATAATATTAAAATAGATGATATTTTAGAACAAGCAAAAGCTTATATTGAGGATGAAGAACAAATCAATATAATAAGAAAAGCATATCTTTTTGCTAATGAAAAACATAGTGGTCAGTATAGAAAAAGTGGTGAAGAATATATTTTTCATCCAATGAGTGTTGCTATGATTCTTACAACTGTATATGCTGATTATGAAACAATTGCAGCAGGACTTTTACATGATGTTTTAGAAGATTGTGATTGTACTGATGATGAGATGAAAAATGAGTTTGGAAGTACAATTACTAAGTTGGTACAAGGGGTTACAAAATTAAGTAAGATTAACTTTTCTACTGAAAATGAATATTTAATTGATTATTATAAGAAAATAATTGTTGGGATGAGTGAAGATGTAAGAGTCATTATCATAAAACTTGCTGATAGACTTCATAATATGAGAACTCTTTGGGCTTTACCAAATAACAAACAAAAACAAAAGGCTCATGAAGCTCTTGATATCTTTGCTCCTATTGCGCATCATTTAGGTATTCATAGGATAAAAAGTGAATTAGAAGACTTATCATTGAGGTACTTAAAACCTGATGTATTTTATGATATTGCAGAAAAACTTAATAAAACAAAGATAGAGAGAGATAAAATAGTTTATGATATGCAGGAGGATCTTTCTAAATTACTTAATGAACATCATATTCCTCATGAAATGAAAGGTAGAAGTAAATCAATATATAGTATTTATAATAAATTAGATAGGGGTAAAAAATTTAGTGATATATATGATTTGCTTGCTCTTAGAATTATTGTTAATACTGAACAAGAATGTTATCTTGCTTTGGGATTGATTCACTCTAAGTTTAGACCATTACCAAAAAGATTTAAAGATTATGTGGCTATGCCTAAACCTAATATGTATCAGTCGCTTCATACAACAGTTTTTGGTGTTGATGGGTATTTATTCGAAGTACAAATTAGAACTCATGAGATGGATGAAGTTGCGGAAAATGGAATTGCTGCTCATTGGGCATATAAAGAAAATAAAGGTAGTCAAAATAGTGCAAATCTTACAAATACAACTGAACAAAAATTGCAATTTTTTAAATCAATTATAGATTTAAGTCATGATAAGATGACAAGTGAAGAATTTGTAAATAGTGTAAGAGATGAAGTTCTAAATAATAATATTTATTGTTTTACTCCTAAAGGGGATGTAATAGAACTTCCTAAAGGAGCAACTCCAATTGATTTTGCATACAAAATACACACAAAAGTTGGAGAATCTACTGTAGGGGCTATTGTTAATAATAATATTGTTCCTTTAGATTATGAGCTTAAAAATAATGATATTGTAAAAATTAATACTAATAAAAGTTCTACACCATCTAAAGAATGGCTTAATATGGTTAAGTGTAGCGCAACTAAAAATAAAATAAAGGCATTTTTTACAAAGAATGATAAAGAAGTATATATTGAAAAAGGTAAGTATTCTTTAGAAAAAGAATTAAGAAAGAGAAAAATTATCTTTGGAGACTTTTTTACAGATGATAATATGGAATTAATTAATAAGTCTTTTAAAGTTAATGATTTTGATGAAATATATTTAGGTATTGGAAATGGAAAGATTCCAACTAATAGTGTAATTAATGTTATATTTAAAGATATAGAAGTAGTTCCTGCTCCTAAGGTTGTTAAAATTCCACCAAAAAGTATTAATGCAGATATTATAGTTAGTGGAATAGATAAGGTTAAAGTTAATCTTGCAAATTGTTGTAATCCAGTATATGGTGATGAGATCGTTGGATATATTACTAAAGGTAATGGCATTTCTGTACATAGAATTAATTGTCATAATTTGGAAATGTTGGAAGATAGAACTGTTGATGTTAGTTGGAATAGTAATATTAATAAAAGATACTTGTCTTGTATATTAGTTTATACAAATGATAATGAGAATCATATGCTTGATTTAATACAAAGTATTTCAATGACTAATATAAGTGTTGATGGTATAAAAGTTATAAATCATGGTAATAAAAATGTTTATGAAATTAATATGTTTGTTACTGGTTTAGAACAGTTAGATAAATTATTAATTGTTCTTAATAAATATGGATTTGTTGAGAAGATAGAAAGGGCTATGAAATGAGAGTACTTGTTCAAAGAAGTGGAGAGTCTTCAGTTATAGTTGATAATAAAGATATAGGTCACATTAAAAGTGGCCTTGTTCTCTTAGTTGGTTTTACTGAAGGGGACTCAATTGATAATATAAAATATTTAGTAAATAAAGTTGTTAATTTAAGAATTTTTCCAGATGAAAATGATGTAATGAATAAAAGTATTCTAGACTATGGTGGAGAGATACTTTCTATTTCTCAATTTACTCTTTATGCTGATACAAAAAAAGGACATAGACCAAGTTATATAAAGGCGTTAGGTGGAGAAGAAGCTATTAAATTATATGATTTATTTAATGAAGAATTGGGAAAATATGTTCATGTAGAAACAGGTGAGTTTGGGGCAGATATGATAGTTAATATATCTAATATTGGTCCTACTACAATTATGTTGGAGAAGTAATATGAAGTGTTCAATTAATTTAAATTTATCTTCAGAAAATTCTGTTGATGTATTGTACAATAATTTGAATGATAATTATGAAATTTCTTTATATATTAATCAAGAATGTGATTTAGAAGAATTTTTAAGAAGAGATAATTTTGATAATCTTTTAAGAAAATCATTATCTAATTATAATAGTGATGATGAAGAATTGTTTAAATATTCTATTGAAGGTATTAATTTAATTCTTAAAAATGATTTTCCAATTTTAGATAATTCGGAAATTGTTGTTTATCCAGAAGATGGAATTAAGGAGTTTATTGATAATAATCCTTGTCTAAAAAATAAACAATTGATTGTTAATGGTGTATTTGATATTAATCATGAAAGTCTAGATCCTTTATTAAAATGTTTTGACAATCATAAAGATTATCAAGTTTTAATTAATGGAAATACTAAATATGTGACGATAGAAGAATATGAGAAAACGGTTCTTGCGATTGATGAAATAGTTAATAAGATAAAAAAATATAATTTAAGTCAATTAGAACAAATAATGTATGCATATGATTTAGTAAGAGATAGAGTATATAAGTCTGAAGATGAGAATGATGATTTTTCTGTTTCAAGAGATATATCATCTGCTTTGTTAGGTAATAAAATTGTTTGTGTTGGATATTCTGTTATATTTGAAAAAGTTTTAGATAATTTAGGTATAAGAAGCAAAATGATTACTCTTCATAGGAAAAATACAAATAAGGGTCATAGAAGAAATATTGTTTATGTTGATGATCCTAAATATGATATAAATGGAGTTTATTATTTTGACACAACATGGGATAGTAAAAAAATAAATGGTGATTCTTCATATCTAGATTCTTATAAGTTCTTTTGTAGAAATAAAAATCAAATTAATAAATATGATAAAATTAATTATGAAGATTTAACTTTAGAGGGATTAGAGGATTTACCAACAGAATTTGAAAACATTATTCTTAAAGAGGGATTAGGGAAAGTTCCAAAGAAAATGATAAAATTAATTAATTTTATTTCTAATTTAGTGGATGGAGAAGATTTAATAAATGTTTTTATGTTAATTGATATACCTGAAGTTCCTGAATTTTTAAGGTTTAAATATTCTAGAGAGGAACTGATTGAAAAAGTTAATTATTATTATGATTTAATACATAGTAATTCTATAGGAATAGATAAATTAACTGAATTGTTGTTTAATGTTAGAAAAATAGAATATTATGAGAATCCTTCTAAATATCCTTTTAGTATTGATGATTTTGAAAGGACTATTGTTGATGAAGGAATTATGAATCCAAAAGAGAGATTTTTAAGAGCTATATTTGGTGATAGTAATGAATCTTTTAGCGAATTTGAAAGAACTGTAAATGATATGGAACTTGAAAAAATGATTGAACAAGTTAGACTTTCTAAGGCTTTAAGAGAGGTTTATGAAAGCAAGAAGCATAAATAATATATTTTATTAGATACTTTTGTATCTTTTTTTTTGATTTTGTTATATAATATAGTCTTGTATTAGGGGGATATATGGTTAATAATTCTACAGAACAATTACAAAAACAGCTTAGAGATGCTGAAAAACAATTTAGATCCAATAATAGTGCTAATGAAAGAGTTGCTTTAGTTAATTATATTGGTAATTTATATCGTGCATTAATATGTATGGGACGTAGTGATATTAATTTTAATAAAAATAAAGTATTTGGAGGAAAGAAGAATTATTCTAAGTTTGTTAAACATATTAATTCTTATTCTGATAAATTAATAAAAAATTATATTGATAATAAGGAATTCCATAAAGATTATTTCTATGAAATAATGCCTGATGTAGAAGAATTTAATTGTATGATGATGCATACTAAAAATAAGGAAAAATACTTTTCTAAAAAAGAGTTTATTGATATTCTATTTCAATTTATGAAGAGTATTAATCAAGATGAGTTATTTGATAAATTATGTAAAAATGGTAATATTTATTCATCTAAAATAGGTAATGATATTGGAAATGATGGGTTTACTTTATATAATCCTTTGAATAAGCAAACGGATTTATTTGTAAAGAATTTAAAATATGATCTACGAGCTATGAATATATTAGTTCATGAAATAGGGCATGCGTATGATTTAAGTACTTTGAGTGGAGATGTTCATGAATATAATAATTACTTTTATCTATCATTATATGGAGAAGTAATGTCTAGATTATTTGAAAGATTATTTTTAGATTTTCTTAGAAAGAAAAATATAGCTTATGAAAATGTAATTGAGAAACAAATAGATTATAATTTACTTAATCATGATTTTTTATTACAGGCTTTTATATTAAGTTTATTGGATGATGACTTTATTTTAGAAGATAAATATTTAAATTGTGATAGTGATGAAATAGTTGATATGATTGGTAGTTATTTTATTGATAAGAAATTTATTAAAAACTATATTGAAGGTATTATTTCTTTTGACTTATCTGAGATTTATAACTATGCTTATGGAGATATAATTTCATTATTCTTATTTGATGAAGTTAATAAATATGGTTTTGATAATGAGATGATTGAATATTTTTTGAGAAATAGATGTGAATTATTTAGTGAAGATTTTCTAAGAGAATGTGGATTCGGACCAGTTAATTATGTTAAATTGTATAAAAAAGTTAATAAACATTTAATAAAATAATGTTAAATAGATTGTTTAATTACAAGTTTTGATTTATAATATAAGTAACTTTGTTGGAAAGAGTAGTTTTATAATAATATTTAGAGAGAGTATGGTTGGTGAAAATACTTTATTTAGTAAAATGAAGACATCTGTTAAATACAAAGCGGGTAACTACGTTATAAGTATTAGAGTATAAATTAAGGTGGCACCACGAGAATTATCTCGTCCTTATAGGTGGCATCTTTTTATTTATTAGGAGGAATTTTATGATAAAGAGACAAAAAGGCTGCAATGATTTATTTGGAAGAGAAGCTAAAGTATGGAAGTATGTTGATCAAGTAATTGATGCTTTAATGGAGAAGTATAATTATAATTATATTCGTACTCCAATAATTGAAGCTACTGAATTATTTCATAGAGGTGTAGGAGAAACTACTGATATTGTTACTAAAGAAAGCTATGATTTTGAAGATAAGGGTGGAAGAAAAATTACTTTAAGACCTGAAGGTACTGCAGGAGTTGTTAGAAGCTATATTGAAAATAAAATGTATGGAGATCCTAATCAACCTGTAAAAGTATACTATAATGGAACAATGTATAGATATGAAAGACCTCAATCTGGAAGAGATAGAGAACTTACTCAATTTGGTATGGAAATACTTGGTAGTGATGATCCGTTATCTGATGCAGAAATTATTAGTGCTGCTGTTAATCTTTATAAAACTTTAGGTTTAAAGGAAATTAAAGTTAATTTAAATACTTTGGGAGATAATGAATCTAGAAATGCTTATAGAGAAGCTTTAATTAAACATTTTAAACCATATATTAAAGATTTCTGTGAAGATTGTCAGGAAAGATTAGAAAAGAATCCTTTAAGAATATTAGATTGTAAAGTTGATCATGATAATGAAATTATGAAGAGTGCTCCTAAGACTTTGGATTATTTAAATGAAGAAAGTCGTGATAGATTTGAGAAGGTTCAAGAATACCTAGATATTATGCAAATTAATTATGAAATAAATCCAAGTATTGTTAGAGGTCTTGATTATTACAATCATACTGTTTTTGAGATAGAGGCTAAAGTAGAAGGATTTGGATCTAACAATGTAATTGGAGCAGGTGGAAGATATAATGGCCTTGTTAATCAATTAGATGGTCCTGAAACACCATGTGTTGGATTTGCTACTGGTATAGGAAGAGTTGTAATGGCACTTGAACTTGAAAAAGTAAAATTACCAATTATAGAAGATATTGATTTATTCTTAATGTATGTTAATGAAGATGAAAAGAAATATGCGGCATACTTAACACAAGAATTGAGACTTGCAGGATTTATTGTTGAGACTGAATATACTGGTAGAGGATTAAAAGGACAATTTAAACAGGCTGATAGATTAAATAGTAAATTTACTTGTGTTTTAAATAGTGAAGACTTAAATAATAATGAAGTTAAGATTAAAAATAATAAAACAAAAGAAGAAGAAATTATTTCTTTAGATGTATTAATTTATTATTTAGATGAAAAACTTAATACTGAATTTGGTGAAGATTTTGAGGATGATTGTGAATGTGGATGCGGACATCATCATGGAGATGAACATGAGTGCTGTGGACACTGTCATCATGAGGAGGAAGAATAATGACTATAAGTGAAGTTAAAAACCATTTTGATGAAGAAGTTGAAATAAGTGGTTTTGTTGATGAAATTAGAAATTTAAAATGGGTACAATTTGTAGTACTTAGAGATCATACTGGTAAAGTACAACTTACAATTGAAAAGAGTGAAGAAGCTAATAAAGAATTAGTAAGTATTGTTGATAATTTAACTGTTGAGTCTACCTTAAAGGTTACTGGAAAAGTTATGGATGCTCCTAAAGTAAAAATGGGTGGAGTAGAAATTATTCCTAGTAAAATAGATGTAACTTCAAGAAATATGGGTGAATTACCATTTAATTATAAGGATATTTCTACAGTTAATTTAGATACTAGATTAGACTATAGATATATTGATCTTAGAAGTGATAAAAATATTTTAATGTTTCAAATACAAAGTACTTTAGTAAGATACATGAGAGAATATTTATATAATAATGGTTTTACTGAAATTCATACTCCAAAGTTACTTGGGGCAGCATCAGAGTCAGGTAGTGAAGTATTTGAAGTAAAGTATTTTGATAGAAAAGCATATCTTGCTCAAAGTCCTCAATTCTATAAACAAATGGCTTTAGCAAGTGGATTTGGTAAAGTATTTGAAGTTGCACCTTGTTTTAGAGCAGAAAATTCAAATACTTCTAGACATGCAACTGAGTTTACTTCATTTGATGTAGAGTTTGCTTATATTAATGATTTTAATGATGTTATGAATTTAGAGGCAGAAATGCTTACTTATGCTTTTTCAAAAGTTAGTGAATTATATGGTGATAAAATTAAAGAAGTATTTGATTCTGAGATAATTGTTCCTAAGGGAGAATTTCCTAAGATGAGACTTGCTGATATATATAAAGAATTAGAAGAAAGATACGGCTATAAAGTTGAAGAAAGTGATAAGAATGATCTTACTACTGAGGCTGAAAGATTATGTTATAAACTTGCTCAAGATAAATTTGATTCAGAATTTTTATTCGTTGTAGATTTCCCAGCTGAGAAACGTGCTTTCTATCATATGAGAGATGAAAATGGAATACTTCAAGGATATGATTTAATTTGGAGAGGTGTAGAAATTACAACAGGTGCCCAAAGAGAACATAGATATGAAGAAATTGTTAAATCAGCTAAAGAAAATGGATTAGGAGAAGATGTTAAATTCTATTTAGATTTCTTTAAACATGGATGTCCTCCACATGGTGGATTTGCGATTGGGGTAGATAGACTTACAATGTTACTTCTAAATATTCCAAGTGTTAAAGAAACAGAATTTTTATTTAGAGGTCCTAATAGATTAGTACCATAAAAAGTTACAAATGTAACTTTTTTTCTTTGAATTAATAGATTATTTTGGTATACTATCTTTAGAGTAAGGTGTTTTAGATGGGAAAGAAAATTAGAGGTGTAAAATTAAAAATACAAGATGTTAATAAGAACACTGGTAAGAATATATCTCATACAATAAGTAAAATACAAGATAATGAGAGAAAATATACTTTTATTCTTGTAATCTTTTTTATGTTGTTATTTTTTGTTATTGGATATCTTTCTTTAAAAGCAAAAAATACTAATTTTTTTAATTACTCAAATAATATTAATGGTGCCTATTTATCACTTTCTAGTAAAGTTGTATTTCTTGGTGAAAAAAATAAAATTAGTGATAATAATGGTTTATTAAGTGATGGTATTGATATTAGTTTTTATAATACAACGGATGAAGATATTAACTATAAACTTATATTAGTTGATGATACTGATTTGGGAATATTATGTGGTTGTAAAAATGAAATGTTTGATAAGAGTTATATTAGATTTTCTATTGATGGAGTCAATGTAAAAAGATTTTTTAATAATGAGATGGTTATAACTACAGGATACTTAGAAATGGGAAAAACTGCTAATATTAATTTAAAAATGTGGCAAGATATAAATAGTTTAAATACTGGACATTTTCATGGAAAAGTAATATTTGAAAAAATGGAAGATTAGTCTTCTTTTTTTATGAAATTATTTATTATTTCAAATGTTTTGTCTATATTGTTTAAATATGAAAAGTGATTTGAATTATTGTAGATGATTAGTTTTGATTTTTTTATAATTTTTTTTAATTTTTTAGCATCTTTAAGAGGTGTATCTAAGTCTTTTTCTCCCCATATAATAAGTGTAGGAATATTTATTTTTTTGTAGTATTTATATAAGTTTTCTTTAATAATATTTTTAAAAGTATTATGCATATTTATTGGAAGTGTTAAATAATCTTTTGAAGAATATTTATTTAATAATTTTTTTCTTATTTTATATCTTTTTTCTCTAGGAAATATATTTATTAATAATTTTTTTAGTTTATAGATATATCTTTTAATTAATACTTTTAATTTTATTCTTTTAATACCTGCGACATCTATAAGTATAAGTTTATTTATATTGATGTTATATTTTCCTAAGAGAATGGATGATATTCTTCCTCCAAAAGAGTGAGCGACTAGATTAATATTATTAATATTATTGTCTTTTATAAATGAATTCATTATATCTGCATAATCATAGATAGTAAGATCTTTATTAATTATTGGACTATTTCCAAATCCTGGATAATCAAATATATATACTGTGTATTTTTTCTTTAATAAATCTATTAATTTATAAAATGTATTTCTTGTATTTCCCCATCCTGGTAAAATAATTATGTTGTTTTCTGAATTACCATGTTTTTCATAATATAGATTATATTTATGATATTTATAATACATATAATCACCTAGTTTAATTTATGTATATTGTTAAATAATGTGAAAATACTTGTATATAAATTATTTAGTATGATATAATTTAATTGTCAGAGAGATACGAGCAAGACTCTATTAAAACCGACTAAAATAACGATACGGGAGTTTTGATTTGTTATCGGTGTTGAATACTCTTAATTTGAGGATCCTAAAGATAGCATAGAGACACCCACCTGGACTAAAGTACAGGTTTTATCGTTGTCCTAGACGTATCTCAATTCTGACTTTTTTATTGTTTTGATATTCCTTGATTTTTAAGGTGATTCATGTTATAATAGCCGCTATATAGGAGTGGTGAGGTATGTTAATATTGCCTATAATTAATAAAAGACGAGTAATGAATGTTCAAATAAAATTAAAAGACGCTATGAAAGTTCGAAAAGGTGTTTGTTATGATGATGCGTCTGCAAGTGATATTATCGTAAACAGAGAGAAGTTTTCAGAGTCTTCATTTAAGAATTCTAGAAATGCAACAGCGCCTATTGATTTTATAAGAAGCAAATCATTGTTATATCCAAGAAGATTTTTAGTTACTACTAAAGTTCAAGACAGCTCATCTTTATATGATGTTTATGAAGTTCCTCAACCACCAAAAAAATCTAATGAAAGTATTGATAAACTTTATAGTAAAGCTATTACTGATATGAGAAAAGAAATACCTAATAGACCTAAGAGAGGTAGATATGTTTCTTTTGAAGATTTAGGGTTTAATAAACAATTGACAAATGATAAAATTGCATTATTACAAAGAGTAGTAAAGGAATCTCGTGATTCTAACGATTTAGGTATGAAACTTCAATCTGCTGGAATTGCTGATTTAGTAGATACTGCTGATTTTATAAGTAATTTTGAATGTACTATTTTATCTGATACTGAAATTCCAGAAGATAGTTTACAAGATACTTTAAAAGCTATGAGTTCTATAAATACAAGAGACTATAGAAATCTAAAAAAATATTATAATATGGCTAAATCAAATACTGATTTATATACAAAAATAAGTTATGTAAATAAGATTATTTATGATAAACCTTTGGTATTACATAGATCTCTTGATGTAGGTCAAAAAACTTTGATAAAGAAGAAGGATAATTATGACTACCAACAAGCAGCATAAATTTTCTAGATTTGAAAAAATTATAGGAAATGATAATTTAAAATTATTAAATAAAAAAAGTGTACTAGTACTTGGATGTGGTGGAGTAGGTGGATATGTTGTGGAAGCTTTAGCTAGAAGCAATATAGGTACACTTATTTTAGTGGATTATGATAAGATTGATATTAGTAATATAAATAGACAAATTATTGCTTTAGATTCAACTGTTGGTGAAGATAAAGTTGATGTTTTGGAAAAAAGAGTAAAAGATATTAATAGTAATTGTAATGTTATTAAGATTAAAAAGTTTATTGATTTAAATAATTTGTATGATCTTTTTAATAATAATATTGATTTCTTTGTAGATGCTTGTGATACAGTAAGTGTGAAAAAGGGAATAATTAAAGAATGTTTAAAAAGAAAAATTAGGTTTATTTCTAGTATGGGTACTGGTAATAAACTTGATCCATCTAAACTAGAAATTACTGATATTAGAAAAACAGTTAATGATCCTCTTGCGAGGATATTAAGAAAGTATGTAAAGGATGAAAAAATAAGTGATAAGATAACTGTATTATCATCAAGTGAACTTCCTATTAAAATAGGTGATAGAATTCCAGGATCAAGTTCATTTGTTCCACCTTCAGCTGGGCTTTTAATAGCAAGTTATATAGTAAGATATTTTATAAAAAAGAGTCAATAGACTGTTTTTTTATTAATAATAGGAGATAATATGAATGATATAAAAAATGTATTTCTTACAAAAACCATTAGTGATTTATTAAGTAAGGAATATAATATGCCTGAGATAAAATTTGTTTTTGATGAAATAACTCTAAATAGTTTTGAAGATTGTTTAGATAGAAATGATTCTAGTTCTTATAATAAAGGACTTAACTCAATTGATTATTTAAAAAGTATTCTTAATGATTATAAAAGTGGTGTAGATGGTATTTATATATGTATTCATGATTCTTCTAGATTCTTTTTTCTATTACAAAAACTTATTGAAGTTTATTCTAATGATTTTGATAGAAAGTTATTAGATCCATCTAATATTATTAGAAGTATATGGTTACGTATGGGTACAAGTGATATTTCTAATGTTGAAAAGTTTTTAGAAAGACAGATTTTATTTATAAAGAATTATAAAGTTTTACCTGAATATAGAGAGTTATTTTATTTTGATAATAATGATATATTGGCATATAACATTAGAGAAAATGATGATTTCTTTGAAACAAATAAGAATATTGTTTTTTCTATTCGTAGAAGTTCAAATAATTATTTGGAGGGAACAAGAGATTATGAATTTCCATCAATACATTTTGGTATTTCTAAAGAAAATGGAGAGGCAATCTCCTATATTTATGGAATACAATCTATAAGTAATATAAAAGATAATGAGATTAAGGATAGTTTGCAGTCAATAAGAAAAAGTCTTCGTAATAAATATGTTTCTGCAGATTTTATTATTTCTTTAGGTCTTTTTTTAGATTATTTTTATGATATTGGTATTAAAAAGATAGAAATACCTGTTTTACAAGTGTTTAATTATCCTTATCATGAAATATTGTCTACAAATATAAGTGATAGTTTTAATAGTTATACAGATTCTGATATAGAAGAAATTGAATCTTTATATAAGAATGGTAATAGAAGTGATAGAGTAGAAGATTATATGCATACTAAGAAAATGGTATCGAGGTTTGTGAATAAACAAGATTCTATAAGTTATAATAAGACAGAACGCTTAATATACACTCTTTATGAATTAATAAACAGATATGATTCAGTTGAATTAGTAAGTGATGCTTATGTTCAAAGTGATAATATGATAATAGAATTAAATGGAAAAACAAATATACTAAATAATTATCAAAAAAAAGAAGATCATTTTAAGATTTAATGATCTTCTTTTTTTATAACTTTCTATATAAACCTACAACTTTTCCTAGAATTGTACATTCTTTTAAAATTATCGGATCCATTGTATCATTTTCTGGTTGTAGTCTAAAATAACCATTTTCTTTATAGAATGTTTTAACTGTTACTTCATTGTTGTCGTTCATTGCGACAACTGTTTCACCATTTCTAGCTGTATTTTTTCTTTCTACAATTAAGATGTCTCCATCATAGATTCCAACATTAATCATAGATTCGCCACTTACTTTTAAGGTGAATATCTCATCTTTTTTAGCAATTAGATTTGCTGGTAATGAGAAATATTCATCAGGCATTTCAATAGCTTCTATTGGATTTCCGGCAGTAACTTTTCCAAGTAATGGAACATCAACAATTTTTTCATCTTTATTTAAATATTCGTTTGGAACTAATATTTCTAATGTTCTATTTTTATTATCATCTTTTTTAATATATCCTTTTTCTTCAAGTTGTTTTAGATGGAAATGTATTGTTGCAGGTGATGATAAATGTGCTTCTTCACCAATTTCTCTTACTGTAGGTGGATAACCATTTTTTGCTATCATCTTTTTTAATATATCTAATATAAATGATTGTCTTCCTGTTAACTTTTCCATATAATCACTCCTTACATGTATATATTAACATAAAAAATGTAAAAAGTCAAACAAATGTTTTATTTTGTTATTGACACGAACAAATATTCGTAGTATGATTTTTTTGTACGAAAGAAAGGAGTGATTTTAAATGGCTAAAACACAAAAAATAAAAGGTTATATAAAGACGGGGATTGTTATTGCGTTTATTTACTTGTTGTTTGTATTATATTTACTTTTTGTTAGTGATAGAATAGAAAAGCTAGATAATAAGTCATATGATGATCCAATTCAAAATTCATTAAAAATTGGTGAATAAACTATTATTTATGTTATACTAGATGCAGGTGATAAATAATGAAAAAAATAATATTGGTAGATGGAAATAATTTATTATTTAGGAGTTATTTTGCAACTGCATATCAGGGTGTTATCATGAAAAATTCTAAAGGTTTTCCTACTAATGCCTTATATGGATTTATTAATATGATGAATAAAATTATTAAAGATGAAAATCCAAGTTATATAATGGTTGCATTTGACAAAGGAAAAACCTTTAGACATGATAAATATGATGATTATAAAGCAGGAAGAGCAGCAATGCCTGATGAATTAAAATTACAATTTCCTAAAGCTAAAGAAGTATTACAAGCAATGGGAATAAAGTATTTTGAAATTGATAATTATGAAGCTGATGATATTATAGGTACTCTTGCAAAAAGAGTTGATGAAGAAGATCAATTTGTTGCGACTATTGTTAGTAGTGATAAGGATTTACTTCAATTAATTAGTGATGAAGTTGTTGTTAAATTATTAAAGTCAAGTGATCATATAATGATGACTAAAGATGAGTTTAAAAATACATATGGACTTGATCCTATTAAAATGATTGATTTGAAAGCATTGATGGGAGATTCTAGTGATAATATTCCTGGAGTAAAAGGTATAGGAGAAAAAACTGCAATTAAACTTCTTACTGAATATGAATCTCTTGATGGAATTTATCAGCATATTAGTGATATTAAAGGTAAGGTTAAGGAAAAACTTGAATCTGATAAAGACAATGCTTATATGAGTTATGATCTTGCAACAATATATCGTGATGTACCTTTGAATTTTGATTTGGAAGATTGTTCTTATAGTGGGATTAATGCAACAAAGTTTAAGGAACAGTTAGAAGAACTAGAATTCTATTCATTATTAAAGAAGATTGATTTTTCAAATACTATAAGTAAAGAGGAGAAGAAGGAAGAAGAAATAACTATAAGTAGTATTGATGAGTTTGAGGAAAAGCCATTTGCTTTTTACTTAGAGACTAGAGGTACGATTTATAGTAAAAGTGAAATTCTTGGTATTTCAATATATGATGGAGAAAAATCATATTATATTGCTAAGAATGAAATCGAAAAGTATGCTCATTTATTTGATAGTGAATGTACTAAATATACTTATGATTTAAAAAAATGTTTAGTTGTATTAAATAATATTGCTAATATTAAAAATGTTAGTTACGATGCAATGGTTGCAATGTACTTACTTGATTATGTAGTTAAAGATGATATTAGTTTTGTTGCTAGAAGTTTTGACTATGATATATCAGATTATGAATCAGTATTTGGGACTGATAAAAGACCTAAAGAAGTGGATGAGAATGAATTAAAGTATTTATGTTGTAAAAAAGCTAAATTTATATATGAGACTAGAGAAAAGGTCCTAAATCAATTGAAGGAAGATGGAGAAGAGGAATTATTTGAAAATATAGAGATGCCTTTAACAAGTGTTTTAGCCGATATGGAACTTACAGGTATTAAAGTTGATAAAGATTATTTGAAAGAAGTTGAAAGAGATTTAGATAAGCAGATAAAGGTTATTGAAAAAGAAATATATGATTTAGCTGGAAAAGAATTTAATATTATGAGTCCTAGTCAACTTGGAATTGTTTTATTTGATGATTTAGGGATTCATTATCCAAAAAAGATTAAAGATAACAAAAGATATTCAACTAGTAAAGATGTTCTTGATAAGATAAGATTATTGCATCCAATAGTAGATAAAATATTAGAATATAGGACATTAACTAAGTTATATACTAATTATGCAGTTGGATTACAAAATGAGGTTAGAGATGACAAAAGAATTCATACAATTTTTACACAGACTTTAACAAGGACAGGAAGACTTTCTAGTATAGAACCTAATTTACAAAATATTCCTGCAAGAAGTGAATACTCAAGGTTAATAAGAAGGGCATTTATTCCTGATGATGATTCAGTAATATTATCTAGTGATTATTCTCAAGTTGAATTAAGAATATTTGCTCATGTTTCAAATGAGAAAAATTTAATTCAGGCATTTGTTGATGGAAAAGATATTCATGCTAAAACTGCATCAGATATTTTTCATGTACCTATTGATGAAGTTACTAAAGATATGAGAAGAAGTGCAAAAGCTGTTAATTTTGGTATCCTATATGGTATTAGTGGATTTGGATTATCAGAAGATTTAGGAATTGATATTAAAACAGCAAAGAAATTTATGGATGATTATTTAGAAACTTATCCAGGTATTTTAAAGTATATGGAAGAAGAAAAAGCTAAGGCTTATAATTATGGTTATGTTAGAACGTTAATGAATAGAAAAAGAATAATTGAAGAGTTAAATAATAAGAATTATCTTATAAGAAGTAGTGGTGAGCGAATTGCTCTTAATACTCCTATTCAAGGTACAGCTGCTGATATATTAAAAAAAGCTATGGTAGAAATATATGATGAGTTTAATAGAAGAGGACTAAAAAGTAAGATGTTAATTCAAGTACACGATGAACTTGTATTTAATGTTTTAAAAAATGAACTTGATGAAGTTAAAGAAATTGTAAGAGATAAAATGGAAAATACTATTAAATTATCTGTACCTTTAAAAGTTGATATTGAGGTTGGAAACAACTGGTATGAAGCTAAGTAGGTGATTGTATGCCAGAAAAACCAGAAGTAATAACGGTAGTTAAGAGTTTAATACCTGAAATTGTTCATAAAGAGATTACAGGATGTAATGTTTACTGGAATAATATTATTGCTTATCCTGATGTTGAATCTTTTAAGGAAAATATTATTGGACAAAATATAAATGGAATAAAAACTCGAGGAAAGTTTATTGTTATAGAACTTGATGATTATTCACTACTTGTTCATCTTAGGATGGAAGGAAAATTTTTCTTTAGAAAAAAAGGAGATGCTATTAATAAACATGAACATGTAGAATTAATATTAGATGATAGTATTAGTTTTAGATTTCACGATGTACGAAAATTTGGGAAAATGTATTTAATAAAAAAAGAAGAAACATATAAAGTTAAACCATTATCTGAACTTGGACTTGAATATGATGATAATAATCTTAATGCTCATTATTTAATTGATAAATTTAAAAATAAGAAATTACCTATAAAAACAGTTTTACTTGATCAATCTATTATAACTGGAATAGGTAATATATATGATGATGAAGTACTTTTTATGAGTGGTATAAATCCTTTTAAAAGAGCTTGTGATTTATCAAGTGATGATTGTAATAATATTATTAATAATACAAAAATTGTATTAAATAAGGCTATTGAATTAGGTGGGACTACAATAAAGAGTTTCACGTCATCTGAGGGTGTTCATGGCTTATTCCAAAATGAATTGTTAGTACATGGTAAGGGAGGACAAAAGTGTCCTGTATGTGGAAATATCTTACTTAAGACAAAGATTAATGGAAGAGGTACTCATTATTGTGAAAAGTGTCAAAAATAGTTAAGAATAGGATTTTACCTATTCTTTTTTTTTATATTATATAGTATATTAAATTTATAGTGTAAAGGTAGGTTATTTAATATGAAAAAAAATAAAGTTATATGCAGCATTGGTCCATCATGTATGAATGAAAATGTTTTACAACAAATGGTTTTAAATGGAATGGATTGTGCTAGAATAAATCTTTCACATGTAAAAAGAGAAGAAATTGATGATATTATAAATTTAATTAGAGTGGTTAGAGTAAATACTGGTGTTCCTCTTGCTATTATGTATGATACTAGAGGTTCAGAATTTAGGACTTTAGAGTTTGTAAATAATGGTATAAGTATAAAAGCAGGCGAAACTATTATGATGGTTAAGAAAAATGTTGTTGGAAATAAAAATGCTTTTTCAGTTAATCATCCCGAAGCAATTGATTATATAAATGTTGGTTGTCGTGTATTAATAGATAATGCTTTACTTACTTTAGAAGTAATTGATAAGCAAAATGACCATATACTTCTTAGAGCGCTAAATGATGGAGAAATACGTCGTCATAAAACAATTAATGTTCCTGGCATAAATTTAAATCTTGTATCAATAAGTGACGCTGATAAAGATGATATTATTTTTGCCGCAACACATTCTTGCGATTATTTAGCTTTATCATTTGTTAATGGTAAAGAGGATGTATTAACTGTTAGAAAGATGATTCAAGATTGTGGTGGAGATGCAAAGATTATTTCAAAGATAGAGAATAAAACTGGTATTGATAAAATAGATGAAATAATTTCTGTTAGTGATGGAATAATGATTGCAAGAGGAGATTTAGGAGTTGATATTCCTATGGAATGTTTACCTGTTGTTCAGAAAAACATTATAAAAAAATGTAGAGAACAGGGTAAATTTGCAATAGTTGCTACTGAAATGTTAGCTTCAATGTATACTAATCCTAGACCTACAAGAGCAGAAGTATCTGATATTGCTAATGCTGTTATAGATGGAACAGATTGTGTTATGTTATCTGGTGAAACTACAATTGGTAAATATCCTATTGAATCAGTAACATATATGTCTAGAATTTGTGAATATATAGAGTCAACTATTGATTACACTGAAAGGGTAGAATATAGGGGACAAATTGATATATCTGATACAATTGCGAAACTTGTTGAGGAAGCTGTTTTATATGATGATATAAAATTAATTATAACTGCGACAATGACAGGATTTACTTCACGTAAGATTAGTAATTTAAGACCTAATTGTACAATACTTGCAATATGTCCTTCTAGTCATATTGCAGAAAGAGTTGCATTAAATTTTGGTGTTAAATCAATTATTACTGAAACTGAATTTAGAAGTATGGAAGAACTTGTGTATGAAGCAAATATATTAGCGCGTGATGTCTTTAACTTAAAGGTTGGAGATAAGATAATTATTACTGGTGGTTTCCCATTTGGAAAGTCTAAGAACACTAATTTTATTAGAATAATAGAAATTTATGAATAATTTTTAAAAAATATTTTTAACAATAAAAATGTAAATTTACATTAAACTGTTTTTGACAATAAATTGTTAATAAAATGTAAAAACAAATATGGTTTTTGCATTTTTTATTTTACAGCCATAAATTGTTCATTTTACTGTTTGTTTACATTTACATTTACATTAATAGACAATTTGTACACTTAATTATTAAAAATATCACTTTATTTGCTTATGATTTAGTGTAAAGTCGTATAGGTGCTATTGTTATGATGTATTGTGTAAAACGATTATTTAAAACGTTTATAAAAAGAAATTTATTTACGTTTTTTTTACATTAAAATAATATTGACAAGACCTTTTTTTGATGTAAGATAGTTAGGAAATGAAGCAATTATGCAGAAAGAAGTTGAATAATATGTCTAAAAATAGCCTAAGATATTTATTACTAATTATTACTTTGGTATTATTTATGCCTTTTTCTGTTTTTGCTCAAGATTTAGATACTAATAGTAGTGTTAATGATGATACTGCTGTAGAATCACAAAATACTGTTAATGAAAGTGCTGATTCTGTACTAGATATAAATACAAATGATGAATCGAATGATGATGAATTTGAAACAATTAAAAATGCTATTGGACAAAATGTTGATGTTGATATTTTAGAGAGTCAAAGTTATGATTACTCTGATAATGATGATACTTATAGTGTTTTAAATGATGCAGTTTTAGATGTTATTCAACAAAGACTTAATGATAATAATATTGATTATGAAACATTAGGTTATTCTTTTATTCCTGATTGCGTTAAAGATGACTCTTTTTATAATGGGGCTATTAATGTTTATAGAAATAATTTATTAATTGAATCAATTAATATTTCTATTAATTATTTAAATACTGCTGAACATATAAATAGCGAACAAGAATTTGTAGAAGAATTTATTAATACAAATGATTTTTCTTATGAGGAAAAAGTTGATTTAGAAGACTATGAAAATTATGATTATAATCTTGATTCTAAAGTAAATGAAATTTCTGAATCATATGATATAGAATCTAAAGCAATTAATTCAACATATGCAGGTACTAGTAATGAATCTACTTATGCTTGTTTTTATAATGACAAATATTATGGTACTTTAGTTGCAAATTTAGATTTATCTATTATTGTTAAAGTTCCAAGTAATGTTTCTGATATTGAAAATTATGCTCTTAATAAAATTAAATCATATTTTATTAATTATTATAATAATAGGGGGATGAGTAATTTAATAACTACAAATACTCAAATGTTTTTTAATAATAATTATGTTTTCGTAGGAGATGTTTTATTAGGCAAATTTATCATAGAAAAACAAAAAATAGTTGATCCTGTTCCAGTTAATGATTATCCTACTGCTGATAAGACTTCAAGTAATGAAAGTAATACATATGATAATTATTATAGGCCATATAAAAGAAACTATTATTCAAAAGTTTATTATACTGATTTTGTTGGTGATTCTAATTCTGGTAGTACATTTGGTGAAGAAGAAAAAACAATTGATATTTCAAAGATTACTAATATAAAAAATGTTAATACAACAAAAAAGACTGATAATAAAAAAACTACTAAAAAAAGCGAGACAAAGAAAACAGAAAAAAAAGAAGAATCTGTAGAAAAAAAAGATTCATCTAAAAACAAAGATAGTAGTGTAAAGAAAATTCTTTTAATAGTATTATCTGGTATTTTATTAATAGGTGTTATTGTGGGACTTTTCAATAAACTGTTTATTCATCCTGAATTATAAAAACTAGAACGTTGTCTAGCTTTTCTTATATAAAGTATATAATTTTTGAATACTATTTTCTAAAAAATAGTAATGAAATATATATGGAATAAAAAGTATAATTAAAATTATAAATATTATAGTAATGGTTAACTTTTCAAAATATAACATTGCTAAAAAGAATATTATTGCACATATTCCTACGAACAATGTTACTATTAAATGTATTAATCTTTCATGTTGATAAAATGATATGTAATTTAACATATCTTTTTTGTATTCTTGTGTAATTTCATTCTTATATATTTTTTCTTCTACTTCTTTAATGTATTCTTTTATTTGTTTTTTCATATTTTGTCACCTAAACCGGTATTGTCAAATTCATCATTCATTAGAAGTTCATGGATTTCTTCTTCTTTAGTATCTAAGTAAACTTCTTCTATACGGTCAACTCTACATCTTTCAGCTTTTATAATAGATTCTATTTTATCAACTGCAGTATCTACTTCATCGTTTACTACTACATAGTTATATTTAGTTACTTCGTTAACTTCTTTATATGCTGCATTAAACCTTTTTATTATTTTTTCATTTGTTTCTGTTCCTCTACCTTTTAATCTTCTTACTAATTCTTTTAGTGATGGTGGCATTATAAAAATAAATAAAGCTTCTGGTATAAGTTTTTTAATGTTATTTGCTCCTTCAATTTCGATTTCTAGAATTACATCAATTCCTTTAGTTATTTTTTCTTTTATATATTCTTTTGGAGTGCCATAGTAATTTCCTGCATAGTTTGTATACTCTAGGAAATAATCTTCTTTTATTCTTTTTTTGAATTCTTCTTCTGTGATATAGTAATAATTTATGCCTTCTTTTTCTCCTTCTCGAGGTTGCCTACTTGTTGCGGATACTGAAAGCCATCTGTTTTTAGAATTATTTTCTAATAATTTTTTAATAATTGTACCTTTACCAGCTCCTGATGGAGCACTTATTACAATAATTTGACCTGTGTTTTTACTTCTAATCATTTATTTCATCTCCTATATATATTATTTTTTCACATTCTTTTTTCAATAAATTTTCATTACTTAAAATATCATATATTTTAGTTGTATCTAGTTCGTAATCTAACATTTCATCTTTTTCTCTTAGTAATTTGCTTATTATAGGAATATCTATATCCTTTTTTATTTTATTTAAATAGTTTCTTCCTTTTATATTTAATCCTAATATCCTTATGTATTTAATTTGTTTAAATTTTTCAGCCTTTTCTTTTGTAAAATTACATAATATATGATTTAGCATTCTACTTATTTTATTATAAGTATATCTTTTACTTTTTACTAATTGAATTAATTCATCAATTGAAGATGCGTTATTTATCTCTTTTTTAAGTAATTTATCAATTCCTTCATCTACAGTTTGGTATATTGATAAATCTTTTTCTGTTATTATTTTATATTTTAAAATATTGAAGTAATCATCATTAAAATGAAGGTTATTTAAATATTCTAATTCAATTTCTGGAATGTAGTCTTTAACATCTTTATTATTTTTTAATAGTTCTCTTACTTGAGTTGCGGATTCTATACTTTGATGATAGTCATTAGTTCTTTTTATTGTTTCGTATTTTATATTATAATTATTATTTAATATTACTTTAATGTAACTTACTCCTAATAAATCATTTGGAGTAGTTATTTTTTTATTTGTTAAATCAAATATTGAATTGGAAAGAGCAGTTGGATAATTATATCCTAATTTAGAATAAATTCCTACTAGTTTATCTAATTCATCATTATTTATTTGAGTTTTTGCGATTAATTCCAAATCATTTATGTTATCTGATTCACTACCAAAAACTATTTTTTCTACTTTTAAGTGTTCTAGAATAGTAATTGCTCCATAAGCAAAAAAGTCAGCTGATTGTGTTGCGAATGGGTAGGGAAGTTCTATAACAAGATCTATTCCTAGTTTTATAGCAATTTCTGTTCTTTTAAATTTATTAATTATAGATGGTGTTCCTCTTTGAGAAAAATGTCCATTCATAACTAAAATAATAGTATAATCTTTATATTTTTCTTTTATTTTATTTAAATGATATAAATGACCGTTTGTAAATGGATTATATTCTGCAATTATTCCTATTGATTTCATGGTAACCCTCTTTTCTTTGATTTGTATTTTATCATATTATTAATTTATTTACAATTATTGTTAATGATATAGTAATATAATGATTATTTAAAAATAAAATATAATGTAAAGTATGATTTTATTTGTATAAATTTGTTTTTTATTGCTTTAATTATGATATAATTTGATTAAATGGAGGGATTAGATGAAGGTTATTGTAGTAGCAGGAGGAACAGGTGGTCATATCTATCCCGCAATAGCGATAATAAGAAAAATTCAAGAGATGGAAAAGAATTCTGAAATATTATATATTGGAACTAACGATAGAATGGAAAAAGATATTATTCCTAAAATGGGAATTAAGTTTGTTGGAATTGAAATGAGTGGTTTAAATAGAAAAAATATTCTTTCTAATATAAGTGTATTTTTTAAATTTAAAAATGCAGTTAAAAGATCATTACAAGAAATTGATAAATTTAAGCCTGATGTTGTTGTTGGTGCAGGAGGGTATATAACTGCTCCAGTATTATATGCTGCTCATAAAAGAAAAATTCCAACTTTAATTCATGAACAAAATTCTATTCCTGGAATGTCAAATAAATTTATAGGAAATTTTGCTGATAGAATATGTGTTTCATTACCAAATAGTTTAGAATTATTTCCAAGAAAAAAAGTTTGTTATACTGGAAATCCTAGAAGTGAAGAAATAATACATGTAGATGTATTAAAGAAAAGCAAAATTGGATTCGATGATAAGAAAAAGTTGGTTGTTGTAGTAATGGGTTCTTTAGGAAGTACAACTATGACTAAAAAGATAAAAGAATTAATTCCTAGTTTTAATAATAAAAATTATCAAGTATTAGTAATTACTGGTAAATCATATTATGATGATTATAAGTCATTGGATGTTTCTGATAATGTCAAGATAGTTCCTTTTATGGATAATTTAATTAATTTACTAAAAGATAGTGATTTAATTGTTTCAAGAGCAGGTGCTTCAACTATTGCAGAAATAACTGCGATAGGATTACCAGCTATATTAGTACCATCTCCATATGTAACTAATAATCATCAATATAAAAATGCTAAAGAATTAAGTGATAATGGAGCATGTGTAATTGTTAGTGAAGAAGAATTTTCTAGTGAAACAATTATTAGAGAAATAGATAAGTTGTTTGATAATAAAGAGTTGTATGATAAAATGTCTAAGAATAGCAAAAAATTAGGGATTGATGATTCAGCAACTAGAATATATGAAGAAATTAGAAGGATAATTAGGTGATGTTTTCGTGAAGGAAATTATTGATTTAATTAAAAGAAAAAATATAGGTAAAGTTGAAGAAAATGTTTCTTTAAAGAAATATACTACTTATTGTTCTGGAGGAAATGCAAGAGCTATAGTTTTTCCTAAAAATATTCATGCTCTTGTTATGCTTTTAAATATATTAAAGAACAGTCCTATTAAATATAAAATATTAGGTAATGGATCTAATTTATTATTTAGTGACTCACTATATGATGGAATATTAATTAAACTTAGTGAATTTGATAATATTAAATTTATTGGTAAAAATAAAGTAAGAGTAGGTGCAGGATATCCTCTAATAAAATTAAGTTTACAAACTGCTAAAAAAGGACTTACTGGTTTAGAGTTTGCTTCTGGAATTCCTGGTAGTGTAGGTGGAGCAATTTATATGAATGCTGGTGCTTATAAATCTGATATGGGGTATGTAGTTGAAAGTGTTAAAGTTCTTACACCTGAACTTAATATTATTAATTTAGTAAATAAAGAGATGAATTTTCATTATAGAAGTTCTTTTTTACAGAGCCATCCTGGATATATTTGTTTAGAAGTAACAATTGAACTTAAGATTGGTAAGAGAGAGGCTATAGAAGAACTTATAAAAGAAAGAAGAAAAAGAAGAATTGAGTCTCAACCTTTAGAGTATCCAAGTGCAGGTAGTGTTTTTAGAAATCCTCCCGATAATTTTGCAGGAAAACTTATTGAGGACGTTGGTTTAAAAGGACTAAAAAAAGGTGGAGCAATGATTAGTAGTAAACATGCTAATTTTATAGTAAATTATAAGAATGCAAAGAGTAGTGATATTAAATATTTAATTGATTTAGCTCATGATAAAGTGTTAGAAGAATATGGAATTAATATGAAAATAGAACAAGAATTTGTTAATTGGGAGTAATATGGCAAAAAAAATAGTCAAGAAAACTAGAATAAAATTATTTAGTTTGTTAATAGTTCTTTTGATAATACTAGGACTATTTTTTGGCGTTTATTTATCTTTGAGAATTAAAACAAAAAATATAATAATAAAGGGTAATAATTATTTAAATGATGATTATATAATTGATCTTGCTGATATAGGTGATTATCCTGATTTTATTCTTTTAAAAACCGGTAAAAGAGAAAAAAATGTTTCTAAGTCAAAATATATAGATTCTTGTACAATAAAGAAAAAGTTTGGCTTTATATTAGAAGTTAATGTTGTTGAGAATAAGGCTCTTTTCTATGATTTAAATAAAGATAAATATATTTTAGAGAATGATAGTGAGGTGTCTTATGATGATATAAGTAAGAACTTTAGAGTTCCTAGACTGCTTAATTATGTTCCGGATAAGAAGTATAATAAATTTATTAAGGGTATGTCTGATGTAAAAGATGAAATATTATCAAAGATAAGTGATATTGAATATCAACCTAATGATTATGATAAAGATAGATTTTTATTATATATGGATGATGGAAATATGGTTTATCTTACATTAACAAAATTTAAAATGATTAATCATTATAATGAAGTTTTAACTCAATTAGAAGGACATAGAGGAATTTTATATTTGGATAGTGGTAATCATTTTCAAATAAAAGAATAGAGATATTGATAAGGAAGAAGTAGTTTTTTCTTTCTTTTTTTTTATTGTCATAGTATAATTAAATTTGAAGATAGGAGATGGATTCTATGAATGATTTTTATACTGGTATTGATTTAGGTACTGATAGTATTAAAATTATAGTTTGTGAGAAGTTAGGTGATAAATATAATGTTCTTGCGAAAACTAGTTATCCATCTAAAGGAATTGAAAGAGGTTTTATAACTGATATTAAATCAGCAACTAATAGTGTTAAAGGTGCGATTGCGGAGGTTAATGAAATATTAGGCTCTAAAATTAATAAAGTTATAGCATGTATTCCACCTGAAGATTGTAAATTTGATATTGTTAGTGGTAAGGTTGAAATTGAAGATTATAGTTATATAAGTGGAAAAGATATTAGTAATGTACTTTTATCTGCATTAAAAGATCACGATTTTGGAGACTATGAACTTGTTACATCAATGCCTATTAGTTTTACAATTGATGGAGAAGAGAATGTTAAAGATCCAAAAGGTTTAAAAGGAAGTACTCTTGAGACAAGAGTTGTTGTCTGCAGTACTCCTAAGGAGTCTTTATATAGAATTTTATCTGTTTTAAAATTATCTGGATTAGAAGTAGTTGATATTTGTTATTCTTCTTTTGGGGATTATTATGCTTTAAGAAGTAAAAAAGATGATTCTTTGGTTGGTGCAGTAATAAATATTGGAGAAAACTCTACTAATGTATCTGTTTTTAATAGGGGTATACAAATTAAAAATGGAGTTGTTGCACTTGGAAGTAAAAGCGTAGATAAAGATTTAACTTATGTTTTTAAATCTAAATTAAGTTTCTCAAGAGAGATAAAAGAAAAATTTGCGGTTGCATTATCTAGTTATGCAGATAGTAATGATAAGTGGGATTTAGAGATAGATAGGGATAATAAAAAGGAAGTTAATCAACTTGGAGTCTCTAAAGTTGTTGAAGCTAGGGTAAGAGAGATACTAAAACTTGCGAAAAATGAAATAAAAAACTTAACAAATAGAGAAATTCGTTATATAATTATAACAGGTGGCTTGACAGAACTTGCTGGTTTTCAGTATTTAGTTGAGCAAGAATTTGGTTTTGTTGCTAAGGTTGGTAATATTACTACGATAGGTATTAGAAATAATAAGTATAGTAGTTGTTTTGGTATTATCAAGTATTTTAATGACAAACTTAATTTAAGAGATAAACATTATAATATGTTTACTAGTGACGAAATTGATGAGATTAGAAGTGTGTAACTTTATATAGATTTTGTTTGTAATTTTATTACAACGATATTGTAAGGAGGACAAGGTATGATAGGCGGATTAGAAATGGATCAATTAGCGAAAATCAAAGTCATCGGATTAGGTGGCGGTGGTGGAAACGCTATTAATAGAATGGTTGAATCTGGTGTTAAGGGAGTAGAATTTATTGCTGCTAATACAGATTTGCAAGTGTTAAATTCATCAAAAGCTGATGTTAAAATCCAAATTGGTGCAACTTTAACAGATGGACTTGGTGCAGGAGGTAAACCAGAAGTAGGTAAGGAATCTGCAGTTGAGTCTAAAAAAGAAATTGAAGATGCATTAAGTGGAGCAGATATGGTATTTATTACAGCTGGAATGGGTGGTGGAACAGGAACTGGAGCTGCTGCTATAGTTGCAGAAATTGCTCAAGGACTTGGAGCCCTTACAGTTGCAATTGTTACTAAACCATTTTCTTTTGAAGGTAAAAGAAGAATGGAAAATGCTCTTAAGGGTATTGAAGAGTTAAGAAAACACGTTGATACATTAATCGTGATTCCAAATGATAGATTAAGAGAAATAATTGATAAGTCTACACCAATGCTTGAAGCATTCAAAGAAGTTGATAATGTTCTAAGACGTGGTGTTCAATCTATATCTGATTTAATTGCTGTAGTTGGACTTGTTAACCTTGACTTTGCAGATGTTAAAGCGGTAATGCAGGGAAGCGGACGTGCTATTATTGGTATAGGTATTGGTATGGGTGAAGATAGAGCACTTGAAGCTGCTAAACAAGCAGTATCTAGCCCACTTCTTGAACAATCTATAGAAGGTGCAACAGATGCAATTATTAATATTACTGGTGGAGTTAATCTAACATTATTTGAAGCAGAACAGGCAGCTGAGGTTGTTAGAAGTGCAAGTAATACTGATATTAATACAATTTTTGGTTCTGTTATTAATGAGAATTTAACTGATGAGGTAATTGTTACTGTAATTGCAACAGGTTTTGATAAAAAATCAAATAGTGCTCCTGAACCAATTTATAGTAATACTAATCAAAGCCAAAGTAGAAGAAGTACTCCAACAATTAGAGAAGATTATCCATATCAACCTGAGATACTTCAAGACGATGATGATGATTCTAATCCAGTAGGTGGAGGGGATTATGAAGTCCCAGCTTTCTTAAGAGATAGAAATTATTAAAAAATAAGCAAGTATTTTAATACTTGCTTTTTGTTTTTTTAACAATATCTTCCTTCTAGGCAGATATTTATACTATATTTACTATTTCCTCTATATTCATTATCTTTGAAATCATCTTCTGAATCATAAGTAAAGGCAGTTAATATTATTTTTGAGTTTATTTGATCTATTGAATAACTACTTTGTAGTTTTATTGATGTCATAAGAGTGTTTTCATTGAATTCATCTTTTTCTATATGAGAATAAAATGATTTGCCATAATTTGCATAATCATCATATAAATAATTCATAAGATATTCCCATTTGTCAAATGTATTTTCTGGAGAAAAAATGTTATATGAAATATTTTCTCCATTTGATAAACTAAATTTAATATTAAATCCTAATTTTATATTATTATATTTATTCCATTCATCATAGAAAGAGGGACCAAATCCTTTATTTAATGTTATTGTTTCTTCATTAGATGGGTATATTTGAAATACTCCAATATCTTGTTCTACTACTGGTGTTATATTAATTGTATTTAGTTTGGATAATGTATTTCCTTGTTGTTTGTATATTCCAATTGGAGTAATATTCTCATCTTTATATGTGTTTTCTACTACTTCTTGTTTTTTTTCTACTTTTTCTTTATTTTTTTCTTTTGTTTCCTTTTTTGTACATCCACAAATTGTTAGAATTATTACTAATAATATTAATACTTTTTTCATATTTCACCTCTAGTATTAATATAACAAATTTTATATAAAAATAAAAGTAATCTATAAATTATAAATATTTGTATCTTTTTTATAAATAATTATGTAAAATTATGTAATTTATTTAATATTATTTGGGTTTTATGATACAATTTAATAGGAGGGTTGTTATGATAGAAATTATTAAAGCAGTATTATTTGGTATAGTTGAAGGTATAACTGAATGGTTACCTATATCATCAACAGGTCATATGATCCTATTAGATGAATTTATTAATTTAAATGTTTCAAAAGATTTTTATAAATTATTTGAAGTTGTTATCCAATTGGGTGCTATTATGGCTGTGGTTGTTTTATATTTTAAAAGTATATGGCCATTAAAAAAGAAGAATAATAAAGTTATTTTTGATAAGAAAATACTTAACTTATGGGGTAAAATATTAGTGGCATGTTTACCTGCTGCTATCATAGGTTTATTATTTGATGATTTCCTAGATAAACATTTATATAATAGTATTGTAGTATCATTAGCACTTATAATATATGGTATTCTTTTTATAGTTGTTGAAAAGAAGAACATTGGTAAAAGAAATGTTAAAAGTGTTGAAAAGATAAGCTATAAACAGGCTTTTCAAATAGGTGGATTTCAACTACTTGCATTAATTCCAGGTACTTCTAGAAGTGGATCTACTATTTTAGGAGGGTTATTTTTAGGACTTGAAAGAAGTGTAGCTGCAGAGTTTACATTTTTCTTAGCAATTCCTGTTATGGCAGGTGCATCTTTATTAAAATTAGCTAAATATGTATTAAAAGTGGGTTTTGTATTTAGTGGATTAGAAATAGCAATATTATTAGTTTCATCAATAGTTGCATTTATTGTAAGTGTTTTAGTTATTAAGTTTTTGATGAATTATATTAAAAAACATGATTTTAAAGTATTTGGATACTATAGAATAGTTTTAGGTATTCTTGTATTGTTATACTTTTTAATAAAATAAAGAGTAATTTTTTGTGTTACTCTTTTTAGGTGGGAGAAGGAGAAGTAAAAATGGAAGAAAAAAAAGATCAAAAAAAAGAATTAATAAAGGATTCAAAATTAAGATTAATAGTTTTTGAAAGTGCAAAGGAGTTAGGCGACAGAGTTGATTATCATTTAGTTAAAAAATACAATCTAGATCCAAATAAATATACTTTTAAGGTACCTATTAAAGAAAATTTCTTTGCAGATGGACATTCAAAAGTTGAAATTCAAGAGTCAATTAGAGGTAAAAATGTATTTATGATGACTGATGTTGGAAATTATTCAATTGAATATAAAAATCATGGTTACACAAATCATGCATCTCCAAATGATCTTTATATTCAATTATTAGATGGTATTGGGGCTTGCGGTAGTCATGCTGATTGTATAAATGTAATTGAGACTATTCTTTATGCCGGTAGACAACATCGTAAAAACACAAGAGAAAATTTGGCATGTGCAATGTACCTACATTATTTGGATATTAAAAAATGTGTAAAAAGTGTTATAACTTTTGATGCACACGATCCTGGAGTTGAGCAAGCTCTTCATGATACGGAATTTGCAAACTTTTTTCCAACAAATGAGATTCTTGCAGATTATATAAATGATACTCCTATTGAACAATTAAAAAATATAGTGTTTGTTGCGCCTGATAATGGAGCAACAGGAAGAAGAAATGTTTATTTAAATTCATTTAATACACAAAATATTCATCGTGAAGCAGGAAGTTTTGTAAAACAAAGAGATTATAATGTTCTTGTTGACGGAAAAAATCCTGTTATTAGTCATGATTATAGTGGTACAGGGGACTTAGAGGGTTATACTGCAATTGTTCCTGATGATATGATTTCATCAGGTGGTAGTATGTTTGAAGTTATAGAAGAATTAAAAAAACGTGGAGTTAAGCATATATATTTAGTGGTAACTTTTGCATTATATGTTGATGGTATTAAGAAATTTGAAGAATATTATAATAAGGGAATGTTGGATGGTGTATATACAACTAATCTTTCATATATTCCTGAGGAATATAAAAATGCTCCATGGCTACATGTATGTGATTGTTCTAAACTAGTTGCAAAGATTATATATAATATGTACAACGATTTATCTATGTCACCAATACTTACAGATAAGTCTGCTCCAATTAAATTATTAGAGAAAAAAATAAGTGAGGGTAAAAAGTGAAAATAGTTTCATGGAATGTAGCAGGACTAAGAGCTTGTTTAAATAAGGGGTTTGATAGATTTTTTGAAAAAGAAAATGCAGATATTTATTGTTTACAAGAAACAAAAGTATTAGAAGAACAAAATCCTTTCCATCCATATGGATATAATGAATATCTATATCCTGCAGAGAAAAAGGGTTATTCTGGTACTATGATATATTCTAAAGTTGAACCTATTTCTGTTAAATATGGAATAGATGATGAAGAGTATGATAGTGAAGGAAGAACAATTACTTTAGAATTTGATGATTTTTATTTAGTTACTTGTTATGTACCTAATTCAAAAAGAGAACTTGTAAGACTTGATTCAAGAATGAGATTTGAAGATTTAATGAGAAATTATCTAAATACTTTAAGAGAAGAAAAGAATGTTATTTATTGTGGGGATTTAAATGTATCACATAAGGAAATAGATATAAAAAATCCTGATTCTAATAGAAGAAATGCAGGATTTACTGATGAAGAAAGAAATAAAATGACAGAACTACTTGACTCTGGATTTATCGATACATTTAGGTATTTATATCCAACAGAAGTAAAATATTCTTGGTGGAGTTATATGAGAAATGCAAGAAGTAAAAATATAGGATGGAGACTTGATTACTTTATAGTAAATAAAGAGTTTATTGATAAAATTATTGATTCTAAAATATTGACTGAAGTTGAAGGATCAGATCACTGTCCAATTGAAATAGAAATATAAAATGAAGTCATTAATTTGACTTCATTGTTTTTTTCTTTTGAATAGCTAATTCATATTCAAATATATCTCTTATTTCGTTTTCTAATAGTTCATCCTGATTAATAAATTTTTTTGGAATTCTATATGGAATTTGTTGTGAATAATTATTATACCAAGCTATTTCGTTTTCTGCATTATAAGCATCATATATTACTACTGCATCAATAATAGTATTATTTTTCAAAGATGCAAATAAGAAATCATTATTAGCTTTATGTATATTTTTAAAAATAACATTTGTTAAATCATTATTTTTACTCAAGCTATTATCATTTTTTTCAAAATCAATTACTGCTCCAGTTGAACCATTAAATAGGTTTCCAATTAAATCAAAACGTGATAATTCTCCTTCGAAAGTAATTCCATTAAAATTATTTCCTTCTAGTTTTCCATTGTTTTCTGTTTTGATTTTATCAAGGTTAATTGGACTTAAAACTTTACTATCTTTAAAATTGGTTTTATGTATTTTTACACCATCAAAGCTACCTTTAATAGTTACACCAGCTAATTTTGTTTTAGCTAGGCTTTTATATCTAATTTTTTGAGGATCTATGAAGAAATATTTATCAATTATTGCATTTTCAAAAGAAGTACCTGTAATAAGAACATCATTACATCCTCCTACAATTTTTACACCAGCAGCATTTACATAATCAAAACCACCGCTTAACTTTTCTGGATTAACTATGGGATTTCCTCTACATCCTTTAAAATCTGCTCCTTCAATATCCCAACCATCAAATTTACCTTCAATAATAATGTCTTTAAAATTACAATGAGTTGCTTCTTTATCATATATATCTTGAGGATATAATATAATATTATGCTTTCTCATTAGATTTAAAATAGTATTATCACTAGTAGCATTCAATACAAGATTAGAATATTTAAAATTACTAAAATCAAAATATTTATATAATTCTAGTACATTTTCGTTAGTATTAAACTTAGATACAATTACTGGTTTATTGTTTATTTTTCGTGTTTCTTTAATTATAAATATTTCTTCAAGTAACTCTTGTGGAACAGTTATTCTCTTTTCGTTATCTTTTAAAAGATTTTTTATTATTTGAATAACTTTTTTTCTGTCTATTTTTAATAGATTAATTAGTTTTTCTGTATTTTCTTTTGTCATAATTCACCTCTTATTTAATATATCTTTCTATTATATATGAATTGATTATATTTGTAAAATGCTTTATAGAAATTATTTCACTAATTTTTCACAATTGTATCACTTTTAATTCATATTTTGAATATATACTTAAATACATCAAGGAGGGAAAATATGAATTTTTTTAGAAGAGTAGAACAGAAATATGTTTTAACTGAAGATGAATATCATAAATTGTTTAATGAAATAAAACAATATATAGAAAAAGATAAATATTATCAAAGTACTATATGTAATATATATTTTGATAATGAAAGTGATGATTTAATTGTTAAATCTATGGAAAAACCTATTTATAAAGAAAAAGTTAGAGTAAGAAGTTATAATACACCTAATGTAAATGATCATGTATTTTTAGAACTTAAAGGTAAATATAAAGGTGTTGTTTTTAAAAGAAGAGTAAGTATTAAATTAAGTGAACTTTATAAATATATTGAAACAGGTGAAATACCTAATACTTCTAATAAACAAATTATGAATGAAATTGATTATATAATAAGAAAATATAATTTAAAACCTAAGATATATTTAGCTTATGACAGATTATCTTTTTATGATAAAAATGATGTTAATTTTAGAATAACATTTGATAGTAATTTGAGAAGTAGAAATAATAATTTAAAGCTTGAATTAGGTGATGGAGGGATACTTTATAATACAGATAATTTTTATATTATGGAATTAAAATCATTAACGGCGATACCATTATGGTTTATAAAAATATTATCTAGATTAAAAATATATCCAAAATCATTTTCTAAATATGGAAATATATATTGTAAAAGTAAGGAGGAATTATTAAATGTTTAATAGTATTATTGGTTCAGGATTGGGAGTTATGAATTTTTCTATATGTGTAGTAACATCAATTATTTTAGGATTTATAGTTGCTTATCTTCATATGAAGACAACTAGATCTAATCAAAATTTTATAAATACATTAGTTATATTACCAGTTCTTGTTACTGTTGTGATATTACTTGTTAATGGTAATTTAGGTACATCTGTTGCGGTAGTAGGGGCATTTTCATTAGTTAGATTTAGATCTATTCCTGGTAATTCTAAGGAAATACTTGATGTGTTTTTTGCAATGGCTATAGGTCTTGCTGTTGGAACTGGTTATATTGCATTTGCTATTATATTTACTCTTATTACAAGTATTTTATCACTTGCTTTATACAAGCTTAAATTTGGAATTAATAAATCAAAAGGTAGAATTTTAAAAATATCTATTCCTGAAGATTTGGATTATGAAAATGTATTTGAAGATATTTTTAAGAAATATACTGATGAAGTTGTTTTACATCAAGCAAAAACTATTAATATGGGATCAATGTTTGAACTTACTTATTTAGTTAATTTAAAGAGTGATATTTCACAGAAAGAATTAATAGATGATATAAGAGTTAAAAATGGTAATTTGAAAGTTGTATTGACACATGAGATTGATGATAGGGAGGCTTTATAATGACTGATAAAGGAAAAAGAGATATAATAATTATAGTAATAATTTGTCTTTCTATAATAGGATGGAGTGGAGTATTTCATAAATATGTTTTAAATTCAAATGATAATAATACTATATATAATTTAAATTATGAAGGAGATGATTAAATGAAAAGAAAGTATGTAATAATAATCATATCCGTAGTTTGTTTATTAATTGTAGGTGGATTAATTTCATATACAATTTTAAGTGGTAACTCTACATCATTGTTTACTGAATCTAGTAGTAAAGCAAGTAAAGATGAGTCTGGAGTTGATTGGTCTAAATATCAAGTATACAATGTTGATTTAGGTAGTGATAATGTTGATATTACTAAAGCAGGTGTTTATAATTTAAAAGGTACTCTTAAGAATGGTACAATTAAAGTATCTACTAATGATAATGTAAAACTTGTTTTAAATGGAGTTACAATTACATCTAATAATGGACCTGCGATAAATATTGTTAAAGCTAAAAATACTTATATTGAATTAGTTGGAGAATCTAAAATTAATGCTAAAACTAGTGATAGTTTAGATGCCGCAATATTTTCTAAAGATGATTTATATTTATATGGATCTGGTAGTTTAGAGGTTAGTTCAAATAAAGATGGAATTAGTAGTAAAGATGATTTATATATTTTATCTGGTATTTACACTATTAATAGTGATAATGATGGAATTAAAGGAAAAGATTCAGTAAGTATTACTAAAGGAACATTTACAATTACTTCTGGTCAAGATGGAATTAAAACAACTAATGAAGAAAAAAAAGGTGAAATATTAATTGAAAATGGTACTTATAAAATTACTTCTAGTTTAGACGGTATAACTGCAAGTTCTAGTTTAACTATAAATGATGGAAAGTTTACTATAGTATCAGGTACTAAGACTAGTGATGAATCGCAAAAGGGATTAAAGGCTGTAAAGGAAGTTGTCTTAAATAAAGGTACTTACTCTATATCTTCTATTGATGATGCAATTCATTCTAATGGAAATGTTATAATTAATAATGGAAATTATTCTATATCTAGTAATGATGATGGTATTCATGCTGATAGTAGTGTAACTATAAAAGATGGAGAAGTTAAAATTACAAAGTCATATGAAGGAATTGAAGGATATAAAATCAATTTAGAAGGTGGTAAGATTACTGTTAATGCATCTGATGATGGTGTTAATGTTGGAGGAGGAAATGATTCTTCTGGAATGCAAGGAGGAAGAGATAAATTTGACCAAGATAATGGTGGTACACTTACAATAAGTGGCGGAGAAATATATGTAAATGCTGATGGAGATGGACTTGACTCAAATGGAAGTATTAAGATGAGTGGTGGAGTAGTTCATGTTGATGGACCTACCAATAATGGAAATGGAGCGCTTGATTATAATGGAACCTTTGATATTACAGGTGGTGAATTAATAGCAGTTGGTTCTTCTGGAATGATGCAAAATGTATCTTCTTCATCAACACAAAATACTATTTTGGTTACTTTAAATTCTTCTATGTCTGGTGATATATCAATAGGTGATATAAGTTATTCTCCTAAAAAACAATATCAATCAGTATTAATATCATCAAGTAGTTTAGAATTAAATCATGAATATACATTAAAAACTGGTTCAAGTTCGCAAAACATTACTTTAACTAGTACTGTTGCTGGTAGTGGTAGTCAAATGGGAGCAGGAATGAATAATGGAATGATGAATAGAGGAGGAAGAAGATAAAATGGTAAAAGATTTAGTAAAGGTTGCTCTAATACCTTCATTAGAGCCTGATCAAGAATTAATAAATATTGTAAATGAGTTAAAAAAAAATGATTATAAAGTTGTAGTTGTAGATGATGGATCAGGTCCAAAATATAAAGAAATATTTAATAAGTGTAATTGTAAAGTAATATCTTATGATGTTAATAGAGGTAAAGGTTATGCCTTAAAAACTGGATTAAAGTTTATTAAAGATAATTATACTGATGCATATATAGTTACAATGGACTCTGATGGACAACATACTGTTGAGGATGCTGAAAGAATAATTAAATATGCGAAGAGGCATAAAAACACTTTAGTTTTAGGCTCTAGAAAAAGAGGAGAAAATACTCCTCTTAGGAGTTTCTTAGGTAATACAATTACATGCTTTATATTTGATTTAGTTACTCATACAAAAATTTATGATACTCAAACAGGTCTTAGAGCATTTTCATCAAATTTAATTGATTATCTTCTTGAAGTTGAAGGAGATAGATTTGAATATGAGATGAACGTTTTACTAAATCTTTCAAGAAATAATATTAAAGTACATGAAATTACTATTCAAACAATATATATTGATAAGAATAGTGGTTCTCACTTTAATGCAATAAAAGACTCTTACAAAATATATAAAGAAATAATTAAGTTTTCTTTATCTTCTATAATGTCTTTTCTAATAGATTATGTTTTATATATTTTATTTAATTTATTAACTAATAATATAGTTTTATCAAATATACTTTCAAGAATAATTAGTGGTACTACTAATTATTGTGTTAATAAAAGTTTAGTTTTTAAATCTACTAAAGCTGTTAAAAATACCTTTTATAAATATGTAGTTCTTGCAATTACAATACTTATATTTAATACATTATTAGTATTGTTATTATCTAATATAATGAATATTTATTTAGCTAAATTATTAACTGAGGTTATATTATTTATAGTAAGTTGGTTAGTTCAAAAGATAATAATATTTAAAGGAGATGATAAATAATTAAAAAGTTTAAATTATTGTTTGTTTATTTTATAATTTTAGTTTTATTTACTATTTATGTAGTTTTAGATACATTTGTTATTTCTTCTTCATATCAGAAAGTTGAGTCTAGTAATAATGTGAAAAATACTGATACAGGGGAAGTATCATCTGATAGCGATAGTTATGTTGATGATAATATAAAGATTACAATTAAAGAATATAGAGAAAATGATACTACTATATATGTTGCGGATGTAGAAGTAAGTGATCCATCTTATTTACAAACTGCTTTTGCGAATGATACATATGGTAAAAATGTAGTTGATGAGACTTCTTCTATAGCAAGTGGAGTTGACGCAATACTTGCGATAAATGGGGACTATTATGGAGTCCAAAGACAAGGTTTTGTTCTAAAAAATGGGAAGATATATAGATCTACATCTAACTCAAATGAGGATTTAGTTATTTATAAAAATGGTGATTGGGAATTTATTGATGAAGAAAATACTGATTTAGAAAAGCTATTAGATAATGGAGCATATAATATTTTATCATTTGGTCCTGGTCTTATAAATAATAGTAGTATTATAGTATCAGTAAATGATGAGGTTGATAAAGCTATGAAAAATAATCCTAGAACTGCGATAGGAAAGATAAGCGATAATCACTATGTATTTGTAGTTAGTGATGGTAGAACTAATGAATCAACAGGATTATCATTATATGAACTTGCGACATTTATGAAAAGTTTGGGATGTGAAATGGCATATAATCTAGATGGTGGTGGATCATCAACGATGTATTTTAATGGAAAAGTAATTAATAATCCGACATCCGGAAGAAGTATAAAAGAAAGGAGTGTATCAGATATTGTCTATATTGGATATTAATGATTTAAAAAATGAAAATAAATTTATTATTGGATTTAGTGTCTTTGTTTTAATATTTGGAATTATATATGAGATGTTTTCTCATGGAGTTATTTCTTACTATATGATATTTGCATTTTTAATTCCATTAATAAATTTTCTTATTAATATTATTTTTATTAGTAGTAAGATAAAAATAAATAAATTATCAAAAAATCTATTTTCAATGAGTATATGTTCATTTACATTTTTTTCTATTATAAAGGGAGTTTTAGATATATATGGAACTACTAATAATTTAATATTTATATACTTAATAGTTGGATTGATATTATTAGTTCCAAGTATAATTTTATTTGTAAAAACAAAATGGAGTTAATTATCTATTTTGTTTTTTTTATAATTTTAATTAATATTTTATTTTTCTTTAAAAAAATTATATTTAATTGTATAATTAATTTAAAGATGGAGGTTTTTTATGAAGGACTATATGGATTTAAAAAAGTTAGAAGTTGCGAAAAATAGAAAAGGATTTATTGCTGCGCTTGATCAAAGTGGAGGATCAACTCCAAAAGCATTAGAAAATTATGGGATTAAACCTAGTGAATATAATGGAGAAGAGGAAATGTTTGATTTAGTTCATAAAATGAGAACTAGAATTTTAACATCTCCAAGTTTTACAAGTGAACATATTCTTGGAAGTATTTTATTTTATAAAACAATGGAATCTAAAGTTAATGGAAAATATACTGCAGAATATTTATGGGAAGATAAAAATATTATAACTTTCTTAAAAGTTGATAAAGGACTAGCAGAAGAGAGTGATAGTGTTAAAATAATGAAAGATATTCCTGATTTAGAAGAACAACTTAGTGTTGCAAGAGAAAGAGGAGTATTTGGAACTAAAATGAGAAGTGTTATTTTAGGAGCAAATAGGGAAGGAATTGAAAAAATTGTTAAACAACAATTTGAATTTGCAAAAATTATTTGTGATAATGGATTAGTTCCAATAATTGAGCCTGAGGTGGATATTAATATTCCTGATAAAGAAGAAGCTGAAGATATCTTAAAAGAAGTTATTGTTAATGAATTAAATAGTTGGGATAAAAATGATTTAATTATGTTTAAATTTACTATTCCAACTAAAGACAATTTATATTTAGATTTATATAATTATCCTTGTGTCGTTAGAGTGGTTGCTTTATCAGGTGGATACACAACAGATAAGGCATGTGAACTATTAAAGAAGAATGATAAAATGATCGCATCATTTTCAAGAGCTCTTGCTCAAAATATATTTGTATATCAAACAGATGAGGAGTTTGATAAAGTATTATTAGAATCAATAAAACAAATATATGATGCTTCAGTATAAATGTTAGATTGTAAAGCAGTTGTTAAATTAAAAGTTAACGTCACGGTTAAGAAATAATTATATTTAAATTGTTAAGTTCCCATAAAATGGGGACTTTCTTTGTTTTTTGGAAATGAAAATTTGAAA
>Ga0256405_10001141_pt1 | contig 76912 bp, 67 predicted proteins | sample RumenRJG_02DNA_FD_189096 | JGI IMG/M metagenome (GOLD analysis project Ga0256405, IMG submission 189096) | Bovine rumen microbial communities from Lethbridge, Alberta, Canada - RJG_02 | ecosystem: Host-associated > Mammals > Digestive system > Stomach > Rumen | place: Canada: Alberta... | reverse complement strand
ATATCTGCAGCCCGGACGCGCTTTGTTCAACCAGGAAAAATCGAAATTGATGCAAACGAAAGGGCAGTTATCGGAAAGCGCAATGCTGCTTTTTCGTTTGCACCATCTTCGATTCTTTCCTTAACGACTTGTCGACATATTCCTGCTTACTATTGAAGAGTATATGAAAAACCTGTGGGATGAACCGTGATACGGGACTTCCACAGGTTTTCCTTTTGATGAAATTCGGTTGCTCTGATACAATAAACATGACAAACAGATGTCGTGTTACATGTGTTATTATATATTTGGAGCGTGAGAAAATATGAAGATAGACCGATTGATCGGAGTATTATCAATCTTACTGCAGGAAGAAAAGGTAACGGCTCCGGAACTGGCAGAAAGGTTTGAAGTATCCCGCAGGACAATCAACCGGGATATTGAAGATCTATGCAAGGCTGGTATTCCTATTCGTACAGTACAGGGTACGGGCGGCGGAATCAGTATTATGGACGGATACCGGATGGACAGGACAATCTTGACATCAAGGGACATGCAGATGATTCTTGCAGGACTGCGAAGCTTGGACAGTGTGAGCGGAAGCAGCTATTACGGTCAGTTGATGGAGAAGATTCAGGCAGGAGCCTCTGAGTTCATCACTGGACGAGATTCCATTTTGATTGATCTGTCATCATGGTATCGGGATTCGCTGGCTCCGAAGATAGAAACGATACAGGATGCAATCGGAGACAGGCATTTGGTCAAGTTTCGATATTATGCTCCATCTGGTGACAGCGAGCGGACGGTTGAACCTTATTATCTGTTATTTCGATGGTCAAGCTGGTACCTTTGGGGCTGGTGTACAGATCGTAAGGATTACAGATTGTTTAAGTTGAATCGCATGGATCGCGTTACAGAAGCGGATAAAGAATTTGTCTGTCGAGATGCACCTATGCCGGATCTTTCAACTGAAAAAATCTTCCCGGGAGAGATTAAGGTAAAAGCTCTTTTCACACTGGATATGAAATGGCGCCTGATCGAAGACTTCGGACCGCATTGCTTTACAGAAGCGGATGATGGAAGACTGCTCTTTACAGCGGACTACACAGATATGGAAAATCTTGTGACGTGGCTTATGACCTTTGGGGCAAAGGCTGAGGTACTGGAGCCGGCAGAAGCACGAGATATGATTCGCAGGAATGCTAAAGAAACATTACAGCTCTACACGGAGGGTTAACATCCATGGCGTTTGACTTCAAAAAGGAATATAAAGAGTTCTATATGCCCAAAAGTATGCCTTCCATCGTGAACGTTCCAAAGATGAATTACATTGCGGTGCGCGGCCGCGGGAATCCCAATGAGGAAGATGGTGAGTATAAGCAGGCGATAGGAATTCTGTATGGTATTGCTTATACGATCAAGATGAGTAAGAAGGGCAATCATCAGATTGATGGATACTTTGATTATGTAGTGCCGCCACTGGAAGGATTCTGGTGGCAGGATGGCGTGATTGGCGTTGATTATACCAATAAGGATTCTTTCCAGTGGATCTCCGTTATCCGATTGCCAGATTTTGTGACGAAAGATGATTTCGACTGGGCTGTCAGAGAAGCTGCGGCAAAGAAGAAACAGGATTTTTCAAGTGTCGAGTTCTTTACTTATGATGAAGGTCTGTGTGTACAGTGTATGCATATCGGGGCTTATGATGATGAACCTGCCACAGTAGCTGCGATGCACAGATTTATGGAAGCGAAAGGATATGATCTTGATATCTCGGATCAGAGACTCCATCATGAGATTTATCTGAGTGATGCACGGAAAGTTGCACCCGAGAAACTGAAAACTGTGATTCGTCATCCGATAAAAGTGAAGGAGAGTTGATCGTATGGAATACATCAGAGTTACAAAGGAAAATCTGGAAAAGGAGCATATCTGCTGTGCCATCTCCAATAATAAGGATGTTCAGGTGTCATCGAAGAAGGTGTGGCTGGCCGACAGGTTTGATGAGGGACTTGTCTTTCTGAAGAGCGTGGAGAGAGGAAAATGCTTTATTGAATATATTCCGGCTGAAAATGCGTGGGTTCCAATCAAGGCTGACGGGTATATGTATATCGATTGCCTGTGGGTATCCGGTTCCTTCAAAGGTCATGGCTATTCTACCGACTTACTGAACGCCTGTATTGGTGACAGTAAAGATAAAGGGAAGAAGGGGTTGTGTATTTTGGCAGCAGCAAAGAAGAAGCCGTTCCTTGCTGATCCTAAGTTCCTTAAATATAAAGGATTTACTGTGTGTGATGAGGCGGACAATGGCATTCAGTTGTGGTACTTGCCATTTGTAACGGATGCCGACAAGCCACAGTTCAGGGAATGTGCAAAGCATCCTCACATAGAAGAAAAAGGATATGTGCTGTATTACACAAGCCAATGTCCATTCAATGCAAAATATGTTCCGGTGTTGGAGCAGACAGCCAAAGAGAATGCTATACCATTCCACGCGATTCATATCGAAAGCAGAGAAGAAGCGCAGAATGCGCCGACCCCGATCACGAATTATGCGCTGTTCCATGACGGAGAATATATTACGAATGAGCAGATGAATGAAAAAAAGTTCCTGAAGCTTGTGAATGCATAGCAGACTTAAATGGCATCAACAAAAGATTACCTGGACTTTATCCTTGAACCGTTAAAAGATGTAAAGCACCTCTGAATCATATGACAGAGGTGCTTTACTTTGAGTATCAGCAAGATGAAAGAAGTATGCCGGAGAACGGTGGCAAGGTCAGTGCGTAAACATCTCTTTTCTTAGCAGCTATTATTTGTTGCTCTGGGGTGCTCCCACCGTATTTTTCCCAGTCTGTGTTTAATTGGATTATAAAATAAAAAATATGTGATGATACAAAACAGTCTTTCGCAACCGGTGAGAGGCTGTTTTTTTGTTCAAGACAATGAACAGAAGGCACTGGCAGTAGCTGGGATATTGTTTACGGATTGATGCAAAAGAAATAGCAGAAAAGGATGGAATACAGTAGTCTATAGATATAAAAGAGCAGATCAGCGAAAGGAGACTCACGATGACAGAAAAGACGTTTGAAACGGCATCCGGTACGATTTGTTACTGGACAAACGAGATCTGCCCGAAGAGAAAGACGCTGGTCTTTCTGCCGGGACTTACAGCGGATCACCATCTGTTTGATAAGCAAATAGAAGCATTTGAGAAGGAATACAATTTGTTTACGTGGGATGCGCCTGGACATGCGGCTTCCCGTCCCTTCCGGCTTGACTTTTCTCTGATGGATAAAGCGACATGGCTGCATGAGATTCTGAAAAAAGAAGGAATCTCTCTTCCAATATTGATTGGGCAGTCCATGGGAGGATATGTTTCCCAATGCTTCATGCAGAAATATCCCGGTGAGGCAGCCGGCTTCATTTCCATTGATTCGGCGCCTTTAAAGCGCAGTTATGTAACTGGAGTGGAGATTTGGCTTTTAAAGAGAACGGAACCTATGTACCGCGCTTTCCCTTGGAGCAGCCTGAAAAAGATTGGGGCTGACGGCTGTGCGACAAGCGAATACGGGCGAAGACTGATGCGCAGTTTTCTCGATTCCTACACAAAGGATGAGTACTGTAAACTGGCCGGTCATGGGATGAAACTGCTGGCAGAGGCCATGGAAGCAGATCTTCCGTATGTGATCGATTGCCCCGTGATCTTGATCTGTGGAGAGAAGGATCAGGCGGGATCTGCAAAAAGCTATAACCGCAGGTGGGCGAAAAGAGAAGGCCTTCCGATTCACTGGATCAAAAATGCAGGCCATAATTCCAATACAGATAAACCGGAAGAGGTCAATCAGATTATCCGGGACTTTTATAGCATCGAAGTAAGGAACTGCACAGCTGAAGGAGAGCAACAATGAATCTGTCAAAATATAATGGTAAACATGTTCGCATAACGGACAAATGGGGAGAAACCTTCGTGGGACTAGCGGAGTATGGAAATTATAATTTCCTGGAGTGTGAATATGGCGGTGAGGAAGACGGCATTTTCATTGAGGACGTCCTCATTTACAATTCGCAGATTGAAACAATAGAGGAAATAGAGGTGCATGGAACGGTCGAATTATGGATGGACCACATGAGTCTGCGCAGATACCGCCCGGAGGATGCAGACGATCTGTACAAGTATCTGGGGACGGATCCGGCCATGCAGGTATATTCCGGATGGAATCCCTATGCGACCTTGGAGATGGCACAGGAGACGGTACGCGGGTTTATCGACGGCTATAAGGATGAACATGTCTATTCTTGGATCATGGATATTGATGATGTGATTGTCGGAACAATCGGAGCGTATGACTATAAGGATGATCAGATTGAGGTCGGCTTCAGTGTCGTAAAGGGCTGGCAGGGGCGCGGCCTTGCGACGGAGGCGCTGAAGAAAGTGCTGGAATACCTGACGGAAAATGAGGGCATTCCCTGTGTGACTGCCTGGTGCGCGGCGGAGAATATAGGATCGCAAAAGGTACTTGAAAAGGCAGGAATGAAGCTTGTCCGCACTGAGAAGGACGGCCTTGAAGTCGGTGACAGAGTGTACGACAAGCTGACGTATGCGTACAGGGCAGAAACAGAATAAAGAGATTTTTCTCAACAATATGTTTATAATAGAAAGAAATAACTCGACATAAAGGAGAAAGAAAATGGAATTAATTCAGAGCTTTTCCGTAGACCATACGCGCATTGTGCCTGGCATTTTCACAAGCAGGGTGGACCATTTGGGCGACTATTCCGTGACAACTTATGATATAAGGCTGAAAAGGCCTAACAGAGAGCCGGTCATTGACGTTGCAGCTATGCATTCCCTGGAGCATCTGATCGCAACCTACCTCCGCAACGACCCGGATTGGAAGGACGAAGTGATTTACTGGGGTCCCATGGGCTGCCTTACGGGCTTCTATCTGATCCTCAAGGGAAACCGCGCGTCCGAGGAACTCTATGATTTGATGCTGAGCGCCTTCAAGTCTGTAGACAAAGCGCAGGAAGTGCCCGGTACGGCTCCTGAAAACTGCGGACACTGCCTCATGCATAACCTTGGAATGGCTAAATGGTTCGCCAATGAATTTGCCGCCTATCTGGAAGCCAACAAGGACAACCGCGCGATCTTTGAGTATCCCAAGACCGAGCGCCTTGTGACAGAGGACGGACAGCATTTCTTCGATTCATAAATGACCATACAGACGAAGAAAAGCACAAGGACGGGAGACGTCTATAAAGACGAAAGAAGTTTATAAAGACGAAAGACGTCTGTATAGACGGAAGACGCCTATCCGGGCGGAAGAAGGAGACAGAAAGCCATGTTCAGAGACATGATGCGCTTTAAACAGCAGCTCACGAAAGAGGAATGTATCAAAATATTGAAGGAAGAGCCGCGCGGCGTCCTGTCGGTGCTGGGCGACGATGACTATCCCTATGGAATGCCGATCAACCAGTACTACTGTGAGGAGGACGGCAAGCTCTACTTCCACAGCGGAATGAAAGGACACAAGATCGACGCCATGAAGCGCCACGACAAAGCGTCCTTCTGCGTCTATGACAACGGATTTCGCAGAGAAGGGGAGTGGGCGCTGAATATCAAGAGCGTCATCGTATTCGGACGCATTGAGATCATTGAAGATCGAGACAAGATCTATGACATCGCGCGCAAGCTCAGCTATAAATTTACAGATGATGAGACCTATATAGAAAAGGAAATCAAGCATTCCGGCCCCAGGACGCTCATGTTTGCACTTGTGCCGGAATACATGACCGGAAAGATTGTCAACGAGGCTTGATTGTTAACAAGGCATAAGGAACACCGATGTACCCACCTATCCACGAGAGAAAAGCACAACCGTATACATTTAAGAGACTGGATATGTTGTGGGAGCGCTATCCGCAGTTCCATGAGAGGACTACCTTTTCTACGTTGGACGACCTGCTCGAAGAGCACGCGTCCTATCGGAAAGACTTTGATGAGCTGCGGGAGGAATACGAGACCAGGCAGTATGACCGGTTTCTGGTACAGCTGTCCTGGTCGGATCTTCCTTACCGCTACGAGACGAGACGCCTGATCGAAGAGGCTGGGCCGGTTCCGGTAAATCCGTATGTGGAGGCTTTCATGGAACAGTTTGCGGACATCGATACGGACCACAAGGCCTGCTTTCTGTTTCCTGAGAGCTTTGTCTCTCAATTTTGGGTTATTCTGGAAGTCTGTAAGAGGGCGGAAGCATTTCATCCCATTCGGAATTTGTTTCCGGACGAAGAAAAAGTCCATTATCTGGCTGTCTTTGACAAGCAGAATATGGACGATGTGCTCTTAATGTATCATCTTCTCTATACGAATTCCTCGCAGGACCTGTATGGAGGCTATTCACTGTACGACTATTCCCTTGCCTGGTACCACACGCATCTGTGGAAAGACGGGATTGTACTGCGTTCGCCGTATCTTCCGGACAAGCTGGCCAAATTCCAAGGGAACCTTCCTTATTATCACAATCCGTCCAAGACGGTCTATGTGCGAAGGAATATCGAGCATGTTTTGGAGTGCGGATATTTTGATTCCGAACTATCCTTCTTTCTAAGCCTCACCCGGGACATTATGCCATTATTTCAGTGGTGGTACACGGATCTGGCGCTTTATGAGGAGAAGGAGGGGCTGCGGACCAACTGGCGGCTGGAGCGTACCAGAATCCGAACGGAGCTCACTGCGCAGGGAGTCATAAAACCCAAGTGGAAGCATGAGCTGGATCTCTTTCACGCGATTCGCAAAAAGCATCCGGACACGCTCTACCAGTATCGCCCGGACTGGCTGGGCAGGCAGAGCCTGGATCTCTATATCCCTTCCCTTCGGACGGCTATTGAATATCAGGGGGTCCAGCACTATAGACCCGTCGAATTTTTTGGCGGAGAAGAGGCACATTTGCAGAGGCTGGAACTGGACCTGGTCAAAAGACAGCTCTGTGAGGAAAACCAGGTGCGGCTGATCGAATGGCCCTACGATGTGGAGCCGACAGATAAAAATATCAAAAAGGCGCTGTTAAGTCCCGCATAGAGGCTTTGTCAAATTGATAGAGCATTGCGGGGCGTCCGACGGCGCCTTTTTCCAGTCCGCGCTCGCGGATTCGGCCGGTTGCTTCATATTCCCTCTTGATCGTGCGGCGGAAATTGCCGATGTCCAGGGACCTGTCCAGTATAGCCTCGTGGATGATCCGCAGTTCGGTCAGTGTAAAGGAGGAAAGATCCTCGACAAATCCAAATGCCAGATCGGTGTAGCCGAGCTTGCCGCGCATTCTCTGCACAGCGGTCCGTATGATCTTTTCGTGGTCAAATGCCAGATCGCTGCCGGTGATTACGTCCCCCTCCGTTCCGGTGAGCACTAAAGTGCCTGCCTCGGCGGAGAGTTCTTTTTCCGGCCTTGCGGTCACACTCTCCCCACGGACGCCATCCACGGCGAAAAGGCCGGCCTCATCGGCACCTTCGCCCGCTTGAAAGCGGAGCTTACCAAAGGGGACAGTGGCCAGATACGCGATGGAGAGAACTCTGGTGCGGGGGTCTCTGTGTACAGAGGAAAAGGTATAGAGCTGTTCCAGATGGACGTTCTCTACCCCGGTCTCCTCGCGAATTCTGCGCGCGGCCGCTTCGTCAGCGGACTCCTCCATTCTCAGAAAGCCGCCGGGAATGGCCCATTTTCCAATAAAAGGATGCTCTTTGCGCTTGATGAGAAGCAGTTGGAGCTTTCTATCCTTTATGGTAAAGAGCAGGATATCGACCGTCACGGAAGGATGCTCGAACTGCGACGGATCATATTGTGACAAGTATTGCTGTTCAGATTGCATGATGGCTGCAGATCCTTTCAGAGACTGCCGCGACAAGGTTGATACTGCCTTACAAGCAACCCGCACGCGGCGCAGTGGTTCGCAATGCGAACTCTGACTATTATTTGCAGGTACCCACGGTCTCTTTGTAGACATCGCGATGGGTCTTTCCATCTGACAGATACAGGGTATCAAAGCGGTCTGCAAGAAGGCCGGTATCGATTCCCGCAAACTCGTTCATGTGGGTGATCATCACCGATGCGCGGTACCGGTTTCTCACGGCGCCATGGCAGCGAGCAAAGTCTGCGCCGATTCTGTCTGCCAGAGAATTCACGTCCATCATACCATATCGAAGAATTCCCTGAAAACGATTTTCATGATTGGTCTCATCTGTCTTTACATACGGCAGCAGTGCGCTCTTTTGCACCTCGTCGAGCTCATTTGTAAGGCTCCCGTCGCCATGTCTTGTCAGGTAGGAACGGCTTATATAGGCAATCTCGACGTCGGCGCCTTGAAAGACGCGCTCCACAGTCTGAAAGACCTTGCCCGATCCGGTGGTGGAGGGCGTCGTGAAATCCTGTTCTTCAAGTGAATTTCCATCCAGCAAAAGCCCCTGGGCATTTTCAAACAGAACGGTTTTGTATAAGCGCAGATAGTCCTCATCACGCATGGGGCAGAGAAAGCGCATGGTCTCACAGTCCTCCTCAAACCGGCAAAGAAGCGCTTCGTCGTCCCAATACGCCCGGATCCAGTCCGTGTCAGGGCAGGCACGCGCTCCTTTCCCTGCCGTCTCGTTAAGTCCAAGTTCACGAAATCTCTTTGCAAAATAGCCGTCCCTGAGCCCCATAAGATAGCGGCGGCGGTCCTCCCGGGTCAGATTCACAAACTGGCCGATAGGCATGCCATATCCCCGTTTGTAACGCAGAACCGTCTCCCAGATCCCGAAGCCGCAGGAGTTGTGGAGTCCCCGCTTTTGTTGCAGCATCTGGTTGATCAGCATATCCCACGGCGTCGTAAAGCGGCAGCGGGGGTTCATATAGGCTTCAGCCGCACAGCCCATGGCGCGCAGTTCGCTGTACTCCCGGCAAAATTCCATGGGATTTACCAAAAACGAGTCCGCCATATAGGTCGCGGCGCTCTGAAACGCCGCGGCCCCGAAATGTTTGAATACGTGTCTTGTTCCATCCGGCAGTTCCACCGTGTGCCCGCGCTGGGGCCCGCCGTTGGTCATCACATTGATCGTTTCATGCCTTCCTTTTGCCTGCGCGCCGAAGAAATCGGTCGCCAGTCCTTTTCCTTCATCGCCGTAGGAAGCGCCGACGATCACCTTGATATTCTGCATCGATTTCTCCTTTCATGATGCGTCTTGTGGAAGGCATCGCATAAGACTTCATGTGGCCAATATCAAATCGCAAGGGGGTTATACCCTGCGCGCAGCGCGAGGGATTCACAATCTGGATGTGAGCAAAAACCTGCCAAGGCTCATACGCGGTTTGGAGCCCGTGCCGGCATTTGCCTCCCGGACCGCTTCCAGACAATCCAGGATGGTGGCCGGCAGCGAATTCAGGCTGGAGACGAAAAATCTGTCCTTGAGGAGCCTGCCGAAACTGTTCTGAATGGCTCTTGCGTAATGGCGATAGCTGTCCTCCCGGTCATCGATGGCAATGTGGAAAATCTCATATTTTTCCAGCGCATCTCTATACAGTGCATACGTATCCACGTCTCTGTGCACCTGGTCTCCTGTGATCTGCGCGAGCCGGTCTGCCGGAAGATAAGGATTGAGCGGTTCGTCGCCGAGCGTGATCAGGATTCCCTTGCGGCCTTTCTTCCAGCAGTCGAGGCGGGTGTGGTAAAGGCCCATATACCAGGCAGCCGTATAAGACTCGAAGCTGTTTCCGCCGCCCCCGCGCTCGAACCAGAGACGGTCCAAATGCTCCGCAATCCGGATGTCCGATTCAAACTGGGAAATCTGGATCGGCGCTCTGTCATAAGAAAGATCGCCGATGCCCATGACCATGAACTCCACGTCTTCATATTCGTCGAGGATCTTCTGCATGATCACATTGAGGGATGCAGCCGTCTTTAAGAGCGCGCCTCCCATGGAACCTGTAACGTCTAACGCCAGGATCACCGGCAGGGTATCGGGGTGCTCATCGCTGTCGCAGCACTCCCGCATCACTTTATAGGGATCCATCTTGGGGTCGAGCCCGGATGCCTTGTACATGTCCTGAGCCCCGCGCATCCCGGACGTATCGATGTGTCCGCCGGCGCCGACTTTTCTGCCCATTCTGGCAGAATAACGTTCAAAATCTTCTCTTCTCCAATATCCTCCACCCATGGTAAATCTCCTTTCTGAAATGCTGTGTATTTACATGCTGTTTTAATAATAGTCATATTGACTATAATCAAAATAGCACAGGAGCCGCTGTGTGTCAACAGAAAAATAGTCAAATCGACTAATATTTACAAAGGGCGGTATTTTGAAACAAAAAATGAAACGAGACCGCCATATAGGACCCTGTGCATAGGCGATTGCATTTTGGATGCGCAGACAGATATGGTATGATTAATTGTATGTATGATGTATGCAATATTCTCATACATACAATGGGGATTGGCATTCGGGGGGTTGTTGAAATGAAGGTATCAGAGGAGAGAAACAGCTGGATCATTGACGGCATATCATTCGGTTTTTCCATGGCGCTGATCCTGGGATGCGTAGCCGGCGCGATTTATACGGGGACATTTCGTACGATACCCCGTGATTTTTTCAAGATTTTGACGTCGCCCGGTCCGCTTGTGACGGATTATTTTATGATCGGCAGCATGCCGGCGGCTTTTCTCAATGCCGGGCTCTGCGGCCTCATGATGTCTTTTATGATGTTTATTATGCCGGGACATTCTCACGTCAATACGCTGGCAGGCTTTTTCCTGGTCATTGCGCACTGCTTCTACGGGCTGAATCTGCTCAATATGCTGCCCTGCTTCTTTGCGCCGTTTCTCTATCTGCGTCTCAAAAAGCTGGATTATAACCAGAATCTTCATGTATGTATGTTCGCAACTTGTTTTAGTCCCTTTGTCAGCGAGCTTCTGTTTCGCTATACGCAGGGAGATGATTTTGTCGCGGGGGCGCCGACGCTGACGGTACGAGGCGTTATATTGACACTTGGATTTCTGATGATCGTCGCGTTTGTCGCACCGGCCATCCTGCCCGGTGCCAAGGCGTGGCACAAGGGATACAATCTCTACAACGGCGGCCTTGCATACGGAATCCTGGGCTTTTTGCTTTTCAACTTCCTTTATACGACAATGGGCGTTCCGGCGCCGAAGAGACTGATCGTCGCCAATGCGGTCTATGATCATTTTGGAAGATCCTACCGCGCATTTGGAAATATTTTCTTCGTTCTTTTGTTCATAGCATGTATAATAGCAGGGTGGTTTCTCAACGAGAGAAGTTTCAAGGGACTTTCCGTCCTGTTTCACGACACCGGCTATCAGAGCAATTTCGCGAGCAAATATGGTATGCCGCTGTGCCTCATGAATACCGGTCTCTACGGCCTTCTCTTCCTTTTGTACATCAACCTGGCAGTGATGTTCACGGATGGCGCGGGATTTACCGGCCCTACCTTCGGCGTTATCCTTGCAGCGCTCACATTCACGTCCATGGGCCAGCACGTGAGTAATGTGTGGCCGATCTTTCTGGGATTTCCGCTGCTCTCGATTATCTCGACGGCCTTCAATCATCTGATTGGCGGAGACGCCTCCTGGACCATCTCCACGCAGGCCTACCTCAACAGCGTCGCGTTCGCGACAGGCCTGTGTCCTTTGGTCGGCCAATACGGCGCCCGGGCGGGGCTGGCGGCCGGCGCACTCTGCGCGGCGCTCTGTACGGCGACATCTTCCCTGCACGGCGGACTGATGCTGTACAACGGCGGATTTACGACGGGCGTTGCGGCACTGATCCTGATCCCGATCCTGGAACACTATTCCGTGCCCAAGAGAGACCATATGAAACAGCATATTAATCTGCAGGATATGATGACAGTCAATGAAGACGCTTTGCGCGACCTGTGGATCAGTAAATAACCAATTGAGGACAGAATGCTAAAAAGGATACTACAAGTGCTTGCCGTGCTCCTTACAGCGGCAGGCATTCTGACACTTCTGTTTGTGGCCGTAAAGACCAAAAAACTGCAGGTCAACCGGTGGGTCGTCAGAGAAAGCGACACCATCGGCGTGGATATTTCCGAATATCAGGCGGACGTAGATATGGAGAAGCTTGCAGCACAGAAGGTGCAGTTTATATATATGAAAGCGACGGAGGGCAGCGGCTTTCGAGACAGCCGGTTTGCGGAGAACTGGGCGGCCGCGGAGGAATGCGGCGTGCCGGCAGGCGCCTATCACTTTTTCTCTTTTGACAGCCCCGGAACAATGCAGGCGGAGAACTACATTGACACAGTGGGAAGCCTTGGAACGGGCCACCTGATCCCGGCCGTAGACGTGGAATACTATGCGGATAAAAAAGACAACCCGCCGGACAAGGAGGAACTTGTCAAGGAGCTTGGCGATTTCCTTTCCGCCATCGAGGAAGAATACCACGTCAAACCCATGATCTATGCGCCGAGAGAGATCTGGGAGAAGTATCTGATGGGCAGCTTCGACGAATATCCCCGCTGGATCAGGAGCATTTATTATCCGGTGACGTTTGAGACAAGCGGCAGCTGGGTCCTGTGGCAGTACTGCGACACCGGCGAACTGGAAGGATATACCGGCGGAGAGCGCTATATCGATCTGGACGTTCTGCACAGAGGTATGGATATCGATGAAATCACAATCGGGGGTTCGCAAAACCGCTGATTTCCTATACAATATAGCGTTGGAAAGGGGACATGAAACATGATTTATAATAATATTCTCGAGGCAATCGGCAACACACCCATGATCCGTTTGAATAGAATGCCCGAAGAGGGAAGCGCGGAGGTCCTTGTGAAAATGGAAGGACTCAACGTAGGAGGATCTATCAAAACCAGGACAGCACTCAATATGATCGAGCAGGCGGAGAAGGAAGGTCTGATCGATCCGGCGGAGACGATCATCGTGGAACCGACAAGCGGTAACCAGGGAATCGGACTTGCGCTCGTTGGCGCGGTCAAGGGATATAAGACCATCATCATTATGCCGGACTCGGTCAGCGAAGAGCGCAGGAAACTGGTCCGCCACTATGGCGCTGAAGTAATCCTGATCCATGACGCCGGTGATATCGGCGCCTGCATTGATGAGTGCTTGCAGACGGCGCTTCGGATGAGAGATGAGGATCCCAAGGTCTTTGTGCCGCAGCAGTTTGAGAACCCCAATAACACAAAGACGCACAAGAAGTATACGGCGCTGGAAATCATGGCGCAGGTAGCAGGACCTATCGACGGCTTCTGCGCCGGCATCGGCACAGGCGGCACGATCACCGGTATTGGGGAAGTCTTAAAGGCGCAGTATCCTGATATCGAAATCTGGGCAGTGGAACCGGAGAATGCAGCCATCCTCGCCGGCGGAACTGTCGGCACGCATCTGCAGATGGGAATCGGAGATGGCATTATTCCGGACATCCTCAACCAGCAGATCTATAACGACATTTATGTTGTGACGGATGAGGAAGCTTTGGAGACATCCAGACGTCTGGCCAGAGAAGAAGGACTCATGGTTGGAATCTCTGCCGGCACCAATGTGGCAGCGGCACTGCAGCTTGCCAAAAAACTGGGCAAGGGGAAGACGGTCGTCACTGTTTTGCCCGATACAGCGGAGCGCTATTTCTCGACGCCGCTCTTTGTGGAATAAGCCGGTAAGCGCAGCGATTCAACACGGAGATAAATGTGATCACAGACAAGGCAGAAGAGACAGCAGTGCGACACTGCTGTCTTTTATGATATACTGGTGACGAAATCTATTGCATTTTGTAATTGCTGAGTTGCTTTTACGTTCTTTTTTCATAGAAGGAGAGAAATGATGGCAGATCAAAACAGACCTCGCGGAAGAAGGAGAAATGTTAATGAAAACGGAACCGGCGTGCACCTTCACGGCGGAGGGCTCGGCACAGGTCCTGTAGGATCCGGCAGAAAGGGATCCGGCTCTTCCGGCGGCGGACAGAGAAACGGCCGAGGGATTGGCGGTTTCCCCCTGATCCTGATGTTGATCATTGCGCTTTTGGGCGGCGGAGGTTCCCTCAGCGGACTTCTGGGCGGAGGAAGCAGCAGCGACTATTCTTCCACGGGCAACAACTGGAACGTGGATGAGAGCTATACGCCCAGCTCCGGCGACAGCAGCTTCAACCATTATACGAGCTCATATGGCGGAAACGGTTCGCTCTCTTCCGGATGGAGCGGAGAGAACGCCACCCAGACAACCCTTGATGCAACAGTTGCTTCCGGCTCAAGAGAGAAATTCACAAAGATCAAGGGAAACGGGAAAGATATTGTTACGATCATGGTATACCTCTGCGGCACGGACCTGGAGTCCCGAAGCGGCATGGGAACATCGGATCTGCAGGAAATGATCGCATCCAACCTTGGCAAGCAGGTCAATCTTCTTGTCTATACGGGCGGCTGTAAGAACTGGCGCAATAATATCATCAGCAGCAAGGTCAACCAGATTTATCAGGTGATGGAAGGCGGCGTCAAGTGTCTTGTCAAGGATGCCGGATCCGGCGCAATGACAAATCCGGACAATCTGGCAAGTTATATACAGTGGTGCGCCAAGAACTTCCCGGCAGACCGTTACGAATTGATCCTGTGGGACCACGGCGGCGGTTCTGTCAGCGGATATGGCTATGATGAGAAATATGTGAGCAGTGGCTCTATGACGCTTTCCGGTATTCAGAAGGCGCTGAATAAGGGCGGTGTCAAGTTTGATATGATCGGCTTTGACGCATGCCTTATGGCAACGACAGAGACAGCACTCATGCTGGATGATTACGCGGACTATATGGTGGCGTCCGAGGAGACCGAGCCCGGAATCGGCTGGTATTACACAGATTGGTTGACTAAGCTTGGCAAAAATACATCGATTCCTACCATGGAGATGGGGCAACAGATCGTTGATTCCTTCGTAGAGGCCTGCAGCAGAAAGTGTAAGGGCCAAAAGACAACACTGGCGGTGATCGATCTGGCGGAACTGGGCAATACAGTACCTGCCAAACTCAGCAGTTTTTCCAAGGCTGTCAGCAAAGCCATCTCTGACAAGAAGTATCAGCAAATTTCACAGGCACGAAATCAGACGAGGGAATTTGCGGCCAATACAAAGATCGATCAGGTCGACCTGGTCCATCTTGCAGAAAATACAGGATTGAAGGAAGGTAAGGAGCTTGCGCAGGCAATACGCGGGGCTGTGAAATATAATCGCACCTCCTTCAATATGTCCAATGCTTATGGATTATCCATCTACTTCCCTTACAGAAGCAGCGCCAAGTATGTGGACAGCATGTCCAGAACCTATCAGGAAATCGGCATGGATTCCGATTATATGAGCTGCATTCGCCAGTTTGCCAGCCTTCAGGTCAGCGGACAGGCGGCAGGCGGCGGAACCGGAAGCCCTTACGACGCTCTCTTTGGCGATTATGCAGGTGAGTTTACGGGCCTCGACAGCGCAGGAACAGAAGAGATGATCGATGCGCTGCTCTCCGGCTTCCTCGGCGGCGATTACAGTTCCATTTCCGGCATGAGATCGAGCGATGCATCCTTCCTCTCTGACAATGTGCTGTCGGAAGAAGATACCAAGGCATATCTGACAGAGAATCACTTTGATGCGACGCAGCTGGCCTGGGTGACAGAAAACGGCGCAGAGAAGATCAAGATGGACCAGAAGCAGTGGGATCTGGTCACCGACCTCGAGCTCAATACATTCGCAGACGTTGGAAACGGGTATGCGAATCTGGGCCGCGATACAGTTTATGAATTCGACGAAGAAGGCAATCTCATAGCAGATGAGGGTAAGTACTGGGTCTCCATTAACAACCAGCCCGTAGCATATTTCCACATGGATACAATGGATGACGGAACCAGCTATTCCATTACAGGAAGGGTACCCTGCCTGGTAAACGGACAGCTGACCAACCTTCTTCTGGTTTTTGACAGTGAGAATGAGAATGGATATGTGGCCGGTATCATGACGGATTACAGCGAAAACGAGGATATCAACGTGTCCGCAAAGACGGCGCTTGACCTGCAGAAGGGTGATGAAATACAGTTCATCTGCGACCTGTATGAGTACGACGGAACCTATCAGGATACATACATGATGGGTACGCCGATCACCATAGAGGAATCTGCGGCAGAGCTGGTGATCAGTGATACGCCGGTTAACCAGAACGGATCGGTTGTGACGTATGTGTTCACGGATATATACGGCGCGGAGCACTGGACGCAGGCTCTTTCCAGATAAAGACAGCTGCTTGGGCTGACAAGCCTGAGCATGCAAGAGCTAAGCGGGTTGCCGCATACTTGGAAGAAGGTTTACTGTTATGAAAGCGCAGCAAAGACGAAAGATTGTCAAAATGGTTCGCTGCCCGCATTGCGGCGCAGAGTATGAGGAGGGGCTTCTGCATTGTCCCTATTGCAAGTCTGTCGACGATTATCAGGACGAAACAGAATATCTGGAAGACTTGGATGAGCTTAAGGACAAGCTGGAGGATATTCCGGAAGAAGCGATTCGCCAGCAGGGTCGGGTACAGGCAAAGCAGGCGGTGAGGGATTTTAAAAAGATCCTATGGATCCTATTTATTGGCGCGGCTTTGATTGGAAGTTTGGTCGTTATGGAAGTAGTGACGACAGGAAGCACGCGGGGGCAGAGGGATCAGCGCAACCGGGAAAAATACCTCTGGATCCAGGAGAACTATCCCATTCTCGATGAGATGTATGAAAATGAGGATTATGAAGGTCTTCTGGCAAAAATGAATGAAAGTGGGAATTCGGGCATTTATGATTGGGAACATTATGACCTGCTCACAGCGCTTCAAGAAATCGACATGATCAGAAAATATGATTTGGAGCTTGTAAACAACGCAGAAAAAAGGCACGGAAAGGACTCGGAGGAGGCACTGCAGGAGCAGGCGAACCTGTTTTCCGACGAACTGCAGCTTCGTTACCTGAGCCTTCACGCCAAAGAAGAAGAGGACAGAGAGCGAATCTCGCGGCTGTCCGAAGAATACACCAAAGATCTTGTGGAACGTTTCTCCCTTACAGAGGAAGAGCTCGCTGACCTGGATAAACGAATGGTACAAAACCAAGGCTACCTTACTAATAAAGAGTGTAGAGAATTCTTGAAAAACCGATAAAGGAGAGCTGTTATGAAATGTAAGTATTGCGGCGGAGACGTGACATTAGATGATCACTTTTGCCCCCACTGCGGAAGGCCGGTAGACCAGTCCTTGCGCCATCAGCGGGAGATGAAACAATATGAGACAGAATTTGAAGAGACCAAACAGGAAGCGCTCGAAAAGATAAGCGAAGGCAGAACGGACGGCACAGCAGTAGGAATCCGGCTTGCGGCAATTGTTCTTCTTATAATCGGAATCTTTGCGGCGATTATAGGGCTTGATCCTTATAGTGTGCAGGAGCGGAGAGCAGCAAGAGATGTGAAAAAGCATTTTGCTGAATATACGCAGGAGATTGATACGAAGCTGGAAAACAGGGACTACCTGGCGTTGGATGCTTTTATTGAAGTGCACAATTTAAGTGACGTTGACCAGTTCAGGGAGTATTTCATGATCTTCACAGCAGTGGATCAATATGTGAGGGTCTATCATGGACTGCAAGATCTCGTTTATTCGGATGAGGATGTGGAGCGCTTGTATTACGTTCAATCACTGAGCAGAAATTATAATGATTTCTATGAGACCGCGAAAGGAAAGTATTACAGCAGGATCGAGGACACAGAAAAGACGGATGCTGCAATTGCAGACATGGAGGCGGATCTCGCAGTCATGGTACAGAGATATCTGGGACTGACCAAAGAAGAGACCGATTCCTTCAAGGACCTCAGCGACAGCAGGCGTACGGTCATACTTGAGCAGGCAATTGATGCGAAGCTGACACAAAAAGGGGGCACCAGCCTGTCAGAGCTAGAGGAAACTCTGCCCGAAGAAAAGGATATGGAAATGACAGGCGGTGAGCAGCTGCCCATAGATACCGGTCTCACGGAAGGGGCATCTTCACAGACAGGCAGCACACAAGGAGAATAAAAATGGCCAGACGAAGATATGTAAGCAGGGGACCCAAAGAACCCCAAAAGTCCAAAGTTCTTATCTTTTTGAATGTGGTGATCGGAGTGTTGCTTGCGCTTCTGCTCATTGTGTTTTTCGGGAGACTTAGCGAATTAAATAGTAATTACCACCGCCGCGAGTTTGGGGATGGATACGAGCATTATACCATTGAGGATGGAAGGTACTCGGAACTGATCGATGAGTATGCAAGATACGGCGGTATTCTGGGCAGAGTCAATAAGGGCAGCGAAGAGGCGGCTGCCGTAGCGGAATATGCAGACGCCGCATTCCGGCACAGCGCCTACGAATATGCGGGCGAAAGTGAAAAGGCGGCGCGGCAGAAACAGCGTATGGATGCGGCCATCACGTCCATGGGCCTCTATACGCCGGAGGCGGCCAAAATAGACAACCTTCTCAAGTGAGCGCGAAAGCGTAGTGGAAGTGCGTCATCTGTTAGGGGCAGGGAACCAGGAAGTGAATCTATGCCCCGCTAAGAATTGTCAATTTGTATGGAATGGTCTACAATAATTCTGAGTCTTTATCGCTGCTCGATACACCCATATGTCGGGGGATAAGGACAGCGGACCATGACCATAGTAACAGGGCACAGGCGGTTTTTGGACATGAACATGAATGATTTATTTGATACCGGCAGCGATATTCTGGACGCGGTGAACGACGCAGTCAGCCGGAATGATTTCTCTGAACTGAATTCGACGATCAAGAAGACCGTCCAGGACGTCTCGGAGACAATCCAAAGAGATGTCAGGGAATACAACAGAACAGGCGAGAGAGAAGATATCAGGAGAAGAACCTATCGGAGTACATACGGACAAGGTGGGGCTGCCTACCAGGGCAATCCTTATCGCCGTTATAAGACGAGCGCTTCCACCGGCTATGGACAGGGTATGACCAGACAGCAGTCAGTGGGAAAACGGTTTACATCCAAAAAGACCCCTTTTTTGCAAAAGATCATAAGCCGGCAGTCAGGACTTGGAAAGATTCTGGCCGGCGCTTTTGGCGTGTTTGTGGGAGCCAATGTCCTTTTTGGCAATTTGATCGCCCTGATCGCCGGCGCAACAGGAGGCGCGGTGTTTGGTCTTTTGGCAAGCGCGCTGATCCTGGGCTTTTCCGCCTATGCGATCATGACGGGCCGCAAGGACAAAGAACTGGCGTCCCGCTATTACGAGTACGCCAAGATCATCGGCGATGCGGAGTACATTGAGATTGAGAAACTGGCTCGTAAAGCGGGCAGGACCAAATCGGATGTGCTCGCGGACATCAAGGCACTCAAAGATAAGGGCGTTCTGGCAGAAGCATGGCTGGACGAGCAGGAGACGACGCTGATCCTCACGGAGGAGGTCTATAACCAGTATCAGGAGATCAAAGCGCAGAGCGAGATCCTCCGGCAGCAGGCGGAGAAAGAGAATTCCGCAGACGCGGATCTTCCTGAAAACGCGCGTGCGATCATTCGCGAAGGGAAAGAGTATATCAAGACGATCCATGAATATAATGATGCGATTCCCGGCGTTGAGATGTCGGAGAAGCTTTACAGGCTGGAGAGCACCATGGACAGGATTGTGGAGCAGGTCCGGCAGAACCCTTCGAGCGCACCGGAACTGAGAAAGCTCATGAGCTACTACCTTCCCACCACCGTAAAACTCCTCAAGGCCTATATAGAGCTTGACAGACAGACGGTAAACGGGGAGAATATCACGAACACCAAGCAGGAAATTGAGGACGCACTGGACACCATCAACGATGCGTTTGAGAAGCTCCTGGACAGCCTCTTCCAGAATATGGCGTGGGATGTATCTTCGGATATCTCTGTTATGCAGACCATGTTTGCACAAGACGGACTTACGCCCCAAGAGATGTCTGCGCAGAGCGGACAGACGGTTGCAGAGACGGAGAACCAGGTGTATGGAACGACCCTGACTTGGGGAGACGGCGGCGGGGCTGTGCAGGCCCAGACCATGGAAGAAGAGGAATGATCGAACCGATTAACCTATATGCTTTTGTAAACGCATACGAGTAAGAACGCAATAAGCATATGAATTAGAAGCGTTAACCAGCAAGAAGGACCTTTGTAAGAGGAGAAAGCAGGAAATCATGGCAGATGAGAAGATGGATCTGAGTTTTGGCCAGGAAGAAGTGATGCAGGGCGGCGCAGCGGCGGCACAGGCGGACCCTTTTGGAGCAGCGGCTCCTACGCTGACATTTGACATGGAAGCGGAATCACAGGCGGCCGTACAGGCGCAGGCCGTAGAAGAAGCAAAGCCCGAGCCCGAAGAGAACATACTGACACCCGAGGAACTCCGTCAGGTAGAGGAGTTTTCTAAAAAGATCGACGTGACCAATACGAAAGCGATCCTGACGTACGGCGCAGGCACGCAGAAGAAGATGGCCGATTTCTCCGAAAAGACGCTGGAGAGCGTAAAGACCAAGGATATGGGTGAAGTTGGCGATATGGTCAGCGGCCTTGTCACGGAGCTCAGGAATTTTGACGTGGATGAGGAAGAAAAAGGCTTCCTTGGCTTCTTCAAAAAGAAGGGCAACCAGATGCAGGAACTTCGCACCAAATACAATACGGTCGAAAAGAATGTCGACAAGATCTCGAACGAACTGGAGAAGCATCAGGTGACGCTGCTCAAGGACGTAGAGCTGCTTGACCGCATGTATGAGCTCAACCTCAACTATTATAAAGAGCTGTCCATGTATATTCTGGCAGGAAAGAAAAAGCTCAAAGAAGTGAGAGAAAACGATCTGGCAGCGCTTCAGAAGAAGGCCGCGGAATCCGGGCTTCCGGAAGACGCACAGGCAGCCAAGGACCTGGCAGAGCAGTGCGACCGCTTTGAGAAAAAGCTCCACGATCTGCAGCTGACAAGAACGGTTGCTATGCAGACGGGCCCTCAGATCCGAATGATCCAGGCGTCCGATCAGACGATGGCAGAGAAGATCCAGTCCACAATCGTCAATACGATTCCGCTCTGGAAGAACCAGATGGTCATTGCGATCGGCATCGAGCACGCGAATCAGGCGGCCAGGGCCGAGAGAGAGGTCAACGATATGACGAATGCGCTTCTTAGAAAGAATGCCGAGAAGCTCAAACAGGCAACTGTCGAGACGGCGAAGGAAGCAGAGAGAGGCATTGTGGATATTGAGACACTCAAGCATACCAATGAGATGCTGATCTCCACGATGGACGAAGTCATGGCAATCCAGGCAGAAGGCAAGCAGAAGAGGGCGGCCGCAGAGAAGGATCTCGCCCAGATCGAGCAGCAGCTGCGTGAGAAACTCCTGCAGGCCAGCAGGGGCTGAAAAAACGGGTCGACAGAACCCGCTAATAAGAGCACGAATATTCCGGCATCTGTATGGATGCCGGAAGTTCGCTATAAACAGCCAATCATACAGGAGGTGGAATATGATAAAAAGGAGAATGGCATTCATTCTGGCAGCGATGCTCACTTTTACCTGTGCATTTGAAGGTAAAGCGCTTGCCGCCAGTGTTGAACCTGAGGGAGAAGCTGTAGCTGTAGAAATGCAGCAGGAAGAGACCGCTTCTGAGGAAGTTACCGAGGAGATCACCGAAGAAGATCCTGTGGTGACAGAGGAGCCGGAAGAAACCACAGTAGAGACAACCGAGACACCGGCCGTCGTAGAGCCTGTCGTGACGACGGAAGAGCCGGCGGAAGAGGTTGTGGAAACAGTGGAAGAAGCGGCTGAGGAGACATCTGAAGAGGGTGCCGCAGAAGTCGAAGAGGCGGAAGAAGCAGCGGAGACGGCAGCGGAGGCAGAGCCGGAAGTCGCAGCCGAAGCAGAAGAAGTCGAGGAGACTGACACGACTAAGGATGCAAAGGCGATGTGGCACGGCTTTGAGTACGATGCAAACGGAAACGTCCTGCACTACTGGGAGAGCGGTAAGATCGTCAAGGAGAGACTTGTCAAAGATGCTTCGACCGGTAAGAAGTACTATTTTAATAAGTACGGCAATCCGCTCAAGAACAAATGGCAGGGATGGAAAGGCAAACGATATCGTCTTGGCGCGGACGGCGCGGCGCTGACCGGCTGGAAGACCGTTGAAGGCGTCAAGTACTATTTTGGCGACGGCTCAACCAGCAGTCTGACAGTAGGCGCTATGGCTAAGGGCTTTGTAAAGGTCAGCGGTAAGACCTACTACTTTGCGGATGCAAAGTATCCTTCTGCACCGCAGGGAAAGATGATCACAGGGCTGAAAGCACTCGGTTCCGGCAGCTATCGCGGCGTGTACTATTTTGGCAGCGACGGCGTAAGACGTACGGGATTCCAGACTGTCAATGGGAATGTTTACTATTTCCAGGATTCCAAATATGCGGGATATAAGGCAGCCAGTGAAGGCAAGAGGGTAGAAGGATTTGCCCAGATCGGCAAATTCACGTATTACTTCATGGACAAGCAGTGCAAGGGCTACACATCTTCCAAGAGGGGCGTCCGCCTTACCAGCTTCCAGATCATCAATGGCAGCAAGTACTATTTTGAAGATTATGGCTACAAGCATTACGCAAAGGCAAACAGAGGAAGAATGCTCGCCGGCTTTAAGAACATCAACGGCAAGGATTACTACTTCATCGAGAGCCACTGCGCCGGCTATAAAAAGGCGGACCGCGGCAAAATGGCGACCGGCCTTAAGAAAATCAGCGGCTATACTTACTATTTTGCGGACAAGGGCTACAAACAGCATGGCTGGAAGACGATCAGCGGCAAGAAGTATTTCTTCATGAGCAGTGCGGACAAGGCCTACAGCGCAACGAACGATGGCCGTATGGCGACCGGATTCCATGCAATCAGTGGAAACAGATACTATTTTGGCGACAACGGCGTTCTCAGACAGCCTGACGATGCAGTGAAGATCAACGGTAATTTCTATTACATTCATGCAGACGGTGTGATCGAGAAGAAGGTCGGCTGGTTCAGAAAGAATAGCGATTACTACTATGTGCAGGGACCGCTTGGCAAACTTGCGACTGGATGGCTCAGATTGAAAGATTCCTTCTTCTACCTGAGCACAAGCAATGCGAAGATGTTCAAGGGCGTCAAGAAGATTGATGGAAAACTGTATTATTTCAGCAGCGACGGCTATCGTGCGACAACTGAGGGCTGGAAGAAATATGACGGCAAGGAATACTATACCTATTCAAATGGAACGGTAGCGGTTAATACGCAGATCGGTGATAAATATGTAGGTGCCGATGGCGTGGCGGTTGCAGGTATGAAGGGGAAAGCACAGGCCTATTCCAGTGATACCAACTATTTGATCCTGATCAATACGAGCACACACAAGATCGGCGTCTATAAAGGAAGTAAGGGCAAGTGGGTTGAAAGAACCTATGAATCCTGCGCAGACGGCAATTCCAGCCACAGGACGCCCAAGGGAACTTTCACGACCAAGCACAGCATGCAGTATGAGGATTCCTCTGCCGGCAGACACTGGTATGTGACAGACTTCGGCAGCAGCTCCATCTGGTCCGTTCCGTATGTAAAGGGAACCGATCAGGTTGCAGACGGAACACGAGGCAAGGCCGTCGATGTAGCCGGCTGTGTCCGTGTCACAAGAGACACTGCGGAGTGGATTTATGACGCGATTCCGAACGGAACAAAGGTTGTAGTCTATTAAGAATTGAGAGATATCGCTATATTTTGAACACGGATTCTCGCAAATTGGTCAATTTACCAGTAGATTTCTTTGAAAAGATATTGTAATATATATCTTGGATTATATTTATGTAACATTTGTAAAGAAATTGCAACATTTAACCGAGATAGTTGCGAGAGTCAAGTGGAGGATTATTGATGAAAAGAAGATTGGCAATGCTTCTTGCACTGTCGCTCACATTCACGATGCTCCCTGCAGGCTATGCCAGTGCCGCAGAGACACCTGAAGCGGTTGAGATGACCGTGGAAGACAGCACGAATGAGGAAGCGGAAGTTGTCGAGGAGACAAACGACGACGCAGTAGTTGAAGAGGCAACTGCTGGCGAGACAACACTTGTCGAAGATACAACAGAAGGACAGACAGAAGAGCAGGTTGAAGTAATTCCGGAGACAGTAACAGAGGAGCCTGTTGTTGTCGAGAACACGGATGATACGGAGGCGGCACAGACTGGCAGCACAGAGATTAACACTGAGCTTGCGGATCCTGAGGAGCCCGAAGTCGCAGAGGTAACAGAGGCTGTTACGGATGCGAAAGCGATGTGGCACGGGTTCGAGTACACTTCATCCGGAAGTGTTCAGCACTATTGGGAAAGTGGAAAAATCGTCAAGAACAGACTTGTTAAGGATGCCTCAACAGGAAAGAAGTACTATTTTGACGGAAATGGTAATCCGATCAAGAATGCTTGGAAGGAATGGAATTCTAAGTACTACTATCTCGGTGCTGACGGCGCGGCTCTGACTGGTTGGCAGACAATTGATGGGAAAGTATTCTATTTTGGTGATGGTTCAACAAGTAGCTTAACAGTCGCTGCATTGGCAACTGGTATGACAGAAGTTGATGGCAAGAAGTATATTTTTGCTGACAGCAAGAACTTCCCTAACAACCAGCTCGGTATGCGACTGAGTGGATTTAGAAAGTATAACGGCAAGGTTTACTATCTGGTTGACAGCAAGTATCCCGCAAGTAAGAATACGGGCGTTATGCTGACAGGCTGGAAAACCATCGACGGCTACAAGTACTACTTCGGAACGGATGGCGTTCGCAGAGAGGGCTTCCAGAAAGTAGGCAGCAAGAAGTATTATTTTGCTCCTTACAGCTTTGACAAGAAACATCCCGGCAGGATGGTAACTGGCATCTCCAAGATCGGCGGCAAGTACTATTACCTCAACAAGTACGGCGTTCTTAAGACCGGCTGGATTGTTGATAACGGCGTACGCGGATGGTATGATAGCAACGGCGCTGCAGGCAAGACCGGCTGGAAGAAGAAAGGTGACGAGTGGTTCTATATGAAGGCCAACGGAATGGCAAAGACTGGTTGGCAGACGCTGAACGCTACCTCTACCTACTTCCTTGACAAGGCAGCGAAAGGTGCCATGGTCGTTGGCCCTAAGAAGCTTCCCAGCGGCAAGATCGTCTTCTTCGATACAGAAGGCCGCCGCGCAACAACAGAAGGCTGGAAGGGATTTGGAGAGTATTATTACTACACCAATAAGTACGGCACCTGCTATGTGAACAAGACCATCGATGGTATCAAACTGGATTCTCTTGGAAGAACCAAGATGAGCACCATGGATATGAAGGCACAGGGTTACTCCAGTAACACGAATTATCTGGTACTCTGCGACAAGAGCACCTACACGGTTTGCATTTACAAGGGAAGCAAGGGCCACTGGACAAGGATCAAGGGACCTTGGAACTGCACACACGGCGGAAGCAGAACACCTGCTTACACATCCGACGGCAAAGAGAAGTACATCACATTCACAGGAAGACTGACCAAGAGAAGCGCAACCTGGGGTTGGGGCGATTTCGAGTACACCAGCGCAGCGTTCTGCATGAATCTCTCCAGTGGTAACTTCTTCCACTCCGTACTTTTCAATAAGGGATCCAGATCCAATCCTTACAACCTGTCTCCTGTAGACGGCAATCTGAGAACCAACTGGTCTCACGGCTGCATCAGACTGGCACTGCCCAACGCTGAGTGGGTATGGGATAACATCCCTGCAGGAACCAGAGCGGTTGTTTACAACTCCTGATGACTGCAACAGTATGATTGTAAAGGTCTCCGGCAATGAACGGCCGGAGACCTTTTTTGCACGCAGAAATAAACAAGCTACAAAGAGTAGGGATATTGGCGACAACTGCAAATTCAGCTATAATGTAGAGGTTCAGTATAAACGCCAACAGGAGGACAAGACATTGAATATAATCGTGACAGGAGGAGCCGGCTTTATCGGATCCAATTTCGTTTTTTATATGATTGAGAAACATCCCGAGGACAGGATTATTTGTGTGGACAGTCTTACCTATGCAGGGAATCTGTCAACATTGGAATCGGTGATGGACAATCCGGCATTCCGCTTTGTGAAACTGGATATTCGGGATCGAGAAGGTGTTGAAAAGCTGTTTGTAGAAGAGAAACCGGACGTTGTGGTGAACTTTGCTGCGGAATCCCATGTAGACCGCTCTATTGAAAACCCCGGTATTTTCCTCGAGACCAATATCATGGGCACAGCGGTACTCATGGATGCGTGCAGAAAATATGGCATTCAGAGATTCCATCAGGTTTCTACAGATGAAGTGTATGGAGATCTTCCGTTAGACAGACCGGACCTCTTCTTCACAGAGGAGACACCGATCCACACCAGCAGCCCTTACAGTACATCCAAGGCATCCGCCGATCTCCTGGTGCTTGCCTATCATAGAACCTATGGCCTGCCTGTGACCATCAGCAGATGCTCCAATAATTATGGCCCGTATCAGTTTCCGGAGAAGCTGATTCCGCTTATGATCGCCAACGCACTGCATGACCAGCCTCTCCCTGTCTATGGAGAAGGCCTCAATGTAAGAGACTGGCTGTATGTGGAGGATCACTGCAAAGCAATCGACTTGATCCTGCGTGGCGGTCGAGTGGGTGAAGTCTATAATATCGGTGGACACAATGAGATGCGCAATATTGATATCGTGAAGCTCATCTGCGCAGAGCTGGGTAAACCGGAGAGCCTGATCAAGTATGTGACAGACCGAAAAGGGCACGATCAGAGATACGCCATTGATCCTGCCAAGATCCACGGAGAGCTCGGATGGCTGCCGGAGACCATGTTCAAAGATGGAATCAAGAAGACGATTCACTGGTATCTGGACAATCAAGCCTGGTGGGAGACCATCCGCTCCGGTGAATACAGAAACTATTATGAGAAGATGTACGGCAACCGCTAATGTCATATACGGCATAGTGAACCGCATCCATCGGCTCCCGTCTTTAAGCCTGAGAGGCCGTAGGCGGGGGATCTGAATACAGCAATAAAAAAGCCCCTTCTGCCTTCCGGCGAGCTGAAAGTGCTCGGCCAGAAGTGTAGAAGGGGCGATTTCGTTCATATGGGATTGTCATTATAGCCGGGAAATGATCACGCCAAGGATAATAATGGCGACGCCGAGCGCCTTGCGCCTGGATACTTTCTCTTTGAGAATGAGAACGCCCATGACGAAGACCCATACGAAACTGGTCGCTGTGATGCAAGGCATGACAGATACCGGCACATGGATCAGGGCCACCTGGTTAATGACCAGAGTGGAGAATAAAAGTCCATAAGAGATAATGACACGCGGATTCAGGAATTTGGCAAAGAATCCGCTTTTTTTGGCCTCTGTGATATTGGCCTGCTTCTTAAGAATGATCTGGCTCAGCGCGGTGACAAAAGCGGCCACGATGGCGGCGCCATAACAAAACGCGGGCGTAAAAAGTTCAGAATTCATAGGGGTGCCTCCAATGCTGCTGCAATCAGTTCGATTTCTCGTCGCTGATACTGACGACCATGCCGATCGAGATGACGATAATGCCGAGAATCTGTTTCCATGTAATGGTCTCATGGAAGATCAAGGTAGCCCACACAAAAATCAGGATATAGCTGAACCCGCGTCGCAGGTAGGCGGTTGTCAGCGGAAGCTTCTCCAGGATCAGCTGCCAGCAGACGGCATAAAAGCCGAGAATCACGACCGCCAGACAGAACCAGGCGATGTAGCCGGTAGAGAGAAACGGGTATTTGCCGCCGAGCTTCAGACAGGGAGACGTCAGGCTCTCCATGAAGACGGCGACGATCGCCAGAAATATAATATTGCGTCTTTTACTTAGAAATTGATCTAACACGTCTTACCTCACTCCCATATTAGGGGCTTTATACCGTCTGCCGTCTCGGTCTCGACCTGCAGCATTTGACGGATCTGCGCAGCCCGCTGGTTAAATGTCTCCCGGTCCGGCGCACTGACGATCAGAGCCAGGCGGGAGGTCTTATCGGTATGCCCCTCTTTGTTTTCCTTGCCGACCTGCAATTTGGACAGCTGGTTGCGGTGCACATAGGGAAGCGCCTGCACTTCCTTGACGCCCTCCACGCGGACAACCTTGCCGGTGGGGATGTAGAAGGCCAGGTATCCGCACACGCACTGCTGCGGCTTGATTGTAGGAAGGCCGTTCTGCTTGCCGGTCGCAATGTCCAGAAGGAAGCCCTCTGTATCGAGTCCGCTGGAGAGACTGATCAGGTCGGAGGAAATAAAGACGCCGCCGCCTCTCGCTGCCGTCTCGATCAGGTAGATTTCATCGCCATCCATGATAAATTCACTGTGCGTGATGCCCTGTTTGAGACCAAATCCCGTGATAATGCGTGTGTTGAGATCCAGCACGCGCTGCGCCAGCGCGTCGTCCGCCAGCGTGGGGAAGATTCGGCTCTTGGCCGCAAACGCGTCAGGCAGGTCAAAATACAGCGTATCTCCAATACAGAGATTGCGGAATTCATAGTCGACAGCCAGACCTTCCACGACGAATTCACGTCCGGTCGCAAATCGCTCGACGATCACTTCGTGGTTAGAAGACCAGCGTGCAGCCTCCGCATATTTGGCAGTCAGCTCTGCAGCACTGCGGCAAACCTGTACGCCCCGGCTGCCCTGGGTATCCAAGGGTTTAATGATCACATCGCCGCCGATCTCTTCATAGTAGGAGAGGGCCTCCTCGAGGGAGGTCACCGTACGGTTGGGCAGGAGTTTGATGCCAAGTTCCGCCATGCGGGTCCGCATCAGGCTCTTGTCCGTGAATAAAACGCCGGTCTCATAGCCGATGCCGGGGAGCCCCAGCTGTTCGGCGACATAGGCAACCGATCGGACTGCGATATCGGTCTGGTCCGTCGTGACGCCGCAGATCGAGTGCTCGCGCGCAAAGGCAAGGATTGCGTCTTTATCGCGTACGTCGATGAGGAGAGAACCCTTGATATAAGGCGTGAATGCGTCGGAGATTACAGGTGCGGCCAGATAGACGTTATAGGATTTTGATGCTCTTTGTACAAGCGGGAGCTGGAAATCGCCAGCCCCAATGATCAGTATGTTATCCATTTTGATCTCCATTCTCACAATTGTGGTCACCCTCTTCCTGCCCATAAATCTGGCGGATCACGAACTGGGGCGAGTTATTGAGAGAGATATAGATTCTTCCAATATATTCGCCGATGAGACCCAGCATGAACATGATCATGCCGCCGATAAACAGCAGCATAGACATAAGGGAACTATAGCCGATCGCCACATGGGGGTTGACGAGTTTGTGAATGACCGTATACACGACGAGCAGCATACCAATGCAGGCGAAAGCGACGCCGCAAGTTGTCGCAAAGCGCAAAGGCTTTACGGAAAACGCGGTAAAACTGTTCATCCACAGCGCAAAGGATTTCTTGAAGCTGTAGTGGCCAACGCCAATCGTACGCTCCCTTTCTTCCATCTCCACATTTACCACGTTTTTGGTAGAGCGGAGCATAAGGCCGGAGAGATAGGGATAGGGGTTTTTATACTTAATCACCTCGTCCTTGACAAAGCGCTTCATGACAGAGAAGTTGGAAAACTTCAGATTTTTGTCCTTGCCGAGCAACCAGTTGGCGACCGTGTCGTTGACCTTGGAGCCAAAATTCTTGAAGCCGGACTGGGTCTTGTGGGGATACTTGGCAATCGATACGTCGGCATCGCCATTGATCAGCGGGTCCAGGAGGTCCCAGAGCCTGTCGGTGGGGCACTGCTGGTCGTCGTCAATGAAGACGATATAATCGCCGTCCGCATAATGGCATCCGCAGATCAGCGCGTTGTGGCGCCCGCCGTTCTTGGCAAGGTCAATGGCCAGAACCTGCGGATCCTTCTCCGCCTCGCGCCGAATGACGTCCAGCAGATTGTCCGGCGAGCAGTCGTTGACGGCAATGATTTGATAAGTAAAATCAGGCCGCTCTGAGACGACCTGACGAATTTCATCTATGACGAGTCCTACGGACCCTTCACTGTGGTAGCACGGAATGATGAAGCTGATCAGCTTCCTTCCGCTCTTATGAATTGCATGAATGTTCACGAAATACTCCAATCTGTAAATCAGTCAAAATAGGAGAGCACTGTAGTGATCACCTTATTCCGATCTTCCTCTGTCATACCGTAGTAGAGAGGCAGTCTTGCCAGACGGTCGCTCTCTTTCGTTGTGTAGACGTCTTCGCCGTGGAAGCGGCCGAATCGTTTGCCGGCCGGCGCAGAGTGCAAGGGCACATAGTGGAAGACGCAGCCGACGTCATGGCTATGCAGGTAATTGATAAAATCCGTTCTCTCATGAAGATCCCGGAGCTTGACATAGTACATGTGCGCATTGTGTACGCAGCCGTCCGGAATTGTGGGCAGCACAATCCTGCCTTCTTTCTCAAGAGGGCGGAAAGCGTCGTCATAGGCGTGCCAGGTAGCCAGACGGTTGTCGTTGATGCGGTCCGCCTCCTGGAGCTGCGCCCAGAGGTAAGCGGCGTTCATATCACTGGGGAGATAGCTGCTGCCATATTCCACCCAGGTGTATTTGTCGACCTGGCCGCGGAAAAAGCGGGCCCTGTCGGTCCCTTTTTCTCTGAGAATCTCAGCCGGCTCAATATCTTCCTTGTGGTTGAGGATCAGTGCGCCGCCCTCACCCATGGAATAGTTCTTGGTCTCATGGAAGGAATAGCAGCCGAAATCACCGATCGTGCCCAGCGCTTTTCCTTTGTAGGTGGACATGACGCCCTGCGCGGCATCTTCGATAACCTTGAGGTCGTGCCTGCGGGCAATCTCCATGATGGTGTCCATCTCGCAGCTGACGCCTGCGTAGTGTACGGCCATGATGGCCTTGGTCTTGTCTGTGATCGCTTCTTCGATTTTGCGCTCATCGATGTTCATGGTATCCGGACGGATATCCACGAATACAGGCGTCGCGCCGGTCAGGACGATCGAGGTCGCCGTGCTGGAGAAGGTAAAGCTGGGCAGGATGACTTCATCGCCCTTTTCAAGGCCGCACAGAAGCGTCGCCATTTCAAGCGCAGTGGTGCCGCTGGTCGTAAGAAGCGCACCAGTCGCGCCGAAGCGCTCCTGGATCCAAGCATTACATTTCTTGGTAAATTGTCCGTCGCCGCAAATCTTGTGTGCGTCGATCGCCTGTTTTACATAATCAAGTTCCGTTCCAATGAACGGAGGAATGTTAAAGGGTATTTTTGCCATAGGATGTATTCCTCTTTCTTCGTACATTATTGTCATTATACTATCATAAGCCGGATTTTCATACTTTTTTCTGCCTCTTCTCCCATACTTGCTTTCCTCGAAAGCATCATGTAGAATTACGGTGATACATTAGGACACTAGGCTCAAATGGCAGATGCCGGTTGGAGAGGAATATATGTATAAAAAAGAACGAATTGTAGACTTAAAAGCATTGATCCGCTGTGTATTGGAAAAATGGAAAGGGATTCTCGTGGTTGCCCTTGTGGCGGCGCTCTTATTTGGCGGGCTCAAAGGGTTTGAATTATATAAAGTATACAAACAGGGACAGGCGCAGCCTGAACAGGAAGCAGCCCCCGAAGAGGATTCGCAAGGGGCTTCCAAGGCGATTGAAATGCGCAGGATCAATAACCAGCTGGATCTCAAGAACGCGTATTTCACGGAGTCTATTATGGGGGACATCGACCCGACAAAGGAAGGCTTTGCGTCTGCAGACGTGATCGTAACGATTGGCGATGAGGCAGTGGAGGCCGCACAGCCTGCACAGACAGAGACGGAAGACCAGGCTGCCGGGGAAGGCGCGGCAGAGGAAGCGGCTGCGGAAACGCAGGCGGTACCACAGGAATACGCCCAAGTGCAGAACAGAGAAATGACGATTCTCAACTACTATGGCAATTCCGCCATGTATCGCACAGACCTTACAAATGTGGCGCAGCAGCTGGGGACGACAGCCAACAGGCTCTACGAGCTGATTTCCTTTAAGTATAGTACGAATAAAAATTCTTTTATCACGGTCAAGGTCATTTACCCCGATCAGGAAGGCGCAAAGCTCATCCTGGACGAGGTCATTGCGCAGCTGCGGCAGATGGAGCCGGAAGCCCAGGCGCAGTATGGCCCGCACACCATGACGGTTGCCAATGAGCTCGCCGCTACGATCAACGACACAGGCATGTATAAGTGGGCCTACAACCGTGCGACGGAGATCGTACAGCTGATCAACTCCAAAAAGACGTTGGACAAGAACCTCGCTTCGGGGAACAGTGTTGTCATAGAGAAGACATCGAAACGGGATGTGGTGAAAGGCGCCGTCAAGCAGGCCTGCGCAGGCGCCGTTGGCGGTATTTTGGCGTGTGTGTGTCTGATCGTTCTGTATCTTCTGGCAACGGGCAAGGTTTTGTCGGCGAGAGAACTCAACAACCACTTTGGACTGCAGAAGATCGCATGCGTCCCCGGCAGGAAATTCAGCACCAAAAAGGGTCTGGACAAGCTTGTGGCGTCCATCGATGCTTCTTATTATAACCATCCCAAGAGAGCGGTGTGCCTGCAGGTGGCAGACGCCGGACTCGGCATTCTCTTTCAAAGAGGCGCGCAGGTCGCGCTTGTAAGCGACTTGCAGACGGAGTATCTGGACAAGATCTGCGCGGAGCTTAACAAGTCAGGCAACGGCAGAATCCGTTACTTTTCTGTGCCGTGCGCAGAGCAGACGCCGGAAGCGATGGCGGCAATCGAGAACTGTGATGCGGCGGTGGTTGTCGCGAGAGCGGAGAGATCCAGCTATAAGGGCGTAGGCGACGTCCTTTCGATCCTTAGCCTTCTGGGCAGGGAAGCGGTTGGCTCCATCGTCTTTATGTAATAAGACGCGGAGGTAACTATGAGAGCGGATAAACGGATCGACGCGCAGACCGGGATCGGGACGACCTGGCTTCTGAGTGCGATCATGACCCTGTTTCTCTTTCAGACGCTTCTGGAGAACTATTTTTCGCAGGCATCCTATATAGACGAAGGGCTTGCGGCACTGTTCTGCGGCGTGTTTGTGTTGGATCTGATCGTGAGCGGCGAAGCCAGGATCCGGGAAATTGGAATCTGTTTTCTGATCCTGTGGGCGACAGCGGCGGGTCTTTATGGAAACTGGAAATTCGGGATCCAGGATGTCAATTCTGCCATCTACCTGGATATTGTCAGTCACTTCAAGTACGCACTGCTCTATCTGGGCGTGACGTCCGCTGCGAGAAAGCGGAACTGGAATATAGAAGAAGCGGCGCGGATCCCGGTTCTTCTGGCCAAGGGATATCTGATCGTACTGTTTGTGTTCGGCGTGCTCAACATCTTTGTTGATCTTGGCATGTACGGAGAGATCCGGTACGGACTGCGCAACTACTCGTTTGTTTTTGGAACGCCCGGTATTGTCACAAATACGGTGCTCTATATCATCATGCTTCTTTTATTGGATTCGGCACTTCATGAGGAACGGTCCAACAAGGTTTTTCTACTTATGGCAATCGCGGTGCTGATCATGGTGATCAAATCCAGGTCGTTGATTCTGGCAGCTACAGCACTTGTCTTATTTGAGTCCTTTGTGCTGGAAAAGAAGCAGGATATGCGGCTCAGAATTCTGGGAATAGCGATCATAGGGGGTCTCATAGGCTACCCCCAGTATCAGAACTATTTTGTCAACGGTGTCACGGCAAACCGCGGCACTGCTCCCAGACAGCTTTTCTGGCAGGGCGGGTTGCGGCTGTTTCAGGAATATTTTCCTTACGGGACGGGCTTTGGCACGTTTGGCTCCAGCACCGCGGCGACCAATTACTCTCAGCTTTACTATATTCTGGAGTTCAACACGGTCGCGGGAATGCAGCCGACCAATACCAAGTATCTCAATGATACGTTCTGGCCTATGATCTTTACGCAGCTGGGGCTGTTCGGGATGATCCCGTACATTCTATTAATGATCATCATATTCTATGATATATATCGGAATGCGAAGAGATCCGGAAACCTGTATATCCGATTCGCGGCGTATTTGTATATCGCGAACGTACTCTTCTCCTCGATACAGTCCTCGTATCCATGCAACAACTCAATGGTGATGATGACCTTCATCGTCACACTGATGCCATATTGCGTCCGTTGGGAACGAGACAGAATCGGCATGGAGGCGAAGCCGGAGGTGCAGCATGGTTATTGAATGCATAGGACTTCCCGGAAGCGGCAAAACATACTTGATGGCGCATCTGGAAGAGGAGATCCGGAAAAACGGCGTCCGCTGTGTCAACGCGTCGGACCGCAGTATGAACCGGGTCTCATGGAAAGCAGCCCGGAAGCTTCTGCATGCGGGGATCTTTCTTGAAAGAAACGCAAGAAGGCTTCAGGCGCGAATGGAAAAGGCGCTGCGGGCGGAGAGCCAGGCGCACAGTCAGTACGGGATCTACAAGGACGAGCGGTATACGCTGGAGAGCGCCGCGGTCTTTCGTCTGGTCTACAGGCGCATGATGCGGTCAGACACGGTATATCTGTTTGATGAGGGCCTGGTCCACGCGGTCGTGAAATTCTGCGCAGACTTCGCGCTGCAAGAGGAAACCTTCTTAAAGCTCATGGAGGCAGCGGAAAGCGGAATCTCCGGAAAACGGCTGGTTGTATATAACGCGATCTCTCAGGACAGCTGTTTTGCTTCTCTCAGGAAGAGAAATCGCCATATCTGTGACTTCGACGAGCTGCCGGACGATGCGCTCCGGGGCATTTTGCGGGAATACGCCCGCCTCAACACAGCGTATGAAAACAGTCATAAGGTGGTCACAGTTAGAAGAGAAGAAGAGATCGACGACAAGACCGGGCGGATTATGGAAGCACTCAATAAGCGCGGCCTCCTGCGGTGAGGACGCCTTGCGTGGCAAGTGGCCGGATCAATACAAAAAGCCGGATCCGTACAAAAGGACAGATCCGCACAAAAGGACAGGACGAGATGAAGGACCTGAAGGATAAATTTAAAAGAGCCGGCGGCGCGCAGATCCTCCGCCAGTACCTGCAGTCCCATGTACTGGGCTATGCGCTTGTGCAAGCGGCACTGCAGGGGACGTCGCAGAAATCACTGGAGATCGTGCGGCTCAGCGTCAACAACAAGATGCTTGGAAGGCTCAGAAAAAAGAACCGCGCCTATATACAGGAGTATCTGGAGAAAGAACGCGCGGAGGCAGGCACAAAGCACAGGGAGCGGACGCGCTCGCAAGAGATCTGGATGCTTTGGCTGGACGGAGAGGACAAAGCGCCGGCGATCGTGAAACGGTGCATTGCATCTGTAAGGGCCGCATTTCCTGACAGAACGGTGCATGTCCTTACGGAAGACAATTACAGGGAGTATGCCAAATTCCCCGCGTTTATCCAGGAGAAGATCGACAGCGGTCAGATCACCAAAACACATATGTCGGATCTTCTGCGGCTGGAACTCCTCATTCGCTACGGCGGAACATGGATCGACGCCACTGTATTTTGCACGGGAGAGGCGCCGTCATATATGCTGGACAGCGATCTTTTCCTGTTTCAGGATCTCAAACCCGGGTGGGACGGACATGTCCAGAGAATCTCGAGCTGGTTCCTCACGGCGTGCACGCAGCATCCGATCCTGCGCCTGACGAGAGCGCTTCTGTACAATTACTGGTACAGACATACGTCCCTGGTGGACTATTATTTGTTCCATGACTTTTTTGAACTGGCGATCGAGACCTATCCGGAAGAATGGAACAAGGTGATTCCTTGCAGCAATGCGGCGCCGCACATTTTGCTGCTGCGCCTGTTCGAACCCTATGACGGGACGGTCATGGACGCGGTGAAGGAAATGACTCCGTTTCACAAACTCACTTATAAATTTGAACCGGAAAAGACACAGATTCCGGGCACCTATTATCAAGCACTGCTGGAAGGGCAGCAGGCGGGGGAGAAAGAATAGACAACATGGTATGTTTTGTAATACTGCACTACATGGCGCTGGATGAGACGATCCTCTGCGTGGAGTCGATCCGGGACAGCGTGGAGGGCGAAAAGAAGATCATCATTGTGGACAACTGTTCTCCCAATGGGACCATCAAGGGACTTGAGGAGCACTATCAGGACGCCGCCGATGTCGATGTGCTGGAGACCGGTGAAAACCTGGGCTTTGCAAAGGGCAACAATTTTGGCTACGCCTATGCGGTGCGCGAATATGATCCCGACTTTGTGGTTGTAATGAACAACGATATGGAGATCCGGCAGAAGGACTTTATCGCACAGATCTTTGCAAGCTTCGAGGAGTACAGGTTCGCGGTGATGGGCCCGGATATCTACTCCACGAAGAAGAAGTATCACCAGAATCCGCAGACGCGCAAGATGCCGACAAGAAGGGATTTGGAGAAGAGCTGCAGGAGTCTTACGATCAAGAACAACCTGCGGTTTCTGATCCCGCTCAAATGGCGGATCCTGGAACTTATGCACAAGCAGTCGGTACCGGAGAAACGGGCGGAGAACTATGTGGACCACGTTGTGGAGGATCCGCTTCTGCACGGCTCCTGCTATGTGTTTTCCAAAGTGTTTACGGAAAAGCACCCGACAGCGTGCTTTTTTGACGGCACCTTTATGTACCTGGAGGCGGAGATTCTCTGCTACCAGTGCCGGCGGGATCAGGAAAAGATGATCTATGATCCGCGTCTTAGGGTCGATCACCACGAAGACGTAGCGACAGATCTGGAATACCACAAGCAGTCAGTGAAGTCGATCTTCACAGTGAAATGTCTGCTCCAGTCCACAAAGGCGTTTCTTGCCCTCATGGACAGAGATGGGAATGCATGAAATCAGAACGAAAAGTAAGTGTAAAGAAAAATTACGTATATAATCTGGCCTACCAGATGCTGGCCGTCGTGATCCCGCTCATGATCCAGCCCTATATTGCAAGGGTTTTGGGGGCGGGGGAAGTCGGTGCCTTCAGCTACACAACGGCGATCACGGGCTATTTTGCCCTCGTTGGGAATCTGGGGATCGCCACCTACGGACAGCTGCGCGTAGCCGCATACCGCAATGACAGAAAGATCGTTTCGCAGGTTTTCTGGGAGCTGGCGGTACTGCGCTTTGTTTTGATGCTCGGATCGGCGGGGATCTTCCTTCTCTTTATCCGGTTTGTGGCAAGACCGGAGTACAAGACGCTCTATGCGGTCCTGCTCGTACAGATTATGGCGAGCGCCATTGACATTGCATGGCTGCTGCAGGGATTTGAGGAGTTTAAGAAGATCGTGCTCCGCAATACGATCATCAAGGTCGCCAGCGTGATCCTGATCTTCGCGTTTGTGAAGAGCCAGGACGATCTTCTGATCTACGCGCTGATCATGAACGGATCGACACTCCTTGGAAATGCGTCCATCTGGTACTTCACACCGTCCTTCGTGGACCGCGTACCGCTCAAAGAACTGAACCTCCGAAGACATCTGCGATCCTGTATCATTTACTTTATTCCGACGATCGCAACGACCTTCTATCTGTCCCTTGACAAGCAGATGATCCGCTGGTTTACGACGACCTCTGTGGAAAACGGCTATTATGAGTTTGCGCAGAAGATTGAGCAGATGGCGGTAACGGTTGTGACGTCTCTTAGTATTGTCACCATGCCCCGCATGGCCAACCTTTACAACATGAACGCCATCGACCGGATGAAGAACCGTCTGGAGCAGACGATCCGCTTTATTCTCCTTGTTGCGATTCCCATGTGCATAGGAATGATCTCGGTCACGGATTATCTGGTACCGCTTTACCTCGGACAGGGCTATGAGAGGAGTGCGACACTTTTGAAGATCTTCAGCCTGCTGATCATTGTTGTGGGACTCAACAATGCGGTGGGCAAGCAGGTCCTGATGCCGGTGGGAAGACAGACCGATTACAACCGAAGCGTGATTCTTGGCGCGTTTGTGAATTTTGGCCTGAATCTCCTGCTGATTCCCTGGTTTTATTCTGTGGGCGCCGTCATTGCGTCCGTTGCAGCGGAGACGTCGATTCTCCTTGCTTTTATCTATTTCTCGAGAGATTACATTCGCCTGACATGGATCATCAAAGCATCGGTCAAGTATCTGGCGGCAGGCGCCGTCATGTTTGCGGCGATCACGCTCAGCCGCTTATGGCTGCACCGGTCGTGGAAGAGCATTGTGCTGCAGGTGGCTGGCGGCGCGCTGATTTATGTCGTAAGTGTACTGGCCATGCGCGACCGCTTTGCATTGCAGATGTGGGCGATTATAAAGAGAAATATTCCCTTCTTGAAAAAGAAGCAGGGGAAATAAAGACCGGCGTGCCAGAAGGACCGGAGGCGGAAAGGTATGCATAAGACAAACAAAGAAATGAGAGACGATAAAGAGGCGCTGACACTGCAGGAGACGCAGCAGGTCGCGCTGGAGATCCTGCACACGGTGGCAGAGATTTGTGAACAGCTGGAACTTCGCTATTATCTGGTTTACGGAACGCTGATCGGCGCCGTGCGCCACCACGGCTTTATCCCGTGGGACGACGATGTGGACATTATGATGCCAAGGCCGGATCACGACAAGTTGATGGAGTATCTGGATGAACATATTGGGGAATATCCGCATCTGCAAGTCTTTAATCGGCAGACGTGCCCCGCGTATCCGTATATGATCACCCGCATCAGCGATTCGCGCTATGAACTGGTCATGGAGAACGAAAAGCCCTTTGGTATGGGGATCTTTATTGATATCTATCCCTATGACGGCCTCGGCAGCACACAAAAAGAGGCAGTCCGCTTTGGCCTTAAAGGGGACCGCCTCTCTTCCCTTTGCTATCAGGCGACCAGAGATCACTTTGCGATCGAGACAACGACGTCGTTTGTCAGGAAGTGTATGAAACTGCCGGTCTTTGTATTTTGCCGACTTTGCGGCAAGGAGCGCTTTCAGAATGCGCTGGAGAAGCTTGCCCGGGTGTATCCTTACGATGAGAGCAAATTCGTGGGCTGTGTGATCTGGCTCTCCTGGGGCGTCAAGGACATGTACTTGCGCAAATGGTTCGATTCCTACGAGTACATGCCGTTTGAGAATTATCGTTTCCGTGTGCCGGCCCGGTATGACAGGATCCTTCGGCACACCTATGGCGATTATATGCAGCTTCCGCCGGAGAAAGACCGGCAGGGCCACCATTACTATACGGCGTACCGCAAATAATAAGGGCGGTACCTACCTTATGAGCGGGATCACCGGACCGAGTTAAAGTATTGATCGATACCGGCAGCGATTCCGCTCACCATTTTTTTCTGATAGTCTGCATTCTGCATTTTCTTATCTTCTGCGGCGTTGGTCATATAGCCAAGCTCGATCAGTGTCGTGGGCACCGTACTCCAGTTGTTGCCGGACAGATCATCGCGCTCCCATACATATTCTTTCTTGCAGCCGGTCGCTTTCACATAACTATTCAGGATCTTGTCGGAAAGAAGACGGGATTGCTTGTACATCTTGGCGATATAGGGATTCTTTTTGGTAATGCAGAGCGTCATCGCACCGGTTCTGGACGCATCCTTCGGGTCTGCGTTGGCGTGAACGCGGACGAAAATGTCTGCATGATTGTCGTTGGCGACCTTCGCGCGTTCCACACAGCTGTAGGTCCCTTTGTTGGTGGAGCGGGTCATGATCACGCGATAGCCGCGCCCCTCCAGTGTCGTTCGCAGCTTGAGAGAAATCTGCAGTGCGAGCTGGTATTCATAGACGCGCGTGGAAACGCCTCTTGTCCCCGCGGTGTCCGCATCTTTTTTCTTGGAAGCGCCGGGTCCAATCGGCTCCTTTCCACCGGCCACTTCGGAGGAATGGCCGGGATCCAGAACGACAACCGGAATCTTGTTACGCCCATTCTTGTCAAAATACTTGCGGCTTCCGTCAACCTTGACCCAGCCCTTTTGCATGACGCCGTCTTTGTCAAAATAGTACGTGTAGTCCCCGATCTTCACAAGACCGGTCACCATCGCGGCCCACGTGTGGTCCGGGCAGAGGGAGTTTGCAAAATAGTATTTCTTTCCGCCAATGGTCTGAAATCCTGTTTTTCTGACGCCGTTCGATGCAAAATAATACTTTTGGCCGCTGATCGTCACAAGGCCGGTCATCATCTTGCCGGTCGTCTTTTCCGAGGGGCAGTTCTTGTCGGCAAAATAGTACGTCTTGCCGCTGATCTTGGCCCACCCGGTCACCTGTGCCCCCCACGGTTTGTCCGGGCAGGCGGAGTTTGCAAAGTAAAAGGTGGAGCCGCTGATCTTGCGAAAGCCTGTCAGTCGTACGCCGACCGGCAGCTTGGGAAAACGCGAATCGGCGAAATAATAGGTGCGGCCCCCGACGGTGGTCCAGCCGGTCATCATCTGTCCTGCCTTCGCGGGATCATAGCGGACATAGTTCTCATCCATAAAGTAGTGCATATAGAGCGTGCCGCTTCGTTTTATCTTGATAAAACCGGTCTTTACCGCGCCGCCGTCCTGGGGATCAAAGTAATACTTGACTGTTCCAATCGTGCGCAGACCCGTGATCGGCGCGCCATTGTTATAGTAGTACCGCTTTCCATCGATGGTCTGCCATCCTTTTACAGGCGGCTGTGTCTGTGCGGACGTCTGCGCTGTATCTTCCGGCTGCGTGTTATCCGCCGCCTGCACGAATAGAGAGAAACCGGCGACCATGACGAGCAGCAGCAGGAGTGAGAGGATATGGGTGACAGGAGAAATGGAATGGTTGTGGATCGTAGAACTTTTCAAAAGAACCTCCATGCTATGCGCAAAATCAGATATAAATACACTTATAACATTCTACTATAGGAACGGTTTTTTTGCACAAATAAGATAAAGGTATGATATACTGACTCAATACGTATTGACAGCAGGAAGGAACAGCGATGAAAAGAACCAACCTAGTTCTGATCGGAATGCCGGCCTCCGGGAAAAGTACGGTGGGCGTGATCTTAGCAAAGCTGATCGGATTTGACTTTATGGATACGGACCTTCTGATCCAGCGAGCCCAAAAGCGGCGTTTGGCGCAGATTATCGAAACAGAAGGCATTGACGGGTTTCTGGAGATTGAAAACCGGATCAACGCCTCCGTGGAGGCGGACCACTGTGTGATCGCCACAGGGGGCAGTGCGGTGTACGGCAAGGAGGCCATGGAACATTTTGGTGAGATCGGGCATATCATCTATCTGAAGGTGGAGTACGCACAGCTGGCGCACAGACTACGCAACATTAAACAAAGAGGCGTCGTACTTCGGGAAGGGCAGACACTGCGCGATCTCTATGACGAGAGGACGGCGCTGTACGAGAAGTACGCAGATACGGTGATTGAAGAAGAGGGTGAAGTCGAAGATACCGTCGTGCAAATACTGAAAAGGATGGGAAGACAGGCGTGAAAGTAGTAGTGACAGGTGTTCGCGGTCAGCTTGGGTACGATGTTATGAATGAACTGGCCGGCAGAGGATATGAGGGACTTGGAACAGACATCCTTCCCCTCGATGAAAAAGACGGAGGAACCCTGCATGGGCATCCCTACGCGCAGCTTGATATAACAGACCGGGAAGCGGTCCATGCGCTGATCCGCGCCTATAAGCCGGACGCTGTCGTGCATTGCGCCGCCTGGACCAACGTTGACGGCGCGGAAGACCCCGCCAACCAGGACAAGGTTTACGCAGTCAATGCGCTGGGCACACGCAATATCGCGGAAGCAGCGGAAGCAGCCGGCGCGAAAATGTTGTATTTGAGTACGGATTATGTGTTCAGCGGAGAGGGAACGGAGCCTTGGGATCCGGACTGCACGGAGTACCGCCCGCTGAATTATTACGGTAAGACCAAGCTGGAAGGTGAAAAAGCGGTTCGTGACCTTGTGAGCAGGTTCTTTATTGTGCGGATTGCATGGGTGTTTGGCGTCAATGGAAGCAACTTTGTCAAAACAATGCTTAGGCTGGGGCAGACGCACGATACGCTGCGCGTTGTAAACGATCAGATTGGCACGCCGACCTTTACCTATGACCTGGCCCGGCTCCTCGTCGATATGATCGAAACGACCGAGTACGGCTATTATCACGCTACCAATGAAGGCGGCTATATTTCCTGGTATACGTTTGCCTGTGAGATCTTCAAGCAGGCGGGCCTTTCGGTGCACGTCATTCCGGTGACAACGGCAGAGTATGGCGTCTCCAAAGCGAGCCGGCCTTTTAACAGCAGACTGGACAAGGAAAAGCTGACCAGAAAGGGCTTTGTGCGGCTTCCTGCCTGGTCAGACGCGCTGGAACGGTATCTGAAAATGATTTCTGTGCGCTGAAATATGGTATAATTAAATGTCATAGTGTGCAGAAACATGTTTGGAGGCAAAAATGACAAGTACCAATAAGTGGGTGATGATCGACGGCCACAAGGTTCGGATGCTGGAAGAAGCGGACAAAGAGATCGTAAAGAATGACAGCAGCGTCCGGCATGTGTTTGTAATTGGAAGCAAAGGAATTCCGGCGGCCTATGGCGGATTTGAGACCTTTGTGGAAAAGCTGACACAATACAGAGTCTCCGACAAGATCCAGTATCATGTGGCCAGAATGGCAGAAGACGATATGCGCTTTGAGTATAACGGCGCGTTCGTATTTGACATCAAAGTGCCGTATATTGGACCGGCCAGAGCGGTTGCCTGCGACCTGATCGCGCTCAGAAGATGCATTCACTACTGTAAAGTCCACAAAGAGATCCGGGAACCGGTGTTTTATGTGCTCGCATGCCGCATCGGGCCGTTTATCGCGCAGTTTCGGCGGGAGATCCACGCCCTGGGCGGCGTTCTCTTTGTAAACCCGGATGGCCATGAGTGGAAGCGCGCCAAATGGAGCAAACCGATCCGCCGCTACTGGAAATACTCGGAAGGCCTGATGGTCAAAAACGCGGACATCCTGATCTGCGACAGCAAGAATATCGAGAAATACATTCGTACAACCTATAAAAAGTATTCTCCCAAAACGACCTTCATCGCCTACGGGTCAGAATACAAAGCCTCTCCGCTTGCCGATGACGCGCCTGCTTTTACAGAGTGGCTGTCGGCGCATGGACTCAAGGCCAGGAACTACTATCTGGTCGTCGGGCGCTTTGTGCCGGAGAACAATTTTGAGACCATGATCCGTGAGTTTATGAAATCGGATTCTGAAAAAGATTTTGCGATCATTACGACGACAGACGGTCGTTTTTATAACCGCCTGCAGGAGACGTTGTCTTTTGAAACAGATCCCAGGATCAAATTCGTGGGCACGGTCTATGATCCGGCACTGCTGGGAAAGATCCGTGAAAACGCGTACGCCTACCTCCACGGACACGAAGTGGGAGGCACCAACCCGAGCCTTCTGGAGGCGCTGGGCGCTACGGATCTCAATCTCCTTCTACATGTCGGATTCAACAAAGAAGTGGCGGAGGATGCAGCGCTTTACTGGAGTAAAGAAGAAGGAAATCTGGCAGCGCTGATCCACAGAGCGGACAGGCTCAGTGAGGAAGAGATCACAGCGCTTGGGCAAAAGGCCAAGGACCGGATCCGCAAGAATTACAGCTGGGAATATATTGTCGATCTGTATGAGGCACTTTTCTTACGCAGATCATCGTAAAAAGAGCGCTTCTACATATAGAAATGAGGAATTTATGGGAAACGAACATGAGGAAGTGATTGATACAAAAAGCGGATTTGCTTATCTGCTGGTCAAGTGGAGAGTGATCCTCTTAGCGGCCCTGGTCATGGGACTTCTGGGCGGCGTATTTGGCTATGTGAAGAAGGCGGCGAAACCTGCGGAGACGGTGCTCAGCTATGAAGAGCGTGTCGAGAAGAGCAGGAAAGCGCTTCCGGAAGATACGGCGCTCTATATCGAGCAGCTCTACGGTCAGTATAGCGAGTATGGAAAGATCCTCAGCGACTGGAATCGATATATAGAGAATTCAGTGATGCAGAAGCTGGATCCCCGGAGTTATGTCAAGAGGGATCTTCTGTATTCCGTGATGTCTAATACGCCCAATGCGGTCAGTGCTTTTTCCTCGTCTCTTTTGGGAAGAGAGGAATATGAGAAGATCGCTAAGGCAATGGCGGACCAGCCTTCGGCGGATTCCATCATGGAGCTGGTGGAGGTGTCGGATGCGGCCACCGTAAACCAGACTGGTTTGTCCCCCGCCCAGCAGCGCGTCAGCGACAATGTGATCGCAGAACCTTCCGGCGAAGGGACAGATGGCAGCCGCAACATGATGAACATTCGCTTTTTTGCCGCAAGTGAAGAAGACGTCGACGCGATGCAGAGCGTCATCGAGGCCAGGATCCTTGAAAGACAGTCCGAGCTTGAGAAAAGTGCGGTCCATGTGACGGTCCGGAAAGTGGACGAGACGACCTCTGTCAATGACACCAAGTGGCTTCTCAACATGCAGCAGACGGCGATCACGCCGATGATCACGATGCAGAATAACCGCAATAACTTTATCAAAAACGCGGTTGATGTTCTGAGCGACAAGGAGGCAGCCTATTTTGCACTGCTCGGCGCGGAAGATACGGCGTCAGCGACATCTACGGCTGCGAAGACAAAGGTTAGCATGAAGGATGTGATCAAATTTGCGGCAGTGGGCGTTGCGGCAGGCGCGCTCCTGGCAATCGCATGGCTTCTGCTTGTATTTGTGTTCTCCGATACGATCATCACCGAGGAACAGCTCAAGGATAATTTCGCGCTGCCCGTTCTACAGCGCTTTATTGTGGCAGGAAGTGAGAAGAGTCTTGCAAAAGCGGACGCACTCAAGAAAAAAGGACTGTCTACGCTGGGAGGCGTCGATGCGGCAGACAGTGTAGAACATGGCGGAAAGGTCCTGGTCTATGAACTGCAGCGCAGATTTGCGAAATCCAGTGGGAAGAACGTATTTCTTGCCTATGATTGCGACAGGACCGAGATCCGGGAGACGGTGGACCGACTTGTGGAATTTCTCAAGGGACAAGGCATCACCGCATCGGCGGGTATGCCAATTACCAATGAGATGGATTTTCAGGACCTTCTGAATTCGGAGGCTGTGCTTGTTGCCACAACGCTCAATACATCGAGCGTCGGCGCTATAAAGAACATAAAAGGGATTTGCCAGCGAAACCAGATTCCGCTCATCGGTTGCATCACGCTGATTGATGCGGCAAAGTATTGACAAAATATTACGGAGAATTTACAATTCTATTAATTGAAGCTGGAAGAAAGAAGGATAGAGAGCGGAGAATCATACCGTATGATGAAAAAGAAGCTGTATAGGCTTATTACAACTGGACTTATTGTTACATTGTGTATGGGTTCCGTGGGAACGACTGTATCTGCCGCTGAGGCAGATACCGCTTCCACGGATATTATTGTGTTGTCAGAAGATTCGGGGAACGATTCGGAGGACGCAGAGAAGCCGGAAGAGGAACTGGATTCGGCGAAAGAGACGACCATCGAATCGACGGAGGCGTCGTCAAATCTGACAGCGGCGGACAGCGAGCATACAGACAACGCAGCGCCTTCGGCCAAGGCAGATCCTGTGCCGGATGAGGTGCCGGAAGAAACGGAAGCTGCATCGCAGGAAGAGGCAGAGACCCAGCCGGCGATAGAAGCAGAGACGCACGAGAAAGAGAATGTGACGGAGTCCGCGGCGGCAGCGGAGGAACCTGCGCCGGAAGACACGCAGGATCCAGACACACCGGAAGAGGACCTGTCATTTACGGTGCAAGGGCTGGAACTGAGTACGCAGGACCTGAAGGCAGATGAGAAGACGGCGCCGACGATCACGATCACAACCGTCGTGGAGGCTGTGAATATAGAGAATATCGCCAATCGCGTTGCGGATGCGTTAACCTGGGAGAGCAGCGACAGCACAGTCGCGGTGGTCAAAGCGGTTACGGGCGCAGTTGTCTCAGAAGGAGGGGAAGAGCCGGCCAATGAACCAAGTCCGGCAGAGGAGACAACCCCTGGGCAGGACAGCCCTGCGACAGCGCCGGCGGAGCCTGTGCAGTGCGTAGTTGCGCTGAAAGTGACGGTCTCCACGCGCAAGGAGGGGACGGCCGCCCTTACATTCTCCATCGGGGAGCAGACGGCCGTATGCAATATAGGGGTTGACCCGGTACCGGTCGCGCTGGCCCAGTGCACCAATCTTGTGTGGAAAAATATCACGGTTCTGTACTGGGGGGCGGTAAAAGGCGCTTCCTCCTACAGGATTACGACCTATCTGATCAATAACGGGAAGACCTATTCCAAGACGATCTCGGTCAATGTGACACATTATGATCTGGAAGATGAGATCATAGCGCTGATCAAGGCCAATAAGGCATCCCTCAAAGGGGCGTCTTATTCGATCCGGGCGGCCGTCTGGGCCAAGCCGAAAGACACGGCACATTTTAAGATGGGCCCCGGCGCGAAATCGGTCACATTCCATTACCAGGCTTCGACCTATCAGGAAGCGATCAGCAGAAACGGCTGGTTTTGCAAAGGCGGCAAGTGGTATCTGTTGGAGAACGGCGCCAAGTTGAAGGGATGGGTCACATTCCGGAGTAAGCGCTACTATTTGGATACGGACGGCTCGCTTAAGACAAACTGCTGGATCGGAAAACGCTATGTAAAATCCAATGGCGAGATGGCCAAGGACGAGTGGGTCGACAATTATCAGTACTACGTCGATGCCAGCGGGATCCTGCAGGAAAAGGTGACGTTCAAGACCACCAACTGGGTCAAGACGGCCAAAGGTTGGCGCTACAAGACGGCTAGTGGGTACATCAAAGGACAGTGGAAGAAGATCGGTCACCGGATGTACTATTTTGACAAAAACGGGTACATGAAGATTGGCTGGCTCAAGGACGGCGCCAAAAAGTATTATTTCAAGCCCTCCGGCGACATCACAGTCGGAAGAGGCGTCATGCAGACGGGATGGGTCAAGATTGGCAGTTATTACTACTGGTTTGAAGATGACGGAAGTCTCGCTGTGAACAAGTGGGTGGACCGCGGCCAGTATTACGTGAACAGTGCCGGCAGAAGGCTCAGCCATCTTAGCTATATGGAACTGCGAAACGTGAATACGTCCAACCGGCTCGGATATTATATATACAGCAATGGAGCGGCACCGGAGCAGAGCATAGTGGGATACGATCTCTCATATAGCAAGGGAAACCGCATTATGGTCATTGACCTGCGATTTACCAAGGATAATATTCCGGTCTGTTTTCACGATGATCTGGTAGAATATGCCCGCAAAAAGGACGGCAAAAAACCCGGATCCAGGCCCTCCGTTTCCAAACTGACACTTAAGCAGCTGCAGGAATATGATTACGGCATCAAGTGGGGCAAAGACTACAAGGGAATCGGTCCGCTTACGCTGGAAGCTATGGCGAAATGGGTCAAATCGCATCCGGACACAGAGGTATATATCGAAGTGAAAGTAGATACTATGCCTACGTCGCAGATTAAATCGACGGCGAATATTCTGAACAAATACGGGATTCTTGACAGATCCTCGGTGATTTTCAATGTGACCAAGGATTCGGATACCCGCGCGGAAAGAATGCACAAGCTGAATCCGACGTTAAGGATCGGATTTACTGCCGGAACAGTAGGCGGCGTTGCGAGCAGGCATGCCAAAAAATGTAAAGGCGCAAAGAACGAAGTGTTCATGTACTGCTGGAGGACGACAAAACTCAGCGCTGCGGCTGTGAAGCTGATGAAAAGCATGGACGTGCAGTTTGAATGCGGAGCGTTTTATGATCAGGGAAAGACTTTGTCAGAAGTTATGAACCATTTGGCAAAAGGCACGGCATATTCGTACGTTTCAGGCGTTGAAACGCAGGGCGAATTGTTCCACAAACTTCTGAGAACGGCGACGTTCCACGAAAAGGCACATTGGGTGACTACAGCCGCCGGAAAGAAGTATATGCTGCTGGACGGGACCTATGTCCGCAGCAAATGGTTTACGCTGGACGGCAAGACCTATCGCTTTGACAAGAACGGGATCATGCTGACGGGCTGGTTCACGAAGGACGGGAAGCGCTACTATCTCAATTCCAGAGGAGAGAGAGTCACCGGGAAACGGACAATCGACGGACATATGTATCAGTTTGACGAGGACGGCGTCTGCCGCAAGAGACTTAGCTGAGTGACAACAAGAGCTCTGTGCATAGTGCACAGAGCTCTTTGGCATAATGACGATATGTACAGACGCCAATCGAAACGATACAGTGGATGCACCGCCGGATTCTCAGCGGATTTTCACGGCATGTCCGGCGTTGGTGTCTGCAATGATGTAGTGGGGGCGGTTCTTGACCTCTACATATGTTTTGGCGAGGTATTGCCCAATGATACCCAGGCAAAAGAGCTGCAGGCCGCCGATAAAAATGATCACGCAGATCGTGGAGGCCCAGCCGGCGACAGGGTCGCCCCAGATCAGCCGCCGCACGACGATAATGATCAAAAACAGGAAGGAAACGCCGGTCATGAGCATGCCGAACCAGGAAGCAATGCTCAGCGGCGCCTGGGAGAAATTGATGATGCCATCAATCGCGTACTTAAACAGCTTCCAGAAGCTCCACTTGGTCTTACCGGCGACGCGCTCCACGTTTTCATAGGGCATCCAGTAGGTCTTAAAACCGACCCAGCCAAAGATTCCCTTTGAGAAGCGGTTATATTCGCTCATGGACAGAACCGCGTCCTTCATGGCGCGGGTCATGAGGCGGAAATCGCGCGCTCCGTCTACGATATCGGCGTCGGAAATCTTATTGATCAATTCGTAAAAGCGCTTAGCAAACCAGCTGCGAACCGGCGGCTCACCGGTCCGGTCAACGCGCCTTGTCGCGACGCTGTCATACTCTCCTGATTCGAGGATCTTCACCATTTGAGGCAGAAGGGACGGCGGATCCTGCAGATCAGCATCCATGACAGCGACGTAATCGCCGCGGGCGTTGGTAAAGCCGGCGTACATGGCTGCTTCTTTTCCGAAGTTGCGGGAGAAGGAAAAATACAGGACATGGGAATCCTGTGCGGCAAGGTCCTTCATGATGGACAGGGTATTGTCGCTTGAACCGTCATTGATCAGGAGAAGCTCATAGTCACACTGCATCCCGCGAAGGACATTTGTGGTCTCATTGTAAAAGAGGGGGAGTGCGTCCTGTTCGTTATAGCAAGGTACAATGAGTGATAGCAACATGATTTTCATTCCTTTCTACCCCTATAGTACCATTTTCTTTCAAAAAGAGATAGAATGAGGGTAATGTATTTTTATGCAGCCATGTTTTATCGTCGAATTTGATACATTGTTTGATATGTAAGTGAAATGCCATTTGCAAACGGAGTGATTCAAATGAGTAGTAAAGCACCGTATAAGAAGAGTGATAGCGAAGCGCAGCCCAGCTGTGTAGTCGGCATCGGAGCCTCGGCCGGCGGCCTGGAAGCGCTGCAGCAGTTTCTGACCTTCCTGCCCGGGGACACGGGGATGGCCTTCGTGATCATCCAGCATCTTTCCCCGGACCACAAGAGTCTTCTTGCGGATATCCTTGGCAAGGACACCAATATGCCCGTTGTAGAGGCAGAGGACGGCATGCGCGTAGAGCGCAATCATATTTACATGATCCCGCCCAAATACAATCTGGAAATCGTATCGGATATCCTTCGCCTCCGCAAATATAATATCAAGAATATCAATCATCCCATAGACGTCTTTTTCCGCTCGCTGGCAGCGGCCTATGAGAACCGCGCAGTCGCAGTGATCTTATCAGGTACCGGATCGGATGGCACAAACGGAATCCGGTCGATCAAGGACAAGAACGGCGTGATCATCGTGCAGACACCGGAGAGCGCCAAGTTCGATGGTATGCCCAGAAATGCGATCGCTACGGGATTTGTAGATATGGTATTGAATCCTGACAGCATCGCGCGAGAGATGCGGCACATTGCGGCTTCTATGGTGGACGCCGGCAACCGTCTGCAGCTCAGCGACGGCGACCTGATGGCGCAGGTGTTCACCATTCTGCGCAATGTCACCAACGTCAACTATACCTACTATAAGCAGACGACGATCCTGCGGCGCGTGGAGAGGCGCATTGTCGTCACCCACAATCGCAATCTGCAGGAATATGTCAAATATCTATCCAACAATCCGGACGAAGCCAGGCTTTTGGCCAAGGAAGTGCTGATCGGAGTGACCAGCTTCTTCCGGGATCCGGACTATTTTGAAGTGCTCAAGGACCGGGTGATCTACGACCTGGTCAAAAACTCGTCGCAGTCCGATCAGCTCCGCGTTTGGGTCGCGGGCTGTTCGACAGGTGAGGAGGCCTATTCGATCGCCATTCTCTTTGCGGAAGTCATGGAGGATCTGGGTCTTCGGAGAGACGTCAAGATCTTTGCGACCGATCTGGATGCCGAGTCCATCGCTGTGGCAGGAAGAGGCGTTTACGGAGACAACATCAGTGAGGATGTCAGCGTTTCCAGGCTGAGCCGCTTCTTTACCCGCAAGGGCAACCACTATATCGTTGGGCACGAGATCCGTAAGATGATCGTATTTGCGCAGCACAACGTATTCCAGGATCCGCCATTCGGAAAGCTGGATCTGATCAGCTGCCGCAATCTTCTCATCTATTTTCAGAATATCCTGCAGAGAAATCTGTTTGCCATCTTTCATGTGGCCCTCAACGACAGAGGTTACCTGTTCCTGGGAAGGAGCGAGTCGGTCATCGATTATGACGACGTCTTCAAGGTAGTATGTGCCAACGAGAAGATCTTTATCCACAATGCGTCCGGAAAGGCGCCGTCCCATGATCAGATCCGGTACTCCATGCAGACCGTGGAGAACAATATGGACAACGTGGGCTACCTGCACAACATGCCGGAGCCGGAGATTTCCCTTACGTCAGGGGAGCTGGACACCCGCATTCTGGAAATGCTGATGCCGGCCAGCGTCCTGGTGGATGAGAAGAACAAGCTGGTGCACTCCTATGGAGACTGCAGTGGCTTTATCACGCTGCCCGTAGGCGCTGTTACACTGGATATATTCAGCCTCGTAAAACCGGAACTCAAGATCGCCATATCCAAAGCACTCAAAGAGGCGCGCGAGACACAGAAAAGGGTTGCCTACGGAGACATCCCGGTCACCTTTGGTGATCACAGGGAGCTGATCTCACTGGTTGCGCAGCCAATCCGGGACCGTCTGGGATCGGAAACCGGCATGATGGTCCTTGCCTTCCTGCGCGAAAAGGAGAGCAACGAGCAGATCGATTTAAAGGAATATCGCGTTGATACCGCAGCGGCAGAGCGCATCACCGACCTGGAGATGGAACTGCATAAGGCCCAGGACAGCCTGAAAAAGACGGTTACGGAGCTGGAGAGCGTCAATGCGGAGCTGCAGGCGGCCAATGAAGAGCTTCTGACCGCCAATGAGGAACTGCAGAGTTCTAACGAGGAGCTGCAGAGCGTCAATGAGGAGCTGTATACGGTCAATTCGGAGTACCAGACCAAGGTCAATGAGCTGGCGGCCGTCAATGATGATATGGCCAACTTCCTGTCTACGACGCTGGTGGGCATCATCATGGTGGACAGAAACCTGAACATCCGCAAGTACACCGAGTATATCGCTACGGAGTTCCATGTGGAAGATCAGGACGTGGGACGGTCTCTGCGCTATATCGCCTTTAACTTTGCGACGATCGACTTGATCGCACTGTGCAGGCAGGTCCTTTCGACCATGCAGCCGATCGAGAAGAACTGTGCGTCCGTGGCAGGCAAGACCTACCTTGTGAGGATCGCGCCTTACATTGCAACGGAAAAAGAAAAAGAGAGAGAACAGCATGCGGCAGAGCTTCGCAGCCGGGAGGGGCTGGAAAGCGAACCGCATGAGCTGAATGGACTGGTCATTACGTTTATTGATACAACCAAGCAGGTCAACGATCGCCAGCAGATCGAGGAAATGGCCAAAGCATTGCGTGTGGCGGTCCGCACAGGCAGGGAGAAGGAGGCATTCCTGTCCCATATGAGCCATGATATGCGCACACCCATGACAGCGATCATCGGACTCGTGCAGCTGAGCCTGCAGGAGAAGAATCTGCCCCCGCAGCTCAAGGAGAATCTGGACAAAATTCAGTCCTCCGGCAGATATCTGCTCAGCTTGATCGATGAAGTGCTCGAGACCAGCCGCATCAACGCGGGCAAGGTTGTCTCTGTGAGCACGGCAGTCAAAGAGACCAGGGTCATCGAGGAAGTCAATTCGATCATCGGACAGAAGGCGGCAGATGCAGGCCTACAGTTCAAGTCGAGAGTGAAGGACTGCAACGACGAATATGTCATGATGGATATTGAGCATGTGGAGAGGATCCTGATCAACCTGCTCAGCAATGCCGTCAAGTTCTCCAAACCCGGTGGGAAGGTGGATTTTGTCACCTCGGTCTCCTATAAGGGCAATCGAGCACGCCATGTCTACACGATCACGGACAATGGCAGAGGCATCAGTGAAGGTTTTCTCAAGAAGATGTTCCTTCCCTTCGAGCAGGAAACCCGGGACGAGGTGACCCTCAGAGATGGGCAGGGACTTGGACTTTACATCTGCAAGAACCTCGTGGATCTTCTGCAGGGCACCATCAACTGTGAGAGCGTCAAGGGGAAGGGAACGACCTTTACCGTCGTTCTGGAGTATGAACTTGCGACGGACGAGCAGATCAGCCTGCAGATGCGCAGAAAGTCCACCTACGAGGACCGCGTCCTGTATGGCAAAAACGTGCTGGTGGCCGAGGACAACAGCATTAATGCGGAAGTGATCATGAAGATCCTGGAGACCAGGGGCGTACACTCGGAGCTTGCCCGCGACGGGCAGGAGGTTGTGGACATGTTCCTCAAGAGAGGACCGTATCACTACCAGGCGATCCTCATGGATATGATGATGCCTCTGATGGACGGACAGAGCGCTGCGAGAGCCATTCGTGAGAGCGGCGCGGCGGATGCGAGAGAAATCCCGATCCTGGCCCTGACAGCCGACACATACGGAGACATTGAGCAGAGATGCATGTCGGCCGGAATGGATGGCTATCTCAGAAAGCCCATCGATACGGATGAGCTGTTCCGCGTACTGGTCAGAGAGTTTGACAAGGAGTGAACTACTCGCCGCCTACGCATACGCTAAGAAGCGGGAGTCTTCTGCGAAATCATGATAAAAGAACGATTCCTATAAATTCATTCTTTTTTTAGATATTTTTTCGGATTTGTTTCTTACCATTTGCGGACAAAGTGCTAATATATCCTATTAAGAAAGTAGAAAAGAGAGGGGAATACACAGGGAGGTATTCTCCTCAACTTTTCATTTGTGAAGATAACTCTGGAAAGGAGTGGATACAGCTATATGAATGAAGTAAAGCAACCAAGGAAACAGCTGATCACATACGTGCTGCTCGTGATGGCGATCATGATTATCCTCAACATCTTCGTGATGCCCTATCTGCAGCATGCGCAGATCACAGAGACGGATTACAACACGTTCATCACGATGATAGAGAACGACCAGATTACAGAGGTGGAGATCTCCTCTACCCAGATCGTCTTTAAGGATCAGGAAGGGAAGATTTACGAGACCGCGCCGGTGACGGATCTGATGCTGGTGGAAAGGCTGCATTCACACAATGTGAAATTTGGCAGTGATATCGTGCGGCCTATGTCGCCCTTCATGTCCTTCCTGCTCTCCTGGGTCATCCCGATCGGCATGTTCGCGGGACTGGGCTATCTGCTCAACAAGCGAATGATGAATCAGGTGGGCGGCCCCAACTCCATGATGTTCGGTATGGGCAAGAGCAACGCCAAGGTATATGTCAAATCCACGGAGGGAATCCGCTTCATGGATGTGGCCGGCGAGGAAGAGGCCAAGGAAAACCTGCAGGAAATCGTCGAATATCTGCATAATCCCGGCAAGTACAAGGAAATTGGCGCGACCATGCCCAAGGGCATTCTGCTGGTCGGCCCTCCCGGAACCGGCAAAACAATGCTGGCCAAGGCAGTCGCCGGCGAGTCCAACGTGCCCTTCTTCTCCATGTCCGGTTCGGAATTCGTAGAGATGTTCGTCGGCATGGGTGCCTCCAAGGTGCGCGATCTGTTCAAACAGGCCAAGGAAAAAGCGCCTTGCATCGTGTTTATCGACGAGATCGATGCGATCGGCAAGAAGAGAGACGGATCTGCGCTCGGCGGCAATGATGAGCGCGAGCAGACACTGAACCAGCTGCTCACAGAGATGGATGGCTTTGAGGAGAACATCGGCGTCGTCATCCTTGCGGCAACCAACCGCCCTGAGGCGCTCGATCCCGCGCTGACACGTCCCGGCCGCTTTGACCGCCGCGTGCCCGTAGAACTGCCTGACCTCAAGGGGAGAGAAGATATTCTCAAGGTACACGCTAAGAAGATCAAGTACGGGCAGGATGTGGATTTCAACAAGATCGCCAGAATGGCAGCAGGCGCTTCCGGTGCGGAGCTGGCCAACATTGTCAATGAGGCGGCGCTCCGTGCGGTCCGTGACGGCAGGAAATTTGCCAATGAGGCGGATTTTGAGGAGAGTATTGAAGTCGTTATTGCGGGTTACCAGAAGAAGAACGCGATTTTGACAGATAAAGAGAAGCTGATCGTGTCCTACCATGAGATCGGCCATGCTCTCGTGGCGGCTATGCAGACCAATAGTGCGCCGGTACAGAAGATCACGATCATCCCCCGCACATCGGGTGCGCTCGGCTATACCATGCAGGTCGAGGAAGAGGGCAACCATTACCTGATGAGCAAAGAGGAGATGGAGAACAAGATCGCAACGCTGTGCGGCGGCCGCGCGGCGGAGGAAGTGGAGTTCGGCAGTGTGACGACAGGCGCTTCCAACGATATCGAGCAGGCGACAAGGCTTGCGCGCGCGATGATCACCCGCTACGGAATGAGCGATGAATTTGACATGGTGGCCATGGAGACGGTGACCAACCAGTATCTGGGCGGCGATACATCGCTGGCATGCTCCGCCGAGACACAGTCGCTGATCGACAAGAAGGTCGTGGAGCTGGTGCGCGGACAGCATCAGAAGGCCCTGCAGATCCTGCAGGAGAACAAGCAGAAGATGGACGAGCTTGCCGAGCACCTCTACTTCCGTGAGACCATTACCGGCGAAGAATTTATGACCATTCTCAACCGCAAGCCCATCCCTCGCGAGATTCCCATGAATGAAGGAAACGAGGACACAAAAGCCTGATGACTTGATTTCAGCGCTGTCATTCGCTAAACTGTAGAAGTAGAAAATTCATCGTAAAGGAGGAATTGCGCAATGCTTGAGTTTAGATATGATACACAGCTTCTGATCGACGGCGATGATCTCGATGAAGATGAGGTCTTTGATTATATTGTCGAGCACTTCAAGGGCGACAGCCTGCTGGCGGTCGGTGGCGACGGAGATCCGATCAAGATTCACTTCCACACCAATGAGCCCTGGCTGATACTGGAATACGGCGCTTCTCTCGGCGAGATCTATGATATCGTCGTGGAGGATATGGACCGGCAGAGCAGAGGTCTCAAGGGCTGAGTAAGCGTGCATAGCAGGAAGCAGTCCTGGTAGAAAGAGGACTTCTTAGAAAGCAACATTAGCAGAAAACAAAAAAGAGGCGTACCGCGTTATTGCGGTGCGCCTTTTCTTTGTGCGTCCAATGCGATCCACTCGTCCAGCGTCAGCGGCGTGTAGTCGGAGTACATGCAGAAGCAGTTGATCATCTGGCATGGAAGCGTGTATTCTGTGCCGTCCCTGCGAGTCCGGACCTGCTGCCTGGTCAGCGCCTGCGCCTGTTCCATCAGCCGCTCGTCCCATGTGTTGTGGACGTGACCGTACAGCATATAGGTCTTGGGATTTCCATTTGCATCGAAATTGTATTGTCCGTTGTAGCAGAGGATCGGATAGTGGCAGAGCACAACCTTTCTTCCGTTGTCGTGCAGCTCCGCATAGGGGCGGATCCACTTAAAGCGAGCGGCGTTGTAGCCCTTCGCGCGGCCGAACTGGTCATGATTTCCCTCGATCAGATAAAGAAATCCATTGAGTTGTTCCAGGACGCGGTTGGTCTCCTCTGCCTTTCCCAGGGAAAAATCGCCCAGTATGACCACTTCGTCATTCCAGCGGACCTTTTTGTTCCACTGTGCGATCATATATGCGTTCATCTCTTCGGCGTCGGTGAACCCCCGGTTGTCCATCTGGTAGTTGAGGCTGTTATGGAAAAAGTGGCAGTCGGCGATGTAATAGCGCATGGGAATCTCCTGCTGATGTAAGTTGTTCGGCGTTACGTAGTTGAACCCCGATGCACATCCACAGTCCCATGCGGCGCATTCAGGCCTGTGGATGCCCAAGAATGTTGAATATAAAGAATATACAGCAAAACGGCCCCCGTGGCGAGATGAAATCCCGTCCGGGGGCCGTTTGATATGAGACAAGATTGCACAATATGGAAGCAAAGAGTGAAATATATATTTCGATATATGAAACTGCTAAAAGTATGGATGTTGCAATATACCCAGTGGGGGTATATAATGACAAAAGATTTGATGGAACACCTGGAGCATATAAGGAGCACAAAATGGGTACTTCTTGGGAAAACAATGACATGGAAGAGTCTTTGCGCAAGGACACTGTGGCCGCCGAAGCGGAAACAGGCGATGAAGAAAATAAAGCGCCCGCTTGCTGCTGCCGGACCAAGGTCCGCACCGAAAAGGAGCAGAAGGATCTGATCAACCGGCTCAGCAGGATCGAAGGGCAGGTGCGCGGCATCCGCCGGATGCTGGAGGAGGACGCCTACTGCATCGACATCATCAATCAGGTGGCTGCGGCCAATGCGGCGCTCAACAGCTTTACCAAGGTCTTGCTTGCCAACCATATTCACACATGCGTGACGGAGGATGTGCAGGCGGGCAACAGTGAAAAGGTGGATGAATTGGTGAAGACGCTGCAGAAGCTGATGAAGTAACAAAAAGATGGGCTCACAACGAGGAGCCCATCTTTAAAAGCTTTGCCTGGCAAAGCTTCCGGGTTATCGATACACGATACGAAACGTTGAAAGCAACGCCTTCGGCGTGGCTTCAGAACCGCGGGTTTCAGAGAGGAAAGCAATATGGACCAATATACAGTGACAGGAATGAGCTGCGCGGCCTGCCAGGCGCGCGTAGAGAAAGCGGTATCCAAGGTGCCGGGCGTCACGTCGTGCAACGTGAGTCTTTTGACCAACACACTCGGCGTGGAGGGAACCGCATCTGCATCGGATATCATGCAGGCAGTGGAGAACGCCGGCTACGGCGCATCGCCCAAGGGAGCGGACAGCACAAGGTCTGCAGGAAGCCTCACGGCCAAGATCGCGGCAGAAGAAGAGGCGCTCAAGGACCATGAGACGCCAGTCCTGAAGAAGAGATTGATCGCATCGCTGGGCTTCCTCCTGGTGCTCATGTATTTTTCCATGGGACACATGATGTTCGGCTGGCCCCTACCCGCCTTCTTTGACGGTAACCATGTGGCCATGGGAATCGTACAGATGCTGCTCGCGGGCATCGTCATGGTGATCAACCAGAAATTCTTCGTCAGCGGCTTCAAGAGCCTCTTCCACGGAGCGCCCAACATGGATACCCTGATCGCGATGGGATCCGGCGCGGCCTTTGTCTACTCCACCATTATGCTGCTCGCGATGACGAGAGCCCAGGTGGATGGGAACAGCGAAGCCGTCATGAAGTATATGATGGAGTTCTATTTTGAATCCGCGGCCATGATCCTGACGCTGATCACGGTCGGCAAGATGCTGGAGGCAAGATCCAAGGGCAGGACGACCGACGCTCTCAAGTCGCTGATGAAGCTGGCGCCCAAGACGGCCAACGTGGAGCGGAACGGCGTCGAGGAGACCATCGACATCGATCTGGTGCAGAAGGGCGATATCTTTGTCGTCCGTCCCGGTGAGACGATCCCTGTGGACGGCGTCGTCATTGAGGGCGAGAGTGCCGTCAATGAGGCGGCCCTGACGGGAGAGTCCATTCCCGTGGACAAGGAGCCCGGTTCGCCCGTATCTTCCGCGACCCTCAACCAGTCCGGTTTCCTGCGCTGCCAGGCGACCCGCGTCGGTGAGGACACGAGCCTGTCCCAGGTCATTCAGATGGTTAGCAACGCGGCGGCGACCAAAGCCCCCATTGCCAAAATAGCGGATACAATTTCAGGCGTTTTCGTGCCTGCAGTTATTGGAATTGCGATTGTCGTGACCCTGATCTGGCTCCTGATCGTGAAGGCGCCGGTCGGAACGGCGCTGGCAAGAGGTATTTCCATCCTCGTTGTGAGCTGCCCCTGCGCACTCGGCCTCGCAACGCCTGTGGCGATCATGGTCGGCAACGGAATGGGCGCCAAGCATGGCATCCTCTTTAAGACAGCAGAGGCGCTGCAGGAGACTGGAAACGTGCAGATCGTGGCGCTGGACAAGACCGGCACGATCACCAGCGGTCATCCCGTTGTGACAGAGGTGATCCCCGCGGAAGGGGTAGATGAGAAAGAGCTGCTCTATCTGGCAGGCGCGCTGGAGGCCCAGAGTGAGCACCCGCTGGCGAGGGCCATCGTGGAATACACAGGCGGCGTCAAGGCCAAGGAGATTCAGGATTTCCGGGCGCTTCCCGGAAACGGCCTGTCTGCTGTGATCGACGGAGCATGGGTCGTGGGCGGCAACCAGAAATTCATTCTCACCAAACTCAACGCGCAGCGCGGCAAGTCGGGAGACATGGTCAAGTGGCTCAAGTACCTGGCAGACCTGACAGACAGGCTTGCCAATGAGGGCAAGACGCCTCTGTATTTTGCCAGAGAGGGGAAACTCCTCGGCATCATTGCTGTGGCGGACCCCATCAAAGAGGACAGCGCGCAGGCCGTGAAGGAGCTGCAGAACATGGGCATTCACGTGGTCATGCTCACAGGCGACAACCAGAAGACGGCCGAGGCGATCGGCAAGCTGGCGGGCGTCAGCGAGGTGGTGGCAGGCGTGCTGCCTGACGGTAAGGAGGAGATCATCCGCCGCCTGCAGGAGAAGGGCAAGGTCGCCATGGTCGGCGATGGCATCAACGATGCACCGGCACTGACAAGAGCGGATATCGGCATTGCCATCGGCGCAGGGACAGACGTCGCGATCGACGCGGCGGACGTGGTCCTGATGAACAGCAGACTGAGCGATGTCAGCGCCGCTGTGAGGCTCAGCCGCAAGACCTACAAGACCATTCTGTGGGGCCTGTTCTGGGCGCTGATCTACAATTCGATCCTGATTCCGGTCGCAGCGGGCGTCCTGAGCCCTCTGGGAATCACCATGGATCCCATGCTGGGAGCGCTGGCCATGAGCCTGTCCAGCTTCTGCGTGGTTACGAACGCACTGCGGCTCAACGGATTTGATATGAGAAGCAGCAGTAAGGATGAAAAGCTGAAAAATCCGGTCGCGACGGATGCGGACGGAAAGCTTTTATCGGAATATACCAAAGAAAGGGAGGCTGCCGAGCGCAGCAGAAAGGAAGCTACTATGACAAAGACAATGAAGATCGAAGGTATGATGTGCGAGCACTGCGAGGCAACCGTGAAGAAGGTTCTGGAGAAGATCGACGGCGTCGCTTCCGCAGACGTCAGCCACAAGGAAGGCACAGCGGTTGTCACGCTGAGCGGCGATGTTGCTGACGATAAGCTCAAAGAGGCCGTAGAGGATCGCGATTACAAGGTGATCTCCATCGCATAATGGTCTTCGCTCTATAAGAAAGCGCATTCGGGCCAAAATACAGAATGCAGCAGGTTCACAGCAGTCCCCGGTATAGTGCCGGGGGCTGTTTCATTGTGCGATATGCCGTGCGGCGCATCCGGAAACGTAGGATCGCAATCCATCTCTTGACAGATGGTCGTATTTTCATATAATTAGAATTCTGGAAATTAAAAATGAGAATCATTTTCGAATTTGACTTCTGGCAAATACGGGCAAATACGAAAGGATACGGAGTATGAGCACAAGGATGCCATATAAGAGCAGGCATAGAGAGCAGATCCTCTCTGTTTTGCAGCAAAACGAGGGAGAGCACATGACAGCAGGGCAGATCCTGGATCAGCTGCGGACGGACGGGGTATCCATCGGCGTCGCAACGATCTATCGGCAGCTGGACCGACTGGTGGAGGAAGGTGCGGTCAACAAATATATCGTAGATGCGGTCACAGGCGCCTGCTATGAATTCAAGGGCGAACACGGCGGCGAGTCCGGCTATGTGCACTGCAAGTGCGAGAAGTGCGGAAAGCTGGTCCATCTGGAGAGAGCGCGCATTGAAGCGGCGATGCAGAGCCTTGCGGGCGCTGGCGACGGCGGATTTGAGCTGGACTGCACGCGCACCTTGTTCTACGGGATCTGCAGAGACTGCAGGGGGTGACGCGAATGAAAGCAAGATATACAAAAAGGCTTTCCGCACGCTTTATGGCAGCGCTTCTGTCTGTGCTGCTGGCGGCGGGATTCCTGCCTGGATGCGCGGCGCCTGCGGAGACCGAAGATGACGGCCGCATGAAGGTCGTGACAACGATCTTTCCGCAATATGACTTCGTAAGAGCGATCGGAGGAGATCTCGTGCACCTCCGGATGCTTCTTTCCCCGGGCGAGGAGATGCACTCCTATGAGCCCACGCCGTTAGACATCAAGGAGATCCAGAACTGCGATCTATTCATCTATGTGGGCGGCGAGAACGACGTCTGGGTGGACAGGATCCTGGACAATATGGGAGACCACAGACCCGAAACGCTGCGCCTGGTGGACCTCACAGATACGGTCGAGGAAGAGATCGTAGAGGGCATGATGGAAGAGCGCGGGCACGAGCATGATCATGACGAAGCCGATCATCACGAGGACGGCGACCACGATGAAGAAGTCGATCACCACGAGGACGACGACCACGACGAAGACGCCGATCACGACGAGGACGAGCACCGGCACGGCGGCGATTCCTCCCATGAAGAGCACGAAGAAGCGGACGAGCATGTATGGACGTCGCCGGTGAAGGCGGCGGAGATCACGGAAGCAATCGCCGAAAAGATGGCGGAGATCGACCCATCTAACGCAGAGCAATATAGGGAAGGGGCCAATGCCTATGAGGTACAGCTCTTAGAGCTTGACGCGCGGTTTCGCGAAATTGTAGAGAGTGCGGAGAGAAAGACGATCGTATTTGGGGATCGGTTTCCCATACGGTATTTTGCCGAAGAATACGGCCTCGAGTATTATGCGGCGTTTCCGGGCTGTTCGGCGGAGACAGAACCAAGCGCATCTACGCTGGCGTTTCTGATCGATAAAGTCAGAGAAGAAGAGATTCCGGTCGTGTTTTCCATTGAATTATCCAACGGAAATATCGCGAAAGCGATCTGCGAGAGCGGCGGCGCCGTGCAAAGAACGTTCTATTCCTGTCACAATCTGACCAGGGAACAGATGGAGAGCGGGGCCACTTACGTTTCGATGATGACAGAGAACCTGGAAGTGCTCGAAGAAGCGCTCGGAAGAAAGGCGGAAAGCAAATGAGTCTTATTAGTTGTGAAAATCTGTCCTTTGCCTATGAGGGCGTGACAGTGCTGCATGGCCTGAATTTTGAGATCGAGCAAGGCAATTACCTGTGCATCATGGGCGAAAACGGAGCGGGCAAGAGTACGCTGATGAAGGGCCTTTTGGGACTGAAGAAACCGTCGGGAGGAAAAGTGACGTTTGGCGAGGACCTGCGGGCCAGGGAAATCGGCTACCTGCCCCAGCAGACGCCGGTGCAGAAGGATTTTCCGGCCAGCGTGTGGGAGGTTGTCCTCTCGGGCTGCCTTTCCGGAATGGGCCTTCGCCCCTTTTACAGCAAGGCGGAAAAGGATCGGGCGGTCCGGAACATGCAGGCTCTGGAAATCATGGACCTGAAGGACCGTTGCTACCGCGATCTCTCCGGCGGTCAGCAGCAGAGAGTGCTCCTTGCGCGGGCGCTGTGCGCGACCAGGAAGGTAATCCTTCTGGATGAGCCGGTGGCGGGCCTGGACCCGCTGGTCACCATCAATATGTACAAGCTGATCGAGCGGATCAACCGCGAGATGGGGATTACTGTGATCATGGTCTCCCACGATATTCAGGCGGCGACACGGTACGCGTCGCATATCCTGCATCTGGGAGAGGATCGCCAGCTGTTTTTTGGCACCCGCGAAGACTATCGGCACAGCGCAGCCTATCACTCCTTTATGGACGGCGAGAAGGCGGTCCATATCTGGAAGAAAGCAGCCGTGCAGGAGGAGAAAAAGCGGAGCGGGGGGACCAGAGCGGCCGCCGCTGCCAAAACACAGAAAGAGGCGGAGACAGAGTCCCCGGCACCCGAAGCGGTGCAGAAGGGAGGGAAGGCCTGATGCTGCATTTGATCGCAGAAATGTTTACCTATCCCTTCATGGTCAGGGCGCTCTGCATGGGCGTTCTGGTTGCTTTGTGTGCAGCCGTGCTGGGCGTGACGCTGGTTCTCAAGAGATATTCCATGATCGGCGACGGCCTGTCGCACGTCGGGTTTGGCGCGCTGGCCATCGCGACAGCCATGAATGCGGCGCCGCTTGCCGTGGCTATTCCGGTCGTGATCGTCGCGGCGTTTCTGCTGCTGCGCCTCACGGAGAACAGTAAGATCAAGGGAGACGCGGCGATCGCGCTGATCTCCACCGGTTCGCTGGCGGTTGGCGTGATGGTTGTCTCTATGACTACCGGCATGAATACGGACGTCTATAACTACCTGTTCGGCAGCATTCTGAGCATGTCGCAGGAAGACGTGGTCCTGACCGGCGTCGTGTCGGCGGCGATCATGATCCTGTTCGTGTTTTTCTACCACCGCATCTTTGCGGTGACCTTTGACGAGACTTTCGCCAGGGCGACGGGGCTCAACGCGAGGCTGTACAACATGGTGATCGCCCTCCTTACGGCGCTCGTCATTGTTGTCGGAATGCGCATGATGGGATCTCTTCTGATCTCCAGTCTGGTGGTCTTTCCGGCGGTGACAAGCATGCGGACATGCACGACATTCCGCTCTGTCATGATCGCTTCGGCGATTGTTTCGGCGGTCTGCCTTGTGGCCGGACTGATCATTTCCTACCTATATGCAGCGCCGACAGGCGCCAGTATCGTGCTTTGCAACATAGCGGCGTTCATTGCCTTTGCGGCGGTGCAGAAGGGCAGGGAGTGCTTGCAAAGTGACAGGAAATCCATATAATTTAATTACAAGAGTTTTTTTGAACATGTTGGAGGAAATAACAATGGGAATGGATGAAAATAACAAGACACCGATCGATGGCGATATGCTGATCGCAGATATTCTCAGACAGTATCCTGAGGCTGCGTATGTTCTTATGAACTGCGGCATGGGATGCATCAGCTGCCCGGCTTCTCAGATGGAATCTCTGAGCGAGGCGTGCATGGTTCACGGCATTGACGCGGATGAAGTCATCAAGTATGTGAACTATGAACTTGGACTGACAGCAGCAGAATAATCTGATCCGGTGTTGGGACCGGTTGCTATGGCAGCCGGATCATTGAATTGAATAGAATAGATCCGTGGGGTATGGATTCACTGAAAATGCAATGTTTTGGAGGAGGGTCTGAGATGGCATTGAATCAGAGGAAAGTAGCAATGGTTGGCTGTGGTTCTGCAGGCGCGGCATCCTGTTTTGCCCTGATGCAGAGCGGATTGTTTACGGAGATGGTCTTGATCGACGCATTACCGGAGAAGGCGGAAGGCGAGGCGATGGATATCGCACAGGGCCTTACCTTCACAAGACCGATGAAGATCTATGCCGGCACCTATGAGGATCTGGCGGATGCGGCAGTCATTATCGTGACCGCAGCAGGAACCCAGAGGCGCGATGACACAAGACTGGATCTGGTCAAGAAGAATGTCGCAATTTTTAAGAATGTCATTCCGGAGATCGCAAAGAGAAATGAGAATGGTATCATGCTGATCGTTGCCAATCCCGTTGACATTCTGACCTACGCTGCACTCAAGATCAGCGGATGGGCGGAGAACCGGATCATGGGAATCGGAACCGTTCTCGATACGGCACGTCTCAGATATCTGCTCAGTGAAAAGCTCAACGTTGACGCACGCAACGTGCATGCGTATATGGTCGGCGAGCAGGGCAACGGCGAAGTGACGATCTGGAGCAGCGCAAGCGTATCCGGCATCCCGATCCGTGAGTTCTGCGAGATGCGCGGCTATCCCGATCCCACAGAGTATTTTGAAGAAGTGGCAAGGGAAGTCAGAACCAGCGCAGATATGATCACCCGCAAGAAGAAAGCGGCCTATTACGGCGTTGCGATGGGCGTCCGCAGAGTCTGCGAAGCAATCGTTCGCGACGAGAAGTCGGTGCTTCCTGTATCGAGTCTGATGTACGGCGCATTCGACATCGACGGCCTTGCGCTGAGCATGCCCGCAATCGTCGGTAAGGACGGCGTTGAGTGCCTGGTTCCCCTGGAGATGAGCGAGGACGAGCTCGACGAGCTCAGAAAGACTGCCGCCACTGTAAAGGCAATCGTTGACGACGTATTTGGCGAAGCCAGATAATTCCATACCGCTTTGACGGAGTATAACAGATTATGAAAAGGAAAAAGCCCATGCAGGTCATGCATGGGCTTTTTGCTATGTGCTGTAGGTTGTCAAAACATTGCTGTAAGAAAATCCGATTTCACAAACCGAAGCAATTCCTTATGCTTCTTCCTCGAAATCTTCCTTGCCTACGCTGCAAAGAGGACATTCCCAATCGTCGGGAAGATCAGCGAAAGCAGTGCCGGGCTCGATGCCGTTATCCGGATCGCCGACTTCTTCGTCGTAAATGTAGCCGCAAACTGTGCATACGAATTTAGCCATAGTGTATTCTCCTCTTTCTGCCCTTTCACGCGGAAAAGGCGGTGTCATGAATAGGTCTTCTTAGAGATCTAAGATGATAACATTATATAAGAAGGACGCAGGCCTTGCAACGAGATTTATAGCCGGCCTGTACCGCTTTTGGAAGGCGCAAATCGGCTCAAAATGAGGGCTTGAGGGACCTGAAAAGCGGATAAAACACTGGTTTTCGGCCGTTTTCACGAAGATGAAAAACCTGCTTCAAAGGTCTTGTTTTCCCAGATGGATTTTTCTTATAATCATTTCACCAGCCGGAGGAAGGAGGTGAAGCCATTGACCGAAGGCGGACGGACAGCACTTCTTCTGTTCGTGACGGCAGCGGCAGCGTCGGATCTGCGGTGGGGCAGGATCTACAATTTCCTGACACTTACTTCGCTGGCAGGCGGCATTTGGCTGTTGACGGTACAGGCGCCGCAAGAGGTTCCCGGCGTGTTGGGGGCGATGGCCCTGCTGCTCTGTTTCCTCTTCCCGTTCTGGAAGATCGGGGGACTCGGAGCCGGGGATATCAAGATGCTGTTGGCGCTGGTTCCCTACATGGGGGTGCGCTGGTTTTATGTTTCCTTTATTCTATCTTTTCTGATCGGTGCGGCGATCGCCGCGTTCCTGCTGGTCAGAGATCGGGACGGATCCCGAACTGTTCACTTTGCTGTACCAATTGGTATCAGCGTCGTGCTCTGTCTGCTTCTCGAGCAGATTTCCGTGCAGAGCCCATTCCTGATGTGACGTCATATGTGAGTTTTCCGGTGTCTGATCGCACTGGTTTATTTCTTATTGCCTTTTTAACGATATTGGGACGGATATTTTGACGGGTATTTTGATAAAGGAGAGATCCAATGAACAATAGCAGCTATAGACAGGCAGCCGCCAGGATCTGCATCTGTGACAGCGAAGTCTCTTACGGAGAGCACCTGATGGAGTATTTAAAGAGGGCGGGACAGCTGCCATTCGACATCTATCTGTATACAAGCAAAGAGGTCTTTATGGCCCGGGAGAGCCCGGAGAAGGTAAAGCTCCTTGTGATCGCGGAATCGCAGTATGACGAAGAGGTAGAAAAGGCAGGGTTTGTGAGAATTCTTCTTTTAAATGAGAGCAGCACCTACATCGAAAAGCCGGAGAACATGAGCAAATACCAATCGGTCGAGCATATTCGAGACAAAATCCGGCAGATGTGCATGGAGGGAGAGGGTGATCTCATGCAGAGTATGCGTCATGGAAAGCCAATGAAGCTGATCGGCGTGTACTCGCCTGTCACCAGATGTTTGCAGACAACCTTTGCGCTCTGCATGGGACAGCTTCTGGCGCAGACAAGTCCGACCCTGTACCTGAATTTCGAGGCGTATTCCGGGCTGGAGATCCTTTTGGAGAGAAACTTTCGTGGGAGCGTGAGCGACCTTTTGTATTACAACGACTGCGCCAGAGAGAAGCTGGCAGGGCAGCTTCAGTATATGACGGAGAAAATGGGAAAGCTGGATTTTCTGCCGCCCATGGAATCCTTTATCCAGATCCGGTCGATCCGGCAGGAACAGTGGCTGGATCTGTTTCGATCCATTGAGAAGGTGACAGAATATGAATACTGCATACTGGACCTCAGTGAGCAGGTGGATGGAATTCTGGAAGTCCTGCGGCAGTGCGATCTGGTCTTTACGATCACCCGAGAGGACGGGTTTGCGGAGGCCAAGATGCGACAGTATGAGGCGCTTTTAAAGAGCACACAGTATGAGGACATTTTCATGAAGACGCGCAGATGCCAGCTCCCTGTGTTTCGGGAGCTGCCGGCAGGGATCCTTCTGCTCACCCACGGGGAACTGGCAGCGTGTGTGCGCAGCATCCTGGAAGAGGAGGGACTTGGAGGATGAACCCATATGATGACGACATGCAGGATATAATCGAGAAAATGCGGCGCCGGATCATGGCCGAGATCGATTACAGTAAGGCAATCACAGACGGGGAAATCTACAGACTGATCGACGAAGAGATCCTTTTTTCAAACGATCCTATGGTCAAATATATGCCTACGGACAGCCGGATCGCGGTGCGGCAGGCCCTATTCAACTCCTTACGGCGATTAGACGTCCTGCAGCCGCTGATCGAAGACCCGGCTGTCACCGAGATCATGGTCAATGGCCCGTATGACATTTTCTATGAAAGAGCCGGAGTGATCTGTCCGCTGGACGAATCTTTTTCTTCAAAGGAGAAGCTGGCGGATATTATCCAGCAAATTGTTGGCGAATCGAACCGCGTTGTGAACACAACAAATCCGATTGTGGACTGCCGGCTCTCCAATGGGGACCGCGTCAATGTAGTGCTTCCCCCGGTCGCTGTGAACGGGCCGATTCTGACCATTCGAAGGTTTCCGGCAAAACCCATTTCGATGCAGGATCTGATCGATTTCGGATCGATCTCAGAGGAAGTCGCATCCTTTCTGGGAAGCTGCGTCCGGGCCAAGCTCAACATCTTTATCAGCGGTGGGACCGGCTCGGGAAAGACCACGTTTCTCAATACCCTGTCGGAGTATATCGGGGCGACAGAGAGGGTGATCACCATTGAGGACAATGCGGAGCTGCAGATTCGAGGCGTACCCAATCTGGTGCGGCTGGAAGCAAGAAACGCCAATGTGGAGGGCTGCAATCCGATCGGCATCCGCGATCTGATCAAGACCAGCCTGCGAATGCGGCCGGACCGCATCATTGTGGGCGAAGTCAGGGGACCGGAGGCCATTGATATGGTGCAAGCACTCAATACGGGTCATGACGGGAGCATGTCAACGGGCCATGCGAATAGTGGATATGACGGCCTGTCCCGTCTGGAGACGATGATCCTGATGGGCATGGAATTGCCGATCCAGGCAGTGCGGGGACAGCTGGCCTCCGGTCTGGATTTGATCGTCCATTTGTCCCGCCTGCGGGATAAAAGCCGGAAACTAATGGAAGTATCCGAAGTGGTCGGAATGAGGGACGGCCAGATCCTGTTGTCGACCTTATACAGGTTCAGAGAGACGGGAGAGAAACATGGGAAAATCGAGGGAGTCTGGGAAAAAGAGAATGAAATTACCAATAGGGTCAAATTCGAAATGGCAGGCGTATCGATCTAAAAAGACCATTCTGTATCTGCTGGAGGGCACCGCAATGGCAGCCGGCGTTGCCTGGCTCTTCTATCAGTCAGTCTTCGCCATGCTCTTTTTATCGCCGATCCCGTTTGTCTATTGCCGGTACAGGATCGGGATGGACCGGGATCACTATCGCAAAGTTGTCTCCGGTCAGTTTCGCGAACTCCTCAACTGTGTGAATAACGCGCTGCGCGCGGGCGATTCTCCGGAAAACGCATTTCGGGAGGGCTACAAAGAGGTGCGGTTCGAGTATGGAGACTATGCCCCGGTGACCATCGAAATGGAGCGAGTGACAGGGGGGCTTGACAACAGAATTCCTCTGGAGACGCTGCTTGAAGAATTTGCGGAGCGGGCAGGGACAGAAGAGATCCGGGAATTTGCGGAAGTATTCAGGATTGCCAAGCGGAGAGGCGGCAACATGCCGGAGATCCTCGCGCGAACCTCCACATTGATCGAAGAAAGAATGGACGTAGAGAACGAAATCCGCATTATGCTGGGAAACCGGCGGCTGGAGCAGCGGATCATGGATCTGACGCCCTTTATGATCATCTTCTACATAGGCGTAACGTCACCGGGGTTTTTTGACGTGCTCTACCACAATCCGGAGGGCGCCGCGTTTATGACCATGTGCCTCGCGGCCTATTTTGGCGCACTGGTTCTATCAGAGAAAATTCTTGCAGTCACCGTGTGAACCGAGGAAAGGAGAGCAGATGGAAATCTATGTTTACGGTCTGATCCTTGCAGGGTATCTGGTTCTGATTTTCCTTTCCAGAGAAGAACAGGGAGACCCGGCGGAACGGATGGCGCGATACATATACCGAAAGTCGCACGGGTGGATACGAAAGAATAAAGGATTCCGTATATGGGATGAAAGCACGGTCCGCCGGGAACTCTCTCTTCTAAATCCGCTGGGCAAGACGCAGAAGCAGGTGGAGCAATTCTATGTGGGCAGGATCCGGCTCATCCTTCTGATCCTTCTCGCGGGAGACGTCCTGGCAGCTGCGAGTTACGCGGCAGCGGGGCAAAATATGCTCCTTAGAGAGGGAGACCGACTCATCAGGGACGAGATTGGCGGCGAAGATCGGGATGCGGAACTGGAAGTCTATCTGGCGCCGGAAGGGACAGGGAATCCGGAGAAGCAGGAGACAAAAGGGACGCGGCAGGGCAGTTACCAGCTGCAGGTGCGGTCGAGAAAATACAACCGCGCAGAGTTGGACAAACTATCGGACAGTCTCTTTGACAGGCTGCCGGGGATGATCCTGGGGGAGAATAAGGACCTTTCCCATGTGACAAAAAACCTGATTCTCCCCGCGGAAGCAGAAGGATTTCCGTTTAGGATCACTTGGGAGAGCAGCAGCTATGCACTTGTCGATGCTGACGGAACGATCGGCAATCTTGGTATGAAGGGGAATGAGCGTGAGAAGGTGATCCTCTCGGCGATCCTACTGTATGACGACGGGACGGCGGAAGGATTTCGAAGGGGAAAAGAGTACCCGGTCACTGTAATTCCGCCGGCCATGACCGAACAGGAGAGGATGGCGGAAAAGATCCGGGAATCGATCCTTCGATCCGATGAGGAAAGCGCGGCGGATGCGGAATTTCCACTGCCGCAGGAAGTGGAGAACCGACGCCTTTTCTGGGAAGAAAGGCCGGCGGACGCAGGATTGTCGATCCTTCTGTTTGCCGGGATTGTAGCTGTACTTGCAGCTGCTGTCATGCGAAGCCGCCTGCATGAAAAGGTGGAGAGACGAGAACGGCAGATGCTGCTCGATTATCCGCAGATCATCAGTAAATTCGTGCTTTATCTTGGAGCGGGGCTCAGCATTCGAAGCACCTTTACAAGGCTCGGAGAGGCGTATCAAAAAGGCAGGGAGGAAGGGAAAGAGGAAAGGGGCGCCTATGAGGAGATTCTTCGCGTATGCAGAGAACTCTCGAGCGGCGTTCCGGAGACAGAGGCCTACGCACGCTTTGGACAGCGGTGCAGGTCGCGGCAGTACGCAAGGCTCAGTACGCTCCTGACACAGAATCTCAGAAAAGGAAATCAGGAGCTATTGTCTGTAATGCAGCAGGAGGCGCAGGCATCGTATGAAGAGCGAAGGAACATGGCGCGCAAACTAGGAGAGGAGGCGGAGACAAAACTGCTGCTGCCAATGATCATGATGCTTACCATTACAATGCTGATCATCATTATTCCTTCGTACTACAGTTTTGCAATGTAAATGGACGTTTGGAAGGACCAACAGAAAGGAGAAGAAATGAGACAAACAGCGAGAGAATTCTGGAGAGACGAGGCAGGCATGGGAACGGTGGAGATCATTCTGATCATCGTCGTTTTGATCGGATTGGTGATCATTTTCAAGAAACAGCTCAACGACCTGGTGAAAAAAGTATTTCAAAAGATCAGCAGTGACAGCAACTCCATTATCTCCACAGCCCTTATAAAGAAGTGTTAAAGGAAAACGGCGGCTGGGAGCCGGAAGGCTCCATAACCATATACCTGGCGATGTCCCTGGCGGCGCTCCTGTCGCTGTATCTGGTACTCATGCGCGGCGCGGCGCTTGGCGCCGCGCGCATGCAGATGGACAGCGTGTGTCATATTGCGCAGAATGCCGCATTGGCTGAATTTCACAGTGAGCTGCACAATCGGTATGACTTATTTATGACGGATACCTCGTACGGAGGACCCGGTGGCGGGAACGAGATCTTTGAGCAGCATCTGCGGGGATATATGGAAAAGAACTGTGTGAGAAAGGCAGCTCTGCCATTGGGGGGCGTCAAGGATTGGACGTCTATGCAGATCAGTGATGTGAACGTCACGGAGGGACGGTACGCCTGCGACAATGCAGGGCGCGCAGTGCGGGAGCAGGTCTATGCATATATGTCTGCCGATCCTGCCGGCGCGGTTATTTCCAGTTTTCTGGTCACGGCGGATCAGTGGCGGGGGCTGGAAATCAGCGGAAGAGAATGGAAGGAAGAAACACACAAGAGCCGGGAGGAACTCAAAGAGGCACTGCGCGAAGAAAGAGAAGCGCGGCAAGAAGAGAACCGGCAGAAAGAGGAGAACGGAGAAAATGTCACGAAAGAGGAACGGGAGGCTGCCACTGGAGATCCGTCGGAGGCGGAAGATATGGTCAGCCAGATGGATTCTTTCCAGCTGCTGCCAATCCTGTGGCAGGTATTTGGATCGACAGACCAGATTTCAAACCAAAGCGTGCTATTAGATAGTGTTTTGTCCCACAGAGGCGTCCATCTGGGATCAGGCATGATGGCGGACAATTCGCACACATATCCGGAGGCGGACGAGATCCTGTTCAACAGATATATATTCGAAAAAATGGGGGATTATACCAATCCGTCAGAGGATGGACAGCTTCGTTTTCAAACAGAATATATTCTGTGCGGGAAAGGGTCAGACCGGCTAAATCTTGAGGATATAGCAGCGAGGCTTCTGTTAATCCGGGAGGCTTCTAACTGTGCGTACCTGTTTGCCGATGAAGCGCGGATGGCGCAGGTTCATTTGGTGGCAGCCGTCGCTTCGCTGCTTATTCTGAATCCGGAACTGGAAGATGCAATTGCCAAAACACTGGCGCTCACATGGAGTTATCTGGAAAGTGTACAAGATGTGAGAACCCTTATGTCCGGCGGAAGAGTCCCGGTACAGAAGACAAGCGAGAGTTGGCAGACGCAGCTCTATGAACTGCTGACGCCGCTTAGTGCGATCCGGGACAGAGACAGCGGAGAGGGCCTCACTTATAGGGAGTATCTGCAAGGGCTTCTCCTCTTAGAGGGACGTACAGTCAAAACACAGAGGACCATGGACGTTATGGAAATGGACATTCGCAAGATCACCGGGAATAGTGGGTTCAGAATGGATCTATGTTTGGACGAATTCCGTATGCATGCAGAAGCGGCGGCATGCGGAAAGACATTTACATTTGATGGAGCAAGCGGGTACAACTGACGGGCATAAAGGTTGGCGCACAGAGGCGATCCGCTGTGCTATTGCCCGGCAGTCTGGCATTGGCATGGGGCGTTCCCAGCCTAAAAAGAAAGGAGGCGGGAGAGATGTTCTTGCCGCTGCGCTGTTCTCAGACAGATTTAAACAACAACAAGCCTCTCCGGGCGTCTGAAAATGCGGCGAGAGCATCTCTCCCGTCTCCTTGTGCCGGGAAATATTCTTTGCAGGGAAGCTTTTCATTAGAAGCGGCGATCGCAGTGCCTCTCTTTATCTTCTTTATGATGAACCTGCTCTTCGTATTCGAGGCAGTCAGACTGCAGAGCGGCCTGCAGGCGGCACTGCAGCAAGCCGGTGAGAAGGTGTGTGAGGCGGCCTATTATACGAAGTTTGGAATCTCGCGGGGAACAGGAGAGGGAGAAAGCACCGAGTCAGTTTCGAGCGAAGGAAGCGGGGCCGCTTCGCTGATCCTGTCGGAAACGTATGTCAGAAACAAGGTCACATCCTATCTGGGAGATGCTTTCTGGACCCATACGCCGGTTGTTGGCGGAAGAGCCGGTCTTTCCTTTGCGGAATCCCGGATCATGACGGACGGAAGTCATGTTGATATCGTCGTAAACTGCCGCGTAAGACCCTTTGTCAGAGTTGTCGCATTTCCGGATTTTTCTATGCAGGCGCGCTATAGCGGGCACGCCTGGGTAGGCTGGAACGGAGGTAGTGGGGCGGATGCCGCGAGCGGTGAAAGCGGAGACAGCGGTCACGTATATGTGACGCGATATGGGGAGGCATATCACACAGATCCCGGATGCATCTATCTCAATCCACAGATTCGGGCGGTGCCTGCGTCGGAGGTGTCCAGGTATCGCAGTGGGGATAACAGTAAGTATTACCCTTGTGAGTGCTGCAAACCGGGCGGGAAAGGAATTGTTTATATTACCAAAGAAGGCAACCGATACCATTCGGATCGAAACTGCAGTGGGATTGTCCGCCATACGTCGACTATGCAGGAGAAAGCAGCCAAGGAGCACTACAGACCTTGTCCCAAATGCGGGAAAGGACACTAAAATTCGCTGAAAGCGGCATATGGAAAGGGCAGAATGGTTGGAAGCTATGAAGATGGACGAGTATGAGTGGCGGCTTTTGGTATTGTGTGTGTTCTGGTGGACAGCGGCGGTTTCGGACTTGCGGAGCAAAATGATTCCGATCTATCTCCCGGTCTTCTTTTTTGCGGCCGCAGTAGTGACAAACGTATGCCTGCCGACTTCGATCGACCCCAAACATCTGTGGACCGGCGCGGTGCCCGGTGGACTGCTCTTATTACTTTCATTTGTCTTAAAAGGAAAGATCGGAGAGGGAGATGGGATTTGCCTGCTGGCAGGTGGAATATGGACTGGCATCAGCTATATTTTGATCATTCTGGAAGGCGCACTGGTATTGGTATCGCTGACCGGGATGATCCTGATTGCAGCGAGGCGGGGAAAGGCGGATGAGCGTATTCCGTTTCTTCCATTTCTTGCAGGATCCGCAAGTATGATACTTCTTAGAAAATTAGCAGGATGAAAGATGGTTATGAAAAGCAGCCGGCGCAGCGCTTATTTATGAACAAGAGCTTCGCAGGAACGCCGCAAAGGGAGGCTAAACATGGAAGGAGAACAAAAAGGATGTGCTGCGTGCAATACAGAAAAAAGGTTGAACGGATATATGACATTGGAAATGGCAATGATATTTCCGGCGGTTTTTGCGCTGGTGATCATGATTCTTTACACAGCTTTCTTTCTTTACGACAAATGCAGAATGACACAGGACCTATATACGGCGGCCTACCGGCAGAGTATTCTGAGGGGAAAATCAGCGTCATCGATGGAGCCGGACACCTCCGGTTACTTCATGTTGAGAGACTGCCGTTATTCACGCAGCACGGGAAGTGAGATCTGTGCGGAATGCACCGGGGAGATTGCGCCGGCACTGGTTACGGGCACGGGAAACGCAGTCTTTGCGCTGAAGGTTACGATGAAAGCCCGCAAGACGGATCCTCCATACTCGTTTCGCAGATTTCGAAGAGTGACGGCAATAGCCGGGCAGGCGCTGTCAAAGACAGAGTAAGGAGTGTTCGACGAGGCCTGCAGTGTAATCAGGGATTATTTGCGAATTGCTGATATTGACAAAGGAGAGGCTGTTTCATGGAAGCTACATACTATAAAGATACAATGCGAAGTTATATGATCATTCCCTGCCCCGAGGAAGCGGAAACAGAGAGTTATCAGTATAGAATGCTGGAGATGAACCGAATCCCGGGGCTTCTTGCCTGCGGCCTGCGCCATATTGACGGAGAGCGCTTTCTCTACTATGACATTACAGGCAGGCAAAGTATGCAGAGCCTCTATGAGGGGAGAAAAATATCCGGTGCTGAATTCTTTCATATGATCCGCGAGCTGGACCGGGTCTCCGAATCGATCTCTCGCTACCTTCTGGATGAACAACACCTGGTTTTGTCACAGCAGCAGATTTTCTACGATTTGCAGACAGGAGACTACCACTTTACGTACTATCCCGGGGAGAGCAGGACGCCGGAAGTGTTCCGTTTTTTGGCGGATTCCATCGATGGGACAGATAAAAGCGCGGCGGCGGCTGCCTATCGACTCAGTTCTGTTGCGAGAGGTGACTGGCAAGCGCTTCGTGAAGCGATCCGCGAAGAAGCCGCTGAAAAAGAAGCGCCATCCGATTTCTCTGGTGCTTTCGCCAGAGGAGAAACGCATAAGGAAAGCCAGATCGCACCCCAAAAGGCCAGGCGTGATAGGAGATTCCAGCCTGCGGATTTCATAGATTTGGACATGGATGTTGAACAGACAGATTTAGATAGAGAACCATCCGCGAACATAGTCAATGCCACGAAAAAGAGAAAGCGCCGGGCAGCAAACATGGATCACCAGGATTTGGTTAAGGACAATTCTGGTGGAGAAGAAAAGGATCACAAGCTCTTCTCTGTCAAAACACAGATCATAATCAGAGTTCTTCTCATTTTGATCGCCATGTGTGGCGCCGGCGGGCTGGTGGCAGCACAGTTTCTTCTATATATTTCCCACAGAGAGAGACGGCTTTGTATAGCGGGGGCGATTCTCCTGGCGACGGCAGCCATATTGATCACGGTGGAAATGGTCCTGTATCTAAAGAAAGAACGCAACAGAAAGCAGGAGGAGGAAAAGAATGCAACGCCTGTCTTTGAAAAAAGCGATGAAGAAGACCTTCCTCGCTACAACCGTGCAGATATCAATGAATATAGGTTAATGGATGAAGAGAACGGCAACACAGTGCAGCTCAGTGAACAGGAACAGCCCGGCAGATTGTACGGGCAGGAGCGAGGGAATCGAATTGACCTGCGAACGCTCCCCGTTACAGTTGGCAAGGCGCAGGCTTACGCGGATATCATTCTCAGCGACCCTTCCATCAGCCGCGTTCATGCGAGAATCTACAAAGGGGAGGACGGAAGCATCGAAATCCGGGATTTGGACAGCACGAACGGGACCTGGATCAACGGAGTGCGATTAATGCCTAACGAAAAGAAAGCGGTGCACAGGGGAGACGAGGTACGTTTTGGAAATATGGAATATGAATACAGATGAAATAGGAATATGGATGAAATCGGAATTTAGATGAAATTCAGCACTAGTCCTGTTATAATCAAGACGCATGAAATAGAATCTGCGAAGTGTGAAATACGGAGGTAGTGATGAAAGATAACAACTGTATTTTCTGTAAGATCGCAAATGGCGAGATCCCCAGCAGAACCATTTATGAGAATGATCTCTTTAGAGTGATCCTGGATAACGGACCGGCTACGGAGGGTCATGCGCTTGTGCTTCCCAAGGACCACTATGCAAATCTGTTTGAGATCCCTGCGGATACAGCGGCGGAAGCAATGAAGACGGCGCAGACAGTGGCTGCTATGCTCAAAGAGAAGCTGCATGCGGACGGCCTCAATCTGGTTCAGAACAACGGAGAAACAGCAGGACAAACGGTCCATCATTTCCATATGCATATCATCCCGCGCTATAAGGGTGATGGCCAGAACATTTTGTGGAAGCCCGGCCATCCCTCCGATCAGGAGCTGGATGCAGTTCTTGGCCGCATCAAAGGCTGAACCGCGATCTGCGTAAAGCAGCGCTTTACTATAATAATAGTAGTAAGCATTGTACCGGCCTTCTTTCCAGGGTGAGAAGGCCGGTATATATTGTGCTTTTGCAATACAAAAATCCTGTATCTTGTAATTGACAAATGTTAATAGAATCTGTATAATCATGAGTGCGTTCTTAAAAAGGACGTAACAAATATATACTGAAGCTTAAATCAGGCGAGGAGAAATACTCAAGAGGCTGAAGAGGCGCCCCTGCTAAGGGTGTAGGTCGGGAAACCGGCGCGAGGGTTCAAATCCCTCTTTCTCCGCTCTGGAGATCCGTAAAACGGAGCTCTTAAAGTTAATTTCCGGGTTACCGTGAAATTAACTTTTTCTTTCGGAAAAACTTGATCGCCAGCAAAGCATTATGGAAATTATGTAAAAATAATTTAAAAAGTGCTTGCATCAAGATGAAAGAAGTGCTAGTATATCTCTTGCCGCTGAACGAGAGGCCACTTGATGAGATACACCGAGTTGAAAACTTTGAAGAAATCTTAAAAAGTGCTTGACATTCACGGCTGACTGATATACAATATCAGAGTTGCTTCTGAGAAACACTAATCGGAAGCGCGACGGATCGCCTGCCAGGCAGGCATCCGAAATCCCATAACAATCGAATATATGACAACTTAACAGAAATGCAACCCTGAATATATTCCTAAAAAGATCAGGACGAATCGTTTAAGAATGATCTTTGAATATTTTCAG
>Ga0256405_10001140_pt1 | contig 76956 bp, 62 predicted proteins | sample RumenRJG_02DNA_FD_189096 | JGI IMG/M metagenome (GOLD analysis project Ga0256405, IMG submission 189096) | Bovine rumen microbial communities from Lethbridge, Alberta, Canada - RJG_02 | ecosystem: Host-associated > Mammals > Digestive system > Stomach > Rumen | place: Canada: Alberta... | reverse complement strand
AGGAAAATCCAAAAGTTTAGATTTTCCCACAATGCTTATCTTTTGGTCTTTGGTTCGGAATAGTGTAGTGCTGGCGGTCTATCTCTTGTTTTCGGTTGCTTGCTTCCTTACCGTACATGAGCATTGTCCCACGGAATGTAGTTTCCACTGCCGCCGTCGTAGAGGTCGCAGTGGGTGGCGTTCGGGAAAATCAGGGTTCCACATTTACTGTAGAATTTTAGTTCCCCTTTCTTACATCAAGATCAAAAAAAGGCTGTCTTTTTTCAAGCAGTCTTCTTTTTTTGAGAAAAATAGATTTTCCGTTCAAAATAAAAGAAGCAAAGCCTGAATCGCAATTCAGAAAAAGATTCCAGGAAACTCTTTATACTTTTTCACTTAAAATAAAACTAATTCTGTACTATAATAGATTTTATGTGGTTCGTTTTTGCAATTCTTTCTGCTGTATTTGCAGCCTTAACTTCGATTCTTGCAAAGGTGGGAATTGAAGGTGTTAATTCAAATCTTGCCACAGCCATCAGAACCCTTGTTGTAGTTTTAATGGCCTGGCTTATGGTCTTCATAACAAACGCTCAGGGAGGACTTTCTTCAATCAGTAAAAAAAGCTGGCTTTTTCTGATTCTTTCAGGACTTGCAACAGGTGCTTCCTGGCTCTGCTATTACAAAGCCCTCCAGATGGGAGAAGCCTCAAAAGTTGTACCGATAGATAAGCTCAGCGTTGTTATCACACTGATTCTTGCCTTTGTATTTCTACATGAACAGTTTACAATCAAATCAATTATCGGATGTATCTTGATTGGAGCCGGAACGCTGCTGATGGTACTGTAAGTTTGTATTAAAAAATTAAAGTACAGACCACGCTTATAATACTACCTTTACTTATTTCTATACCCCATCATCCCATTTTCAAGCAAAGTCGTTGCAAGCTCAATCATTTCTTCCATTGGAATCTTGCGACCGTCGGCAACCCACTGGCGGTAAAGCAGAACTACGCAGTTATTAAAAGTCAAAAGGATGTTGCGCACGCTCTGCTCTATTCCTTTCAGAGGATGAGATTCCGCAGCCTGCTTTGTAACCCGGTTCTGCATTCTTTCGCGGATATAGTCAAAACGGCTGTCACAGGTAACGCGTTTGAAAAAATCATCCTGAGCTTCCATGTATTCAAAAAAGGCCCGCACAAGTTTTCCGGTTTCCTTGAGCTGATCAATTCCCGAAACAATCGCGCTGTATTCGCTGGAATGCTTAGCCTGAATCTCCGCAAGCACATCGTCCACGCAATTATAATGAAGATAAAAAGTATTGCGGTTGATTCTGGCCGCCTCGGTAATTGCTTTTACCGTAATTTTTTCATAAGGCATTTCGCAAACCATCTGCTTAAAAACCGTCTGAATCGCTTCCTTTGTGCGGACAATGCGGGGGTCGAGTTTTTGTTGGGTCATAGTTCTACTCCGTTTTATCTTCTTTGTCTTCAATCTGCTGCTGCTCAAAATAATCTTTTGCGTTTAGCGGAGATACTATTTTCTTGCCAGTTTCCAGTTCCAGTTTTTCTCGGGCTTCTTTTGCGATATTTCCACCACGTCGAGCTGTGTCTGCGTGTTCTGTAAAATTCTTTGGATTACGAGCTTTTGAAATATCTGTTGTAGCCATTTCTGCAAGCATGTTCAGAACCAGTTCCTGATTCGTCATGTTGTCACGGAGATTTTCCTTTTTAAGCCCCTTATATTCTTTGTATTGTTTTGCAGTTTTTCCTGCCCAGGTTTTATAGATAATGTCAGTAAGAGTTGCAAATTGAACGCCTTCTTTGAGACCGTGCTTTTTCCACTCGTCGGTAAGGTCTTTGCGGATTTCAATTGATTTTAACCGCTGATTGATCCAGTTGTCAGAATATCCCAATGCCTTGTATTCTGCCAAAGCCCTATGGATTCCTTGCTCAGGATCCTGCATTTCGTCCAACCGCTCTTTTGCTACTTGAGCCATCCACATTTTGAAAGGCTCTGCTTTTGGAGAAGGAATTGACTGAATCAGACGGAAAATTCCTTCTGTATCAAGACAGTCTGTTCTGTAGAACTTTCCGTCAGAAGCAGGTAATTTCAGTTGGTTACAATTTGTAACCAACTGACTTCCTTCTTTTTTCAGGCGGTTTTTTAGGACTTTCCAATAATTATTTGGATTTGCGCTATTCGTTAATACTGCAACTACATCCACCACTGAAAAATACCATTCTTCTTCTTCGGCGTTCCATATTGTGCGAACTTTCTGTTCTTCAAAAAGCCTGATTTGCGTTTTTTCTTCCGCCATTTTACCTCCAGAAAAGCCTGTTTATAGGCACATTTGCAACATCTGTCGTTTAAACAACATTATACCACAACTTGCCCTTAAAAAAAAGACATGTGTCGCTTATAATTAAGATGTAAAACAAAGGAGGAAGCTATGGACCACATCCTAGGCTATGTTTATGAACTTATGGAAAAAGGCGGCCCGACAGACGTTCGCGAGCCTTATTTTAAGGAAGCCGTTAGCGAAATGATGCGTGCCAGGAAACTCTGCGCAATTGCAAATGCAAAGATGCCCGATGACGAAAGTTATGTTTCTAATCTTGAAGAACTTTTTGGCCGCAAGCTGGATGATGTTCGCATTCTCACTCCTTTTATCTGCGACTTTGGAAACCGCGTAAAGTTCGGGAAAAATGTCTTCATTAATCACTCTGCCATTTTGTCGGCATCCGGTGGAATAGAGTTTGGTGACGGAGTTTGCATTGCTCCCGGCCTTCGCATTGCTACAATCAATCACGACTTTAATGAGCGTCACACAAAATACACCTACGGCAAAGTCACAATCAAAAAGAATGCCTGGCTTGGAATGAACGTTACAGTTTGTCCCGGCGTTACCATCGGACGCTATGCGGTGGTTGCGGCAGGTGCTGTAGTCACAAAAGACGTGCCGGATTTTGCAGTAGTCGGTGGAGTGCCTGCAAAAGTTATTAAAATGCTCGACCCTTCAGAACAGAAGGAATAGATGAAATAATAGGGCGTTCCCGCCACAAGTGGCGGTCGGGCTTTCCGGGGTTCCGCGCTAACCGCGCTCCATTGCTTCGCAACGAGCCTAACGGCTCGCCCCTTCAATCCCTAACGCAATCTACAGGAGGAAAAATGAATCTGAAAAAAACACTTATCGGCTTGGGAATAGCAGCTTGCCTTGCAGGTTCGCTTTTCGCACAAAACAAAACTTCAAAGGAGACTAAAATGGGAAAATCACTGGTAGTTTATTTTTCGCTCGCAGGCGAACAGTATAACGTTGGAAACATAAAAGAAGGAAATACATCAATCATCGCAAAGTTTATTGCAGAAGAAACAGGCTCAGAGCTTTTTGAACTTGAAACTCAAAAGCCTTATCCAACCGACAGTTACAGCCGCCTGACTCAGATTGCAAAAGACGAGCAGAACAAAAAAGCCCGCCCTGCCCTCAAAGCTGATATCGACATCACCGCATATGACACAATCTACATCGGATACCCAAACTGGTGGGGAGACATGCCAATGCCAGTTTACACATTCTTAGAAGCCCACAACTGGAGCGGAAAAACAATCATTTCATTCTGTACCCACGAAGGAAGCGGACTTAGCGGAACAGAAAGCCGAATCCGTTCAACCTGCAAAGGAGCCACAGTAGAAAAGGGCCTTGCCGTTCAGGGAAAGGTTGCGCAGACAAACAGAAGTGCTGCTAAAAGGGCTGTTCAGGACTGGCTTGCTAAATTGAGTAAGTAGGAGGATGATTATGCAGACAATCAAATTAAACAACGGAATCGAATGCCCTGTAATAGGACTTGGAACTTTTATGCTTTCACCGGCAGATGCCCAGAACAGCACCCGCGAGGCTCTTAAGATGGGCTACCGCCTTATCGACACGGCAAATGCTTATGTGAATGAGCGCGCTGTTGGACGGGGAATTAAAGAAAGCGGCGTGGCAAGAAAGGAAGTTTTTCTTTCCACAAAGCTCTGGCCGTCAGAATACGAAAATCCGAACGCTGTTGACGAAACTCTTGAGCGTCTTGGGGTAGATTATGTTGACCTGCTTTACATCCATCAGCCGGCAGGAAACTGGCTTGCAGGTTATCGTCAGCTGGAAAAGGCACTCCGCGATGGAAAAGCCCGCTCAATCGGCATTTCTAATTTTGAAGGAAAATATATTCAGGAACTTGAGACTAAATGGGAGATTGCGCCTCAATTCATTCAGGTAGAAGCGCATCCGTATTTTACACAGAAGGATTTGCGCGTGACTCTGGACAAGTATGGCATCAAATTGATGAGTTGGTACCCCCTCGGCCACGGCGACAAGTCTTTGATTCAGGAACCTGTCTTTGCTGAACTTGGCAAAAAATACGGAAAGACCCCTGCCCAAGTGATTTTACGCTGGCATGTTCAGATGGGCTTTGTGGTGATTCCTGGAAGCAAGAACGTTGACCACATCAAAGACAATCTGAACATCATGGACTTTGAACTGACCGCTGACGAAATGGCAGAAATCGCAAAACTCGACAAAGGCGAACGCTACTACCACCGGACTGACGAGCAGTTGGTTCAGTTTGCCGCATGGAAGCCTGATTTTGAGAAGGCGTAAGAGGTAAAGCGTAAGGAGCCGGCCAGTTAGTCGAAAACGCGACGGGCCAGCTGGCTCTGTCGGGAAGCGTCAGTCCTGTGTGGGATTGAGCTTCCGATGAGCGAGGCCGTGATTTTCGGAATGAGAGGCGCTTTGTTACTGAAGATTTGGAAGATGGAGTTTTACAACTCTCTCCCAAGTGTATGAATATACGATGCCTTATTCTTTTAAAACTTCCCTCAACTCTTCCGCTTTTTTATTATGTGCTCCTTCAATTATGCTTTTATAAAATCTTGCAACATCATCATCAGTCAAAATATGATTTACCTGACTATTAGAAAGAGCAATGTCTATCAGCCAATCGATTTCATCAGGACTCCAGTAATCGACTTTTCGAAGCTCGGCTATAACTGTGTGTGTTGTTCTAAAGCTGCCGCTTTCCTCTAGATTGAGCAGTAATGATTTCTTCATTTTTTGCTCCTCAGAAAAATTTGCCTCGTCCAATTCATACTCTTTCTTATTTTTGAAATGAATCTCTTCCAGAAGCTCATTATAATATGTCCTGTCAATGATTGCTTTTACAAGCGCATCCAACTCAGAACCTTCACTGTAATCAGCAGGCGCAAAATATTTTATACGCTTGTCATGCATCATCTTATAGACCTTTTCCTTTTTCTGTGTTGCAGGATTGTATACGCCTATTGAATGGCCTCCATTTGAATTAACTAACTTCATGCACGGAATGTCAGTATCGCTGTCACCGATATAAATTATATTTCTGAAAGGCACACGCATTGTTTCTGTTGGAAAATAATCGTTAATTCCAGAATCATTTATATCCAAGGTTCCTTTCTCAATTCTGAAAAGAAACTGCGTTTTGTTTGTATAATTAACGACTTGAGCAGGCCATTCAGCCACATCCCTGTCATTGTAATAAAATGAGCTTGCGTATATGCGTTCAAAAGAGGAGGCAACTTTAGTTCCCTCAATCATTTCTTTTAGTCCTGACGAGATAATATAATGCTCTATAATAACACCTTTGTCTTTTGCATAGTCACGAATCCTTTCAAACCATTCCTCAACACCAGGAAAAAGCTGTATTTTTGAGCCATAATCTCTCAAACTCTTTTTGGTGAATAAGACTTTTCCCTCTGATTCATGCAACATCGTATACATATATGCAAGGTTCTGATCCATCTCATTCTGCTCAGCAAGGCCATTTGATTTTTCCCAAAAAGAGTTGACATCATAACCAACAGACTGAATGAATCCCTGAGCCTGCATATCATCAGGCGTAAGTGTTTTATCAAAATCATAACAGATTGCCACAACCGGCTTATTTTCTTTTACTTTGCGTTCATATTGTTTGTTCATAGAATAAAATCTCCTTAATAATTCTTTACATTACAAATCAGAGGACTTCCAAAAAAAGGGAGTCCTCTGAAAAAAATTAAGCAGTTACATTAACAACTGTGGAATACACGGTTTTTTCGTAACGCTCAGTTCCTGGCTTTGTGACAAGCTTTATTTCATAGCTGCCAGATGCAACAGCAGGAACATAGGCCTCAATGACATTCGAGCCAATTCTGTTGTAGTTTGAAACACGCGTCTCGGAAGAATCTGATGAAACAAGGAATACACCCTGCACTTCATCTTCTGCGACAAAGGAAACATTCTTGCCTTTGATTCGAAGCATAGCCCCCGCAGAAAAATCAAGATTTTCGCTCTCCATACCGTTTGGAAGAATAGAAGAAATTTCCTTGATTGAAGGAAGCTGCACATATCCGCTCCCTGCAAGTTTGTAAGAAGCGTCTTTTGTCATTTCATCCGCAGCATCATCCTTGAACTTGAAGACACTTGTTATCCTGTGGTTTCCTTTTCCGGGAACAAAACCGTCGTTCAGTTTTGCGACAGTTCCGTTCGCCTTGTTGTACACATAACCAAAAGGAAGCTCCACTTTGTAGCCAAGATTCACAAAATGACGGACCCGGTCGTTAAGAACCGAAAGCACAGCCATAGCGTCCGCATCCGTGATAGTTGAATTGTAACTGATGATTTCCTTTACAAGCTGCTCGCTGTCCATAATCTGATCAACGACGCTCCTAAAGCAATATTTGTCTTTACCCTCGCCAGTCTTGAGGGAATTCTGATATGCATAAATCTGTACCATAATGTTATCCTTCTTCTGTATTTTTAGCGCAGAAGCCGCATATTTTAACATTCCGACATTTCGGAAATCCATTGCGCCCTTTTCTATCCTAAGCCCACAGGCTGACGAAAAGAGCGGATTGACAAAAGAAGAAGGATAAACTATAATTCTAACATTGCATTTCGAGAATTGGTTTATCCAACTTCTTGACCAGAGCCGTTTAAGTTTTACCAGAACTTAGGCGGCTTTATTTTTTTTCAGCACAATCATAGGCTTGCCTCCTTAGCGATTTAAAATCGCTTTTATTTCTGAAAGCTGTTCATCCGTAAGACTTTCAGCTTTTCCTGCAAAATTGAGCACAACCTCTTTTGCAAGGCGGTTCTCATTTATTTTTTTCATATCAATCTGCACCAGCTTACGGTCTGTATTAAGTTCAGCCTCTTTCAATTCTTTTCGCTGCCCTTCATCAAGACCATATTCTGTACATATTTTATCAGTCAAATCAGGCGGAATATCACGATTCCCGCTCTCTATGGCAGAAAGATAAGAAGAATTAAGCCCAAGTTTTCCTGCCATATTTTTCAACATCTCGTGCTTGTTAATCCTTAGATGCTTCAAAAACTCGCCATACTCGCTAATCTGTCTTTCTTCTGCCATAAGAACTCCTTCCCCTCCGCTCTTATCTGACCGAGATAATCTTAACATATCTATATAAAATTATCAACCTGTTAATTTTATAACATGATTAGATTTTATTGTCAAGAGTTTTCTAGATTTTATTTTCTCAGCGAATATGTCCTGTTCCTGTTAGCGCCATTGGCAACAATCTTGTCATCTTCAACGAGTTCAGAAAGATAGTCTTTTGTGCGTGATTGTTTCAAGCCGATAAACAAAGCAATATCCTGTGAGCGGGCTTCGGAATGTTTAGAAAGATATTCCAGAATTTTGTCTTTGTAGTTTATCGCCGATTTTTGAGTTTATCGCCGTTTTTTCATGTTTATCACCGTTTTGCTTATACGAAGGACGGTAAAAGTTCACACGGAGCATATCACCAATTTCAAGGAACTCTGGCCTATCTCCCAATAGCCTGTCATCACAAATTGCCCTAAAAAGTCACTTCAAGATTAGTAGGCAATTTACTAGGCAATTTGCCTAGTAAACCTTCGTTGCTTTTGGACTTTCGGTTCCTTGGACATCTTATTTCTCCTCGTATATTAATGTTATTGAATTATCTTATTCGATTTGGGATAGTATACCCGTGACATATGACCCGATAACCCGTTTTCTCCTTGGGGCTTTCCCCGTAACTAAGACTGGGTTTCTTGCTCTGGATGGCAGTACACAGATTAGCAGGATGGGGCCTTCCCCGAATCTCCAACGAGGATGTGAGCCACCAGAGATAAGATAGTTCATATTTCACAAATCCACGCATCCCTAAAGGAATTAAGATTTATGTACATTGTTGGAATTGACATCGCCAAGAAAACTCACATGGGAGGAATCACTGACGACAAAGGAAAACATATCGGGAAATCCTTCAAAATCGACAATTCCGTTGAAGGCTTTGAAAACCTTCTGAAAAAGCTGGCAGAAATCAACGCTGACATCTCCCAGTTTGTTTTTGGCATGGAAGCCACTGGCCATTACTGGCTCAACCTCTATACCTGGCTTTGTGACAGAAACTTTACGGTTCATGTCATAAATCCGATTCAGTCTGATGCCCTCCGTAAACTTGAAATACGCCAGACAAAGACTGACTCCATTGATTCATATCTCATTGCTGATTGTATCCGGCTGGGAAAGTACTGCGATACAAATCTCGCTGATGACGATATGCTTGCGCTTCGTGATTTAACACGACAGCGTTTCTATCTGGTCGACATGACCTCTGACATCAAGAAAAAGGTCATTGCCATGATGGACCGTATTTTTCCCGAATATGAATCTCTTTTCAGCGATATGTTCGGAAAAACCTCCCGCGATTTGCTCAAGGAATGCACAACCCCGGAAGAAATACTTGCCCTTGATACAACTCACCTTGCTGAAATCCTGAGGAAATCAAGCAAAGGTCGTTTTAAGCAGGAAAAAGCTGAAGAACTCCAGAAAACTGCAAGAAACTCATTTGCAGTTCTTCTTTCATCACAGACAAACTCACTGCTTGTAAAACAGATGATTGAGCAGATTGAGCTTCTCGAATCTCAGATTTCTGAAATCGAAAAAATCATTGAACAGCTCTACTCTAAATTTGACTGCAAACTCACAAAGATTCCCGGAATGGGAATTACTCTAGCAGCTGTCATTCTCAGTGAAATCGGAGATATTTCACGTTTTCCTGATCCAAAGCAGCTGACTGCGTTTGCAGGCCTTGATCCTGTTCTTAAGCAATCAGGAATGAACAAAGGTCTTGGTTATCACATGTCCAAACGTGGCTCACCTTATCTTCGCCGTGCCCTGTGGCTTGCCGCAAACAGCATCAAAAAATGGGACCCTTCTTTTGCCTATGCTTATCAGAAAAAAATTGATTCTGGCAAGAACAAAAGTCAGGCTCTCGGTTTTATTTCTCACAAACTCCTCAATGTTGTCTTCACTGTTCTCAAAAACAATATTGATTACGTTCCAGTTTTTCCTCCTGACGTTGACGTCTCAAAACTTGCTGAAAAAGCAATTAAATCTCTATCACCTAATTGACATTTCATAGCAGGTCTTCTTGGTCATATTTCACTTCCTCAATTCATATTCGATTAACTGGGATTTGAGCATCAGCTTTCCACGGTTTCTGTAATTTTCCAATACCCCGACTTATCCGAACCTACCCGCTCAATAGAACCGCATTTTTTTAGGATTGAAATATGATTTTTTACAGTTCGCAAAGCTATTCCCAAGAGTTCCGCCAGTTCAGCAGATGTTGCGCGAGGATTCTCTTTGAGTGCAGAATATGTTTTGAGTGCAATTTCTGGCACATTTACAGTGCATTTACAGGGCAATTCATCACTTTCGAGTGCACTTTCTCGGCTCTTTTCAACTGTGCTTGTCTCTGTCTTATATGTAGGCCGAAAAAGATTAACCCGCAGCAAATCGCCTATTTCCAGAAACATCCAGTTCTGTAAAAGGAAGTTCATCGTAATATCGTCTTTTACCACGAAGTTCTAGTTCATCAATAGCCGTAATGTCTGCATTCCGTGTAGCTGCATCCAAACGGACGAATGTTTCGTTTTCTTTTCCAAATGATTTTATAAAATACGGCGTATCGTTTCCAGGAAACACTTCAACCACGATAAGAACTTTATTTTCAATGCTCTCTTGATAAATATCATACATAAGCTGCGGAGTGCACATCTGTGAAATCGTATCGGAGATTTTATCTTTAAGTTCAAGAATATCTGTTTCTTTTGAAATACCTATTATCTCACGCTGATTGCTTACACCAATGACAAGCCGCCCGCCAGCACCATTCGCAAAAGCGGCGATTGTTTTTATCCATTTTAAGGATTCTGCGGGGAGTTCTTTTTTGAATTCTAGGGTACGGGATTCTCCAAGCTGGATTTCTTCTTGTATGGTCATTTAGTCGTCCTCAAAAAATTATTTATCATTATATATACTTACTTCAACAATTCACTCTTCTTACCATAACAGGTTATAAACGCTTCTTTTTGCGCTCGTGTCAATGCAACATAAAGCAAGCATTTCTCTGCTGTTATAGTTTCCTGCTCAGAAACAGCATCTGTTTTTACAATTGCATTAGGAAGAGGAACAAAACCATCATTTACTGCAACAACAAAAACATATTGGAATTCCAACCCCTTTACACGGTGCATTGTCGCGATTCGTACTCCGTTTTGATTTCTATCGTCAAGCTTCTTTCGTCTAATTTCAAAGCATGGTATTTTGTACTTATCTGACGCTAAATCCCTTACATACGTTTCTGTAAGATTATTGGTCCTAGCTACAATACAAATATCCTTTAAATTGACACCATTTGAAACAAGTTCATTTATTTTACCAGAAATAAAATCAAGTTCCTGACCTGCATCTTTGAACTCTTTTACGGTTGGAATAATTCCATGTGTTAAAGACTGACACTTATCGCCTTTGTCAAAATCTTCATCCAAGTCGTCAAAATCAATTCCGTTTAATAATGCAAAAGCGTATTTCCGTATTTCTTCTGTAGTACGATAGTTGATTCTAAGCACACTACTTCTTCCGCGAACCTCTATTCCACAATGTGATAAAACAGCATGATTTGAATAGATTCTCTGATGTGAGTCACCTACAATAAAAATGTCATTCTGATGTTTTTCACCGGCAAGCGCGCGAATGAGCATAAATGCATTAGGGCTTAAATCCTGGCCTTCATCAACAATAATATGTCTATAATTTGTATCTTGTGTCTTCTGTAATAAAAGCTTACATTCATACATGGCCATATTTGCATCACGAATCTGTTGTTCCTTCATAAGATTCTGATAGTTTTCTATGACTTTCCAAACAAGAATTCTCTTTTTGCGGTCAAGACTTGTACCTCGTCCATTACGCTTTGCATTCATATATTGCTGTGCTGTGAAGCATTCCTGGGCTACAATAATCCTATTCCATTCTTCTTTGTAAAAGTCCTTAGAAAAACCAAGTTCATCAATGTCAAGATTCATGGCTTCTTTCCAAAGAGAATCTATTTCAGAATCTTTATATGTAACTTTTGCTGAATATCCATGCGAACTTAAATATTGAGTTACCCAGGAATCAAGATTTATAACATCAATTCTTCGAAGTTCTTCAACTGTACAAATCTTTCTTAGATTTTCTTTTATATCACCTGCCAGATTTGCAGTAAATGTTGTAAAAAGAATCTTTTCATCATCTCTTAACTTTCCTGCTAAATATTTTGCTCGATGCATAGCAACAACGGTTTTTCCTGTTCCAGCTCCTCCTAAAACTCGTGCGGGACCATTGAAATCCTTATTTACAATTTGTCTCTGTGTTGGATGTAAGAATACACGCCATTTTTCCAAAGGCTCTGCCATAATTCGTCTAAGTTCGTCTTCACCTTCCACAACAACAAACGTCTTTTTGTTTTCGTCAGAATCAAGAGCAGCTTCAAGAGATTCTACTGGTTTTGATTGATTATCCATTGTTACAAGACTTATAACTTCATCAACAGGATATCCTTCAACAATCCAAGACAAATTTTCAAAAGCATCTTTTGGAAATGCAGCTTCAGAAGCAAAGAAATCTTCCTTTGACCCTAAACTACGAACAAACGGGAGCATAGCCTCAGGAACAGCAAGCTGTGATAATTTAGAATTACTTATATTTGCAAAAGGCCCTACCTGGACAACAGTTCTATTATTTTGCTCAAATAGTTCTGGCTGATTATCAAAAATCTGAATACTTCCTGTTAATGGATTTATTTCACAACGCTTTCTTTTTGCCCAATCGTAAGCCTCATCGTGATGATCTACCCACAAAAGAAGAAATACATTTGAATCTTCCGGTTTAACGACAATACCTCTATAAGTTTCATCAATACGAACAGAATAGATTTTTTTATCTGCTCCACCTTGCAATTTCTCAAAGTTTATACCATTTGAGAAAGGATTATTCCTAAATTTATTGATAAACTCGGTAACTTTGCCTTGTATCTGTCTTGGCAATGCTGCAAATGCAGTCAAAAAATCTGCCGAAATTGCTACCTTTGCGTTTTCATTCATAATTAGTTACCTCCAAATATCTTTGTATCAATGTTGCTGTTTTTATCTAATACAGTCCATCCTAGTTTTTCAAGAATATCTTTATCAACTGATTGTTCCTCAGTGATAAAGCAAATCTTTTTTTCGAGCCATGCAATTTCAACTGTTGCACAGACTGCACCATTTTCTTTTGTTACTTCATATCCTATTGAATCAGGACATGTAATATTCAAATCTTGCAATTTTTTTGCAAACTGTTTTGTGTCCTCATCAGAATAATTAAGTTCCTCTTGTACTGACATCCAAGGAGAAACTGTAACTGCAGGTTCCTCCTGTTCATAGGCTTGAGGAAGCTTACTATATTCATGTTTTTTAAGTCCTATTCTGCTAACTCCCATAAATCTATCAGAGAATTGCATTACATTTGCAAAATGCCAGAACCCATTCCATTCCTGTTCATAGCGGTCAGTTCGAAGACTTAGTTCATCTTCCAATACAGAAATTACAAGCCCATTTTTCTTTGCCTGCATTTCATCCATATTAATTCCTGCATATATTGAAAGCTGGCTTTCACTTTTTGAAGGAATCCATGTACCAAACAATGTTGTTCCGGCTTTTATAGAAATTGGTTCCATATGTACTTCATCAATAATGCCTGAAACAACGTTTGACCAGTTTTCAAGTTCTCCAGGATTTTTCATACAGGCAGAATCAAGTAAAGCCCAACTATAAGCTTTGGAATGCACGGTAAGAATTTCTTCTGCATCGGAATTAGCTAAGTAGAACATTAATAATTCCATAGGATTCATTTTGACAGGATTTAATAGATCAGCACCAAATTGGCTTATTGTCTGAGTATAAATCTTACTAAAAGGCATCGAAGATGAATCTAATGTCTTTGTTGCATAGTCTTTTTGATTTGGTTTAAATACTTCATTAACATCTTTCCAACTCAAAGACCATACTCTAAAGTTGCCGCTTCTTCGAATAGCTTCTCGTTTTGCTGTATCACTGGCAATAATATCTTTATGATACATAAAACCATCAGTAAAAATAGCAACAGGTTTTCTTCCATCTTTCTTTAAAGGCCAGATAATAAAATCAGGTTTAGAATCAATCGCAACCCCAAACTCATTGCTTAAATGATATTGAGGCGTAATTTCCCACGTACTGTCATTTACTTTAAGAATATAACCTTCTGTTCCCTGGACAAATTCCTGATTTATAGCTACTTGTCTGGTTTCAGTATTCATTTGACGGAATGCTTCTATAAACCTTCGTTCAAGTTCACTATCAAACATTGAGTTTACATTGATAGTATTAAGCCCCTTAATCTTTTCCAAAGATTTTGAACCACTCACAATTGCCTGTAACAATTTTATTGCAGTTTTACGAGAAATATTTCCCATGCTCTGGTTTTGTCTATAGGCGTATAGACAATGATAACAGCCATCTTTATCTGGATCAGCATTACAAGAACAACTTTTCATTTTGTTCAAAGCTGATTCAAATATCTTAAGAAGTGCCTTATCATCATTCATAAGCTGTTTAAGATATCCAGTGCCACCAGGAACTGAGTCATATATAACTAGATATTGTTTTCTTGCATCAGTATCAGGAATAGGAACTTCGCTTACAGTTGCTCTTAAATGGTCTACATTACCAAAATACTCTTTCATTCCGAGCATAAAAGCTGCGGTAAATGATTCTTTAACAACTTCCGAAAAATCAAATGTAGTTGCTGGAATTAATAAACGCAAGGTTTCTGTTGTAAATTCACGATACAGGAAGATGCATTCTTCAAACATATCTTGAGTCAGCAAAGCGCCTTTGTTTGCTTTACAATACTTTGTATGTATCTGTTTTTCTCCGTCTTTCTGTATTTTTCCGCAATACTTACAGATTTTAAATCCTTTTCGTGTAGCTTCATCGCCAGAAACCGAGAATTTTTCTCCTTTTGTACCGGAATAACTGTCTTCACCAAAATTGATTTCTCGTAGTACAGCTTTTTTTACAAATTCATATCCAAATGGAAAGTCATTAGTTTCCATTTTATAAGCGCTAATAATATCAACATCTTCATCTACATCAACAAGAAGTTGTTTTTTATAGAAGACATTTGATCTATCATCGCTTCCGTCATCAATTAGGTTTTTATTGTAATCAGAAGTTGAAAACACTGTTTGAACTTTCAGAAGATTTCTAATTTGACCTACATCAGCCCATGCAGAACTTTGACAACGAGGACAGCATGATGTGTTTTGACCAGTGATATAAAGCTCTGCATGTGAACAAGTAGGACATAATCTCCACTTTTCAGTTTTTGTAGTTGAAACATCAACTTGGTCAATTGTAAGTTTTCGTCCATCTACATAGAAGCTATTATTTGGAGCAAATTCACTTATTGCTGAAGAAGCCGTTCTATTGTATTCGTAAACATATTTCGAGAAAGGCTTACTTTTTTGCGGATTGGCAGGATCTTCCTTTTTATCCTCTTCTTTTCTGTAAAGAATAGCTTTTAATGTAATTCCCTGTTCTGGGAATGCATAGTTTGGAATCAGGCCTTCATCTGACAAGAAATTAAAAGTATCTTTTTCTTTTAATGAACTACGAACTCTAGAAAGAGCAAATCGTTCCTGTTTAATATCTTTTATTTCTTCATCATATGAAGAGTCTTTAGGTTTACTTTCGAGATCTTTAATTAATGCATCCAGGGTCTTTATGCTTTCAACTAAGGCACTGTCTTGTTTTTTAAGAGAGTTAAATGCTTCAAGGATTTTAACTGCCATTGGACTGTCAGTTGATTCATTTCCTTTTGCATTAATCTTCAATTCTTCTTTTGTCTCTTCATCCAGTTTATCACCAAACAAATTGATAAATGTAGAAATCTGAGTATTGAGATTATTTTTTATATAATTCAAAAAGTTAAAAGGAAACTTTGTCGGAATCTTTGAATCTAATGTTGGGAACGTATCCCCTACCTGAATAGGAATATCATCCCTTGTTGCACCTTTCTTTACCCAACTATCCATACAATATGCTGTAAACTGACGTTCAAGAACAGCAGATGCCTTTAGAAAGATTTTTGGAGGCACTACTTCGCCCTGAATCATATCAAGAGGGGCTGCATAGAAATACAAATCATGGGGTTTTGTTTTTGCAATAATCAGATTCAAAGAATTACCGTCTTTACGTCCTGCGCGTCCAGCTCTCTGTAAGAACTGACTTTCTGCTGGTGGCATATTACACAGAATGACTGTAGACAAGTCTCCAATATCAATACCCATTTCAAGCGTAGGTGTACATGAAAGAACATTTGGATCCCACATGTGTCTTTCAGAACTACGCTTAAAATCTCTTTCCAGTTCTTCCCTGTCATCTCGTTCCAGAAGGCCAGTATGTTCTCGCGCATTAATTCTAAACAAATTTGCAGATTTAAAAAGCCTGCCGTAATAACCTAACTCAGAATCTTTGCTCTCATGAAGTTTTCCACTGCAAAAATGTTTTGTACAAGAACATCCTTCCCATAATTGCAAATTGTCTTTGCTTACAGGAATGACAGTTCCACAATGGTCACATTTCATCTGAATAACATCTTTTGAAACAAAAACTCTTTCTTTATTAAGTCCAAATACCTCATATCCAGGGGCGGCAGGAAGTTTTGAAACAACACCTTCTTTTACACATTCTTCAAGAAGTATTTTTGTGACATCCTTTTCATATCCATCTGGACATGACATAAAATCATCTCCGTCAAGACTAGACGATACTACTTCTATGTATTTACGTGAATCTGTTAAATCAAAATTTGATTTATCTGCCTTTGTCAGGGCATCTTGTTTTTGCAAAATGAAAGTAGGAGTATTTCGTCCTGATTGTCTACCAGGCATCCAGCTTCTAAAATCAGAACTAATTAAATAACCATTACCCTTTTCTCTCATTGCTTCATAGAAAGCAATGTCATCAAAAGCGCCACTCTCTCTCATTGTGTTTAAGAATGAGAGAACCATCCTTTGAAACTTTTCGTCTTTTGTGTTTTCTAAGATTCCATGTTCATTTACGACACGTTCTTTTACATTTTCAGCAATAGATGTAATCGCATCAGTATCAAAAGAAAGAACTGAACAACCAGATTTTGAAAGTGTTCGACCAATCTTACTTGTCATACCATATTCAAGCATTACCTCATAAGAAAGTCGTTTATTAATATCGTTAAGCAAATCCTGTGATTTTGGATGTTTTCCGAATTCTCGTTTTGCAAGCATATCTTCATAGGCAAACTGCCAGGTCATATTCGGAGCAATAAAGAAACTTACATAATCCTCTTTTGAAAGTTTTCCTTGCCAATAGTTTACAATACCTTCTTCAAAAGCTTTTAGGGATTTTCCATTTCCTTCGTCCTCAACATATTTTTGAATTGCAGTTCTAAGTCCGAATCTCCATGTACGCGCATTAAAGAAACCTGCCTTATGTGCAGCATCCTGAACATTATCAGAAAATGCCAATGTCTTTTTGTCATCATTAAAAGGAGATGCAAAAATATGAGAAAGATTTACGCTAATTTCGCTCGTGTTACGAATACCCATAAGTGAAAGTCCACGATTACTTCCACACATAGGACATACATATTGATGATTTCTGACTTCAGGTCCATCAGCAGGTTTGTATATTTCTATAGTCTGTTCGCCACATTTAGGACAAGTCATGTTTTTACTTTCATTAAAACTTACCTGCAGACAGTGCGGACAGATTTTTGCTTTTACAAGTCCACGATTTCGAGGTTCCTCATCACATGGGAACATCATCAAAATTTCCTTATCCTGATTAAAATAGTCATTGTAAAATGGCTCAAGACTTTTTAGCTGTGCATTTCCCTGTTCATTAAGTTTTGTTACCCAGCCGGTTGTACCGCAGTCTCGACAGTTTACAATCGGCAAAAAGTTTTTTGATTGTTCCTGATTCAAATCATAAGCAAGAGCATACTTAACAGCACTAGAGCTAACTTTTCCAACTATACGACGAAGCTCTCGCATCCATAACTGTACTTGAACAGTGAGAAATGGAATAATTCTTCCATCGTCATTACAACGAGCAAGAGAAATTAATGCAAAGAATGAGTTCAAAGCAGTTTCAGAATCTTTCCATTCTTTTATAGCGGGAATACTTCCACTCAGTTCTTCAGCTATATGAGAAATTTGCATATACCTGCCATTCATAAAAGTTATAACTGAATGGAAAAAGTTATTTGCCATTAAAGAATTACCGAGAGCAACAGTTCCTTCTTCCGTCTTTAGGTCATCATTAAAATCAGAAAGCCAATACTCAGCTGCCTTTTTCTGAAAGTTTTCTACATCTTCTTGTTCAATAAATTCTTTTAATTCATCAATTTGTTCTGAAGTTGGAATTTTAAAATCAGTTATTTCATTATTTGCAAAAAACTCTGTAGGAGAAACTCGGTCTTCTGTAACGACTGAATCTTCTTCAAAAGTTTCTCCAAAGATTTCAGAAGCATATTCTATGATTTTCCCTTTGTTATCTTTGGAACCCATTGTAGCTGAAGTTCCAATGCAACAAAGATGTCCTGCAGGAGTAAAAAGACGTGCTTTCAAACGGCGAATCAAACAGGCAAGATCAGTTCCCTGCGCGCCATCAAAAGTATGAAGTTCATCTACTGCAATATATTTTAGTGTGTCTGGTTGATTATCTTTCCATAATGCTGCGTCTTTTGGGCGAATCAAAAGATAGTCCAGCATCTTATAATTCGTTAAAAGAATGTCCGGTGGATTATTAAGCAAAGTTTCTCTATCTGTAATAACTTTGTCTTCAGTCATCATGCGTGTTGCTTCTTTTTCGTGCCCACCTACATACATGCCAACTTGAATCTGACCTTTTAAAGCATCGTTTTTGTAAATAAGATTTGCAATACGCTTTGCCTGGTCACTTGCCAGAGCATTCATTGGATAAATAATAAGAGCCTTAATACCGCGCTCACCACGATGCTGATAGCAGTATTCGAGAATTGGATATACGAAACATTCTGTTTTACCAGAACCTGTTCCAGTTGCAATTAATGTAGACCGTCCATCACGAGTAAGGCGTTCAAAGGCTTTAGACTGGTGCTTGTATGGCTTAAAAGAAGCTTGCACTCCTTCAAAACAGTCAGGATATCCTTGAGCCTTTCTGAATGGAAGCTTCACAGATATATAAGGCTCATGGTACAAAGCGTTCTTTGTTTTAAGCCACTTATGAACAGAACCTTTGAACTGTCCATTAGTCATTGGGAATGTTGTTTCTATGTAATCTTCCAGACCATTCTGAAGTTTCTTTGCAAGTATTGATGGTATCATTTTTCATCTCCAGTTGATTTTATTATCTCCCAATGACCGCCTTTATCTGGCCCCACACGGCGAATAAGGTTCTCCTTTTGAAGCGTAGCAATCTGTTTTGCCACACCGCTCCTTGCCATACCCAATTTATTGGCCATCTCCATTGTTGTAATATTCGGATTTTCAGAAATCAACGCTATAATTTTCTGTCCACTTTTCTGTCCACTTTTCTGTCCACTTTTTTCGCTTTCTGTATACTTTAAAGTATCATTTTCTGTTTTCAATTTAGTTTTCTGTCCATTTCCTACGGGATTATCTTGGGGGATAACTGGCTGACTTGGGGGATTATCTTGAGGAATAAGCTCAGAATAATCCTTATTTAATACATAATAAGTCGATTCAAGATCTTTTCCTTTGCGAACTAAAATATTTGCCTTTTCTAATTCCTCTAAGCTCTTTTCTGCAAGTTCTGTTTTTTCGCCGGTAAGCTGGCTGTAAGTAAGTGTATCTACGGCGCCAATTTCGCGGGCAAAAATCAATGCTGATTTCTGATTTTCCGAAAGGCTGTTCGCGTTAAAAAGCTCAAGCCATTTCATATCTTCTTCGCTGAAAAACTTATGTAAAAGAAGTCTGATAGTGAAAGTATCGCCTTTACGGTTTGATTCAAAAGTCGGCATGGAAAGGCCTGCTTCTTTCATCAAACGTCGCATTGTGCGGATTCCAGTTCCTTTAAACTCGGCAAGGTTTGTTTCGTGAAAAATTGAAGCTATAAGTTGATTTCGTGTGTCGCTACCGGCCGTACCAATTTCATCCTGAGCTTTAAGAGAATAACCAGAATTTGTAATTTCTATTCTATTATTATAGCGGATAATCTGAGTCGGTCTGTTATGATGATAAGAACGATGCATAACGGCATTTACAATGGCCTCTCGAATTACACGCTCCGGCAAGTCCGGTTTTGTCGTTGCGTATATCTGCCCTTCTTTAAGAGAAAAGTTTTGTGGCAAATCAGAAAGGACCGCATCTATCATTCGGTCAATCTGCAGCATGAGCGGCCCCATAAACTCTATCGCAGAAAATCGCTCGTCTACATTTTGAACCCATTCATTTCCACGGACACGAATATAGTCAGTTCTCATAAGGGGATATGTGCGGCGCAAAACTTGCTTTGTACCAAAAATCAAAAGCCCTGCAAATGTCAGACAGCCGCCTTTGGTCAAACAGTCCAAGGAACGTAAAAGTTCCTCGTCATCATAATTTAATTCTTCTGCTTTTGGATTCACTTCTTTACGAAGTTTTCTGTAATACTCCACAGCTTTTAAATCGATATCTTCAAAACCGGTATTCTTTACAGCAGAGGAATCAAAACTTGTATTGTCCTGATAGAATGTATATAAATCTTCTTCGGTACAGCGCTGGTCGGTAGGCCCAATTCTTCTCCATGCACCTTGTGGAAGCCCTTTATTCTTAAAATACAATGGCTTTTGTTGGCTTGGCAGTTCCGGCACAAATATTTTTAATATGTTTTTACCTTCAAGCTGTTCAATATCAATTTTTGGGCGGACAGGAAGATTAAACATGCTTGCACATTGAGTTGAAATATCAGACTGTATTTTATCACAATCAGCAAGTTCTTCTATAATAAAGCGTTCTCTTCCTGTTGCCTCTTTATTTTCATAAATACCATAAAGAATATAGCCCCCACCCAATCCAGGTTCATTGCTGAACGAGCAAACAGATTCCATGAGAGACTGATTTGTATCTCCGTGTCCTTTTGCTTCAATCCAAACACTTTCATCTGCCTGTACGAGAAGATTATATAATTCCTGTGCTGAGTAGGTTTTCAAATTTATATCTCCATATTTAAGCTTCTCTCAAAGCTAGAACTTCTTCTAGCTTATCCTGTATATTTGGAAACTCGTTACTTGGTTTTTCATATAACCAATGGCTATCTCTTTCTACAAATCCATGTTCTGTAACATCAAAATTTGTTTCTATTTGATAATAGTGATTTGAATCTTCAAAATGAACCAAAACCCATTTATCTGCAGCCTTATTTAAATAATATCGCGCAGAATATTTATGATCTGCTGCATGAGAATTGAAATAGTTCTTAAATGATTGATTCTTCTCTACAAAGCCATCAAAGGTACGCCATGCATAGAAAGTCATTAATTCATAGGTATACGAATCCAATGTCTTTTTGCTCACTAGTTTTACAATACTTTTTTGATCATCAAAGAAAGTAATTTTTCTATTCTCAATCCATGATATAACAGCAGGATTCTTAATAATATAATCCCTCCAGTCATTTGTTATATTTGAAGCAATTTCTGTACATTTTGCCAAAGATAAATCACTTTCTTCATCAAATAATTTCTTTATCCATTTAGAATAATCTGATAGTCGTAAATAATTCTTCCAGCTATATTCACGATGCTTTCCTGTATTATTTACAAGACAATAGAGTTTATCTTCATGTTTATTTCCATGATAGCAATAATCAACATCAAACTTTTTAAGCATAACACCTGTAAATAATTGGGTTTCAGATAATTCTTTTCTAATACCATCTTCATCAAAAAGCTCAGTAAATCGTTTATAATACTTATCAAAAGCATCAATATCGTACTCATCGCCTGTTTTGGACCAGTCAAGCAAGAATCGTATCTGTCCTGTAGTATATTTATGGTTTTCCGCTTCTTTAATCTTAGTTTCCCAATCTTCCTTACCAAACAAAGATAATTTAAGTTTTTCTTCTTTCCATTGTTCTTCAGAAAAGAATTTCTCTGTTGGAGCATTAGATAAATATTTATTAATAGATTTCTCAGAACTATTAATATAAACTTGATTTATCAATTCATTTATTTTTGATATTTCTGCATAAAAATCTTCGTAGTTATATATTTGATGAGTGTTATTTGAAACCGTTGTTAGATTACGAATTATTCTTGCCCAATATAACAATTCACGTAATTTCTCAGAATCCTGCTTACAAGATGACGCAGAATTTATTTCAAAATATTTGAAAATTGCAGAGAACTGAACCATAACTTCATAAGAATAGTTCTCATTTGTAAATGCTTCTAATAAATTTTGTGATGGATTAATCTTAGTACGTTCAAATAAAATTGAAGAAGTATCTACCAGATTACTACCATTTGAAATTCCTTCATCATCATTTATCAAAATTCCATCGAAAATTTTTATCACATAATCGAAGAAATCAATATTGAATAGTTGAATCTTACAAAACAAAGGTATTAACTTATCTACACTTTCACTAATACTATGTTTTTGAATCATAGATAAAGCATTTGTTGAATTGATGGTTTCATATTCGTCATTATCTGGTAACCAATTCTTTATATCTTCATCTTCCCAGTCAATACTCGAGAAATCAAATTTATCTTCAAAAAGATAAATAATTATTATTCTTTGAAGGAAACGAAGATATCGTATTTCTACATCCTTTACTACCGTTGCTACTATTTCGTTAAGATCTTCACCTTCGTTAGTTTTCTGTTCTATTTGCTTTTTGGCAAATTGATTCCAAAACATACTTAACCAATTACTATCAAAATTCTTTTGCCATTTAATTCTAGTATTCTCTGGAACATTTGTCTTACGCATTTGTTCTTCAAGCGTAGATTTTAAATTATCAAAATCTGAAAGAGGTTTACCTCTAGCATTCATTTTTACATATAATTCATCAGTAAATCCATATTTTTCTAACTGCAACAAATTAAAGGAAACTCTTTCCTTTAATCTAGAAAATAGTAAATCCCTAGAGAGGCCTAATCCCTTTATCTTATTATGAATAGAATTAAGCATTGTTAACATTGATTTAATAGTGGGATCTTTATTCCATTCCCATAAAAACCAATTCTCATTTCTAATTACTTTTCCAAGTGTATTATTCTTAGCATCAATTTTCTCGATTATCACTGTAGCTTTATGTTGTACAAGTTCATCACAAAACTGCTTGCTTGAGGTACGTACATGGTAAGAGAATCTAGATTTTATCACCTCATCTTTTGTCTGTAAAAAAGATAAATCATCTGCTAAATACCAGTGGAATAAAAATAATGTAGTTAATCGTTGTTGTCCATCTAAAGGGAAAAACACATCTTTATCTTCTGATCCATATACAAAATCTAATAAAAGGTTTCTTTCAACACTATCTGGTATTAATTTCTCGACAATTGAAGAAACAAACCCTTCTCTAATCTCTGTTACTGTTAGATTTCTTCTTCCCTGTGCATAGTCTCTTTGAATCTTTGGAATAATTATTTCTTTATCATTAATTAAATTATTAAAAGTTACATTCTGTTCCATAATTAATCTTCTCCTAAGATGTCATTCATTATTGTCTGTATAGCTTCCATATAGCATGTTCCATCTTCTCTTGTCCAAGTATTCTTCCATTGTGAATTATTATCATCATCAGAAGTATAATATTTTAAGAACATGCTTTTTGTGCATGGTGGAATAAAAATTCCAGCCTTTTCTTTTTCAATAATTTTCATTCTTTTTGTCGGGAACAAAGCATTACCATAACCTCGGTTAGTTCTATCATCTAGTAATGTAAGGTTTCGTAATGTATCATCCTTTATAGAATCATTATCTGGAACCAAATCCATAATTTGACCATAAAGTTCAATGAAATCTTCTTCGAAATTTCTTTGATTAACCTTTGTAATTAAATCCTTTGACTTTTCAACACATTCATTCCACTTCTCAACGGATTCTTTGTTATCAAATTGAAAATGAATATGAGGAATATATCCTAACCATGTTTCTCTATCATTTTGCTTTTTCAAGTCATTAACAGTCTGAGAACTTACATGTTCCAAGTCCCAATGATACTTTTTAAATAAGTCAAATGGAAATCTAAATGATTGATTCTTTTTTTCTTCGTCTTTGCTATTTATATATTGTGATACACAAGTTTCAATATTGAAGTAAAAAAGTATTTTTCGACATTCATCAGGGTCTTCAGAGTATGAATAAGTTGATACTTTTTCTGCTGTCATATTCTTAAAAACTAGAGTTCTAATTAACTCTCTAAGTTTTAATATTGCAACATCTTTAGATAAATTCTTGCAATAGTTATAAATTGTTATTGGTTTTATTCTATTCGCAATTAAAAATCCTATGTAGTGATACATTACATAATCTTCATACCAGTAAAGAAAAGTATGATATACTCTTAATACTTGTTGCCAAGCCAATACAAAATTATTTACAGACAACTCATTCCATAATGAATCAAAGTTTTGTTTAGATGGTTCTAATTCATAATTGTCAAATAAGTTCTGGAATTTTCTATACGAAAAATCCTGATCCTGTTTACCATCATTATTGGTCAAAAAATCAAATAGAATATCAATTCTCGTTGAAGGCTTATAATCTTCATTAGCTAGAAACAACCAAAAATTATCATCTTGTAGTTTATTTTCTATTTCATTCCATTGATAAACAAGTTCATCTGTATTAAACGCTTGAATCTCATTGTATTTTTCTGACTTTCCATTAGGATTCTTTGCTCTTCTTTCTGAATCAAGAATGAATAAAGCCTTTATCAATTCTGAGTTTGTAAGTCGTATTTTTCCTTTGTTAAGATTATTAAAGATTTTGATAGATTCTAGATCTTCTTCATTTTCTACAATGTACCAAATAAATTTAACCGCCTTATCATCATCATAAAATAAAACAGAATTAAACTTATCTGCGTTTGCTCTATTATTAACAAACCAATCATTTATATTTTTATTTGCAAGCGCTATATAAAAACTATCTATGTCTTCTTTACAATCTGGATTTATAAAATCAACACCACCTGTCTTTTCTCGTGTTTCATAATGAATCTCATATAATGGAGTTTCCTTAATTACTTCATCACTTGCTTTATTTTTTAAGCGATTCAATAAGATTAACATTGTAGTTAAACGTTGTTGTCCATCAAGAACAATCCATTCATCCCCACTTTTTTGAACAACCACAGGTTGTAAATAATAATCCTTATCATTCTCGCGGCTAACTTTTGAAAAATTATAAATATCTTCCAATAAATCAGTAACTTCTTTTTTCGACCAACGATATCCTCTTTGATATGACGGAATAATAAATTTATGCTTTCCATCTAAAAATTCTGTAACAGATTTTGGTCTAAATTTTGAATTCTCTTCACTCATATTCTTATTTCCTGTTCAATACGTAATATTTCTCTAGATTATATATACTTCTTGTGCAGAGTATATTCTCATATTCCTTCCTAAACGACAGCTTCTTTTGTAAATGCAAGAACATTCATATAAGCATCCAATTCTATTGCAGGAACAGTTCCGACGGCTTGCAATTGTTTTACAAGTTGAAGAATAAATGAAACTAAGGCTTCTTCTTTTTTTCCTGTACAAAGTTGTTTACTGTCTGAATCATATATGAAGGAACCTTCTTCAAGAACACACCCACAATCAATCTGATATGCATCATTTAATGTTTTTATACAATCTTTAAAAGGTTTTCCATAACCAGTTGCCCATGAATTCCTAGTTGTTAAAATGCCAGCAATAATTGGCTGCAATGGTTTCGGCTTAAATACTCCTCCTGCATGCGGAATTGGAGCAGATGTTCTAAACAGATTTCTTACACTAGCTGCTTTTTTAGCGGCATACTCTAGATGATCTTTTGATAAATCTTGTTTTACTTCAAAAACAGCATAAATACTTTCTGCAGGAATATATTTTATGCCTGCTTGATTAAATGCTAAATAGGAATATTGTCCATCATATATTACCAAATCTATCTGTTCACTAATATTTCCTTTAGAATCAATTATTGTAGCTTTTGCTACTTGATATCTTTGTGGTAAATAATTAGATAGCAACTCAATCCAATTAAACTCAGAATTATCTCCTTTATCTACAGAATGATTAAGTACTTCACTTTGCTTTAACTTTGAATGCATTTCATCTTGTAAAGACGAAAATAAATCCCTTAAATCCATTATCATATATCTCCATCTACCAAATTATATTTGCCCAATATTTTTCAGTTAAACTTTTACTAGCCTGTTCTTTCAATGCTCTTTTTTCTGTGGCTGTAAGTTCATCGGAAAGAATGTTATTTGTATTAGCAGGATCTACAATTCTTTTGGTTTCTATATTATTACTAATGCATGCCAATAAGTGAAGAAAATTACCAGAATGATCTGTATGACTTCTACCAGATAAAGCATCAAGAGCAAATGTTTCTAAATAAATTGATGGAAACTCTAATTCGTGTCTTTGTTTCCATATTTTCAATGCTACTATTTCATTGATTCTATCTGAATTCCTAACTTGGCTAATATGTGTATCAATATTTGTTTTTGTCCAAGTATCAGCTTTTCTTCTATATAGTGAATGATCATTGCCATATTGACTTTCACGTCTTGCAGGAACTAGATCAACACTTTTTCCTTGTAATTGCACTCCTATAGAAACATTTTGTCTTCTAGGTTTCAGATTCTTTTCATATACATATGTAAATAAAGATTCATAAATTCCTTTTAATGATCCTGGCGTTACAGAAGACAATGAAATAAATAAATCTAAATCCGAAGATAAAGAAATTGCAGTTCCTTTTGCTCTAGAACCTGACAATTTTACTTCACATAAATAGTTATTTGCCCATTCTTCTATAATCTTTTTTAATGGATTAATTACTAAAATTTCAGTTATATAATCGATTTCCGGAAGTTTGTATTTATTTACAACACTTAATAAATATTCATTTGATGTCATTTTTTTCTATTCCCCCACTTTTCCATATTTCTCTTCAAAGAACTTCCATGCGGTTTCGTAGTCTTTTTCGCGGTCACATTTGTCGAATGGGGCTACGTATTCTATGGTGCGTTCTACAGGGCCACCGGGTTGAGTGTCGTCGGTGATTGTGCGTTTGAAAACTTGACCGGCAGCGGCATCTTTTATGCCGTTTTCAAATTCAGCACGGGTAAAGCCTACGCCGACCATTGAGCGGTTGTTGGTGAATGTGATGCGGCCATTTGCGTCGTACCAGGTGTCTGCTTCGTATTGCTGCAGGACTGGGAACTGTATGCGGTAGATTGTCTTTAGCTGGTCGAGTGTCATGCCCAAAGCCATTGCAACAAGGACATCAAGCTCTATTAGTGCTTCTCTACGCTCGTAGTCTGTGCGGAGCGGTGTGTTCCAATTCCATTCTTTTGTTAGAGATGTAAAGCGGCCAGGATTTAAGCGGTTATCATTTTTTGCCCATGAGAATTTAGTGAAATCCTGATTGAATGAAGACTGCCAAAGGTCGGAGTAGTATTTTGTAAGACAGTTGAGAAGCAAGGAGCGCAAAATAATTTCTGGGTATTTCTCGCCTTCTAAAAGAGGAAACATCATATTTGTACTATAATTCACATGACTTTTTCCAAGAACTTTTACAAAGAAATCATATGGTAAACTTGCCTCGCACCCTGCGAGGCATAACATGTCCACACGGTTTTTGACGGACACGGAGAAAACCGTGTGGACATGTGCGACGCCGCAAGCGGCGATCGCACATGTCAACGTCCGTTCAGAACCACAACCAACCATTTCTCGATTCAAAATACGGTAATCTTGGGTTACTTTCTTTCCCCATGGAGTCTCAGGCAATTGTTGATTATACTTTTCTATTGGACATGCAGGTTTATATTTAACTCGAATCATATAATCATCAGAAATAAAATTCAAATCTAAACAGTCATAATCACTATTAACCCGGTAATTACTCCTTGTAGTTTGAAAATATGGATTTGATACTCCAATATGTGCCCCCGAATAAATCAATTCATTTTGCGAATCAGGAAAACATACTTTTGCCTTTATTATGCCATTTTTTTGAGCACCCGTTTCATTCCAACATTCAGTTGTAAAAACTTCATTTTCATCTAAATTGCCCAAAGTTCTTTCTTGTAGAGAAAAACATTTTAAAACATTAATTAGTTGTTCCGCATGTATAACAGGCAACCTAGCCTCTTCATAATTACAACCGCCATCAAAAAGTTTTGCAAAAATGGAAAGTTCTTTATCAGTAATATTTATAATCCTGTCAGGATGTCCTGTTAAATCCCATTCTCCTTTTTTATTCTTTACAAGAGGAACTGGAAGAGATGCGTCTCCATTATAACATTCTTCTATCGTACTTGGACTATAAAGATTACTGATTGTATCGAACCGCGGAGCGGTAAGTGGACCACCATACACGTTCAAACTGAACGTTGTATGGTGGTGCACTTCAGCGAACAGCTTCAGCTCGTTCGCAAACATAAAATGTTTGCGAAGTCGCTTCAGCAAAATTCGCCGAAGTGCACCACCTTTAGGGTCGTCATAGACACTTTCGGGATGCACAAAAGCACTTATTCCTGCACTATTTGTAAATTCCCATGCTTGAGGCAAGAAGCACTTGTATAGATTAACAGCTCCATCCAAATAAGAATAATTCTCTGTTGCTCCCAAAAAACTTTGTTGACCAGCAACCGACTCATGTTCTGTAAAATATATTCGACGTATTGTAAGATTTTCAAGTTCGTCCTTACGTAACCTTGCTGTCTCTGTTGCACTCAATTTTTTTACAGCAAACATAGGATTCGTGTCGGAAAGAACTCCCTGTTCCTGCCATTCAAGTTTAATCCACGGCGGATTTCCAATTACAAAATCAAATCCACCACGTTCTGCAAATACATCTGCAAATTCAAGCTCCCAGTGCATAAAATGCTGTTCTTCTGCAATCTGCTTGCTTAATGCCAAACGTGGATTTTCTCTACAAAGAGCAGGAATATCTACAGTTCCATATTCCTTATAAACATCACGTAATGCATCGGCTGCTTTTTCGGTATCTGTTCTGTATTCTTCAAAAAGACTAGGCTGACTTCCTGCAATATTTGTAACATTACCTTCAAGAATAAGTGACATATCAAACAAGAATTCACTTCTTGACGGAAGCAAATCAGCTTTTTCAATTGGCCAGAACCAGAGAGAACACCAGTAGTCCATTGCAAACTTTAAACGGGCATAAGGTCCGGCATTCTGCATTTCTTCGGTTTTATACATCTTAGAAAGAATCGCATCTTTCTGACGAATAGAAGTATGGCTGTCTTTTGCTGTGTCTTGGTGGCCGTATATATTGATTACATCGCGCGTTGCGCTTTCAAGGCTCTTTCTAAGCTGAACCTGCTTATTCCACAAAGAATCAATCACATTGCTTAAACGCTTAAGAGATTCAATATCATCACCGGTATATTCTTTTGTAAACTTTGTTTTCCAGTCCTTCATCTTTTTGATGTTGGCTGGCTCAAGGTCTTTTATGACTTTATCGGTGTAGTCGCACATACCTGGATCGCCAAGTAAAAAGTGGTAAATCTGTTCTGTATATGTGTTACTTCTCTGGTCTTTTTTGCGTTCTGTTCCAAGCGGTACTCTTTCTGGAGCGTTCTCATACCAGCGCAATCCTTTTTCTTTAGACTTTAACTGTTTTACAGAATAACACTGGCGGCGCGCTCCTATTAGAGAGTTTCCGTTTATGAGCTGTGTTCCAAACCATGGAACAAATCCGCCTTCATATATTGTGTTAAGCCAAAGAGAAACTTCCGCAAGTTCTACCGCAATCGGGTTCAAGTCGATTCCGTACACATTGCGGTCTGCAAGGTACATCTTAACTTTCTGCAATTCTCCAAGACGTTTTTCTGCAGGAATTGATTCGCCAAGTTCCTTCTGCTTTTTATCAAGATATGCTTCTGCCAGCTGATTGATTGCTTCGTTCAAGAAGGCTGCGCTTCCCATTGCAGGCTCGCAGACTGTAAGATTTAAAATATCATCAGCAGTTTTATCTTTGAGCAATTCTTTAAGCGCATATTTTACAAGACACTTTGTAAGACATTCCGGAGTGTAATAACTTGCAGATTTTTCACGCTCACGACCTGCCAAGCGATAAATGAATGTGCCCTTTTTGTACATTCGTAATTTGGATGTTGGGTCTCTATCATTCTCGCGAACGCGTTCATCTTCATCATACTGGCTCAGCTGGCTTTCGCTAACAAAGTACCCTACATCAAGCTCATTAAAAGTGTCGCCTTTTCGTTTTACTTCATACAAATCTGTATCTGCAATAAAACCACGGTAACTCAAAAGCGCTTCGTAAACAGCGCCCATCTGGTTAATTCCAAGGTTTGCATAACTGATTCTTCCGCGTCTAGAATTCCTTCCGCCGTTCCCGCGTGTAATACTCATAAGGTCTACAATTTTAAGCATTACGCTGTTACGAATTTTTGCCTGTGTTATAAGTTTTGTATATTCCGGATCAAAGATATGCGCTTTTAATGCTGGAATAGAAAAGACATCGTGAACGCTTTCTTTTTCGCTAAGTTCTTTTAATTCTTCATCTGTTTTTGGATAGCCTGTATAAATGAGGTCATAGAGTTTTGCAAGCGTGTCGTGAAGATAGTAGCCCTCACCCACATTGTCTATATCACCACGGATTGTATCTGCAATATCTCGCAAGCTTTCCAGCGAATAGGCGCTAAAATATGCCTGACTTTTCATTGGAGCATAACCAAGTTCCTGGCGGGACTCAATAAAAAGCACAAAGAGCATTCGATACATATAACGCAGACACTGAATTGTAAGCTCACCAGCAAAATTGTCACCCTGAACTTGTTTCAGGGTCTGAGATTCCGAATCAAGTTCGGAATGACAGTTTTGTCTTGTCTTCATATCATAAATTACTTCGTTGCCTAAAAGTTCAATGCTTTCGCGCAGGGCATATTTCAAATCCTGACTTACACCACTTGCGTTACGCTGACTTTCTTCGTCAAAGGTATCAAGCAATGCTTTGCCATCATCTGGACACAAGTTTTCTTTATGCAACAAAACAGCCATAGCCTGCAAAGTCTGCTCTTCTCGGCGGCTGAAAATGTCTTCAAGTTCAAATTGCAAATAACGCTTTTCGTTCCATTTATTGCGGTCTATCAGCGCAATCTGGTTCATTCCGATTATTATTAAAAATCGAGGAGGTTCTTCCTGAGCAAATAAAATCTTTGTAGCAAGCTCTTCGTTTGTAAGTTCAGTTAAAAAATCCTCTGGTACAGAAGATGTGCTGCTTAGTTCAAGTTCATTAATTTTTGTTCCATCAAAGCACTTCTTTTCAAGAATAGATTCTTCCTTATCTGGAGAAGTTGCTAAGATTATCCAAAGAAGAGGTGCTCCGTTTGGTTTCTTTATTTCATGATAAACAGGAACTGAAAATTCATCATTTATTTTTACAGATACAGAAGTGTTCTTATCAGTATATCCAAGGGCTGTAAGATACTGATCTGCAAGCAGCTTTATGTTTATAAGAGTCTGAATGTCAAAACGAGATGTTACGAATCTGTTATGGATTACATAATAATCCTTTGAAATATCACGCAAGGAAGCCCAAGGTGTTTTTGTTTCTGTGTTTTTGCAAGCTTCTCTCCATTTGCTTATGCAGTCTTTCTGGTTTTCTTCAAAAATTGTAGAGAAATAGTGATTTGTATAATATTCATTTTGATTGCTGATTCCAACGTATTCCATAATTTAAACTCCTGCCAACACTGCCACAACTTTGATATAAGGATTGTCTTTAATAGTCAGGGTATCCTTTACATAATCACAGAAGTCATCAAATATTTTGTTGACTTTTCGTTCCGCTTCACTTTGAAAACGTTCATCATTTTCAAAAAGACTTCGTTGATAAACCATTTTCTTTTCCCGAAGTGAATCAAGCTTATCAAGTTCTTCGTTTATCTGAACATCTGATTCTTTCTGATATTCATTATAGAACTTTTCAAGGTTATTCTTTGCCTGAGTAACTACATCGCTTAAAAGAGTTGAAAGGCCTCTTACTTTAGATTCTTCCAGAGCGCCTGTATTTGGAAGTTCTCTAGTGAGATGTGTCTTAGAAAGCACTTCATCCATTTTGAGTACTTTTTCAAAATGTCCGGCTTTATAATACAGTCCAAACCATTCATCAATCAAAGGTGTTGATTTGTTATTTGGAATGCTTCCACTAACGATAAAAATAGCTTCGTCTTTAGAAAGGTCTTGGTTCAAGCCAATTACAGGAGCTTCTCCACGGTTGTATAATAATCCAGCTTTATCATTTACCCACTGCATGATTGGATGCTGCTTCCAAAGATACTGAGTTTGTGGCCATGCAGCTTCTTCTAGATTATTCTGCATACTGCGGCTTATTTCTTTCATGCAGAAAGCTTTATCATCACTCAAGCTGAGTGTGTTTTTATCTTTTATCGCTTCTTCCGGCATAAGCGCAGCAAGGCGGCGTTTCATCTCATCATTAAGCTGAACTTTGATGCCACTTACAGTTTCCATTTTTGTATAAGGATGCTTTTCGTCTTTGTTCAAGAAAGTGAGGGCGTGTTCCAGGTATTCTTTATCTGTAAACAAAGTATCATCATTTGCTTTTTCTACTTTTACAGAATCTCCTTCCGCTTCTTTCATAAACATTTCAAACGGATTGAATTCTTCTTCCTGAGTTTCAAGAACGTTTTCAAAGCTGGAAGCATCTAATGATTTTTCTATCGCTTCGCTTACAACAAGTTCTTCTTCTTCGATATTGAATTTACCCATAAGCATTGAAGGGTCTCCAATATTCTTCTGGGCCTGTTCTTCTTTTTCAATCAGGATTTCAATGATTCGCATATCACCTTTTATGCGCTTGTTTTCAGACTGAATGAGCATATAGCGGATATCTGGTCTAGCTTTCTGACCATAACGGTCAATACGTCCATTGCGCTGCTGGAAAACCATAAGGCTCCACGGAATATCAAAGTGAATCATTCTGTGACTTAGGTGATGAAGATTCAGACCTTCACTAGCAACATCTGATGCAACAAGGATTCTTACTGGAGACTCTGTTCGTCCAAAGTTTTCAACAATCTCCTGCTGCTCTACATCGCTCATTTCACCAGAGATTCCAATTACTTGTTTGTCAGAAAGCTTTAAATCATTCCGCAAGTTCTGAACAAGATACTTCATAGTTTCAATGCGTTCTGTAAAAATAACAAGACGGTCTTCTGTATTTGCCGGCGACCATGCATATTCGCTGCTGTTCAAGAGTCGTAATAATTCCTGATAGCGTGAGAAATCTTTAGAAGTTATTGATTCAAGAGCTTTCTTTAAGTTTTCTAGAGAAGTAATATCCTTCATTTTTCCGTCAGGATATTTTTTGTATAAAGTCTTAAGCCTGTTTTCTACCGTTCTATGACATGCAGCTGGGCTTGAGAATAATGATTTTTCAAGAGTTGTTTTAAAAAGCTGCCCTGCTCCACCTTTGCGGTTTTCATCCATCTGCAAAGACAATTCTGCAAACAGTTCAAAAATATTTTCTTCTACAGGGCTCGCCTGACATTTTTGCATTTCAACTTTTCGTTCAAGGAAAGCTCCGCCTACTTCATCACGAATGTCTTTTTTGAATCGGCGTACAAAAAGACCTTTGATATCTTCTGCTTTATAGTCATCAGGATTAGCAATTGCAGTTGGATCAAGCATATTCATCAATGAAGCAAAACTACGTGCTTTACCATCATGAGGTGTTGCAGAAAGCATAATCATTGTGTCTGATCTTCCTGCTAAAAGCTCGGCAAGTTTTGAACGCTGTGCCTGCTTGTCTCCACGGCTTGCAACATTCTGAGCCTCATCAATTACAATAATGTCCCAATAAGCATTTTCCAAATGTGTACGATATTCTACATCTCGTTTAAGTGTATCAATTGAAACTATTGTCTTATCATAATAGAAGAAAGGATTGTAATTTGAAGGCAGATTTGCGCGTATTTTCTGTATACGATTAGAATCCAATCTTACGAGAGGAATTGTAAAACGATTCCACAATTCCTTCTGGAACTGCATCATCATATTTTTTACAGTCACAACAAGAATTCGTTTGCCCTTACCGCGAGCAATGAGTTCTGAAATAAGAATACCAGCCTCAAGAGTTTTACCAAGACCAACTTCATCAGCAATAAGTATTCGCTGGCGAGGACGTTTTAAGACCATCTGTGTCGGTTCAAGTTGATACGGTAACAAATCCATAGCAGCATTCTGACCAATATGTAATGCCGTATCAGTAGGAATCTTTTGCCGCCAAAGACTTTCCATAAAAAGCTGAGCCTGTCTAAAATGAGGAGAATTGTCTGCAATAAGCTTGACATTCGCAGGGTTCACAATTTCTATATTTTCAAGATCTTCAAGAAAAGTTGCGTTTCTATCTTTTACAAGAGCTGAGATACCTGAGCAATATAAAACTCTGTTATTAAGGGTATTTTTTACAACTTTTCGTATAACCCATTCTTCATCGCGGATAATAACACGCATGCCTGGGGCATAATCTACATTTTTATTATCAAGCATTTTTCTCTCCAGCAGTTTCATTCACTACACAAATATCCCCCACATCACAATCCAAAGCCTTACAAACCTTTTGAATGCTTTCCATGGAGACATATTCGCCTTTGTTCAGTTTGGCCAATACATTAGAGGAAATCCCGGCTACAGTTATCAAGTCCGTTTTCTTCATGTCTTTATCAATCAATAGCTTCCACAGCTTTTTATAATCTACGTTCGCATTACCTTTTGCCATAGCTCTATTATAGCACATTTTTGGCTTTTGTGGTGAACAAATATCACGAAAGGCAAATATTTCTTGCAAAAATCAGCTTTTTCACCCCATTTTTTCTATTTTTATGATATAATACCGTATATGCAGGAAAGTTTATCTAATGCCGAATATGCCACATCTCAGCAACTGGAGTTTGATTTTGAAGGCTACGACTCAGAGCCAAATTCAGAGGATTCCTTTGAAAAAGCCGAAGCCCTTACATTACAGGCAATAAGCTCTGCCCCTGCCTTTACAGATTTTTTTGAAGATGCAAAATGCCTGACCCGCTTATATGACAACACAAGCGATGATGAGAGCAAAGGATGTTTCTACCTTTTTCGCGCCCACGATGCCGTTACAGGCCGGAACATTGCAGTAAAAACCACAAATCCCGCATTTTGCGAAGAACATCCGCAACTGAACGACTATCTTAAATGGGAAAGCGCAGTTCTAAGCCGTCTTAAAGGAAAAAACAGAATCCAGCAGATTTGCACTCCTCTTAAGTCTATACAAGTTCCAGTCAGCTGCGACGGCAAATCTTTTTTGGTTGCAGTTTCATTTTTTTCTTCCATATATTTGCCCGTGGATATAAGAAAAAGTTTTTTTGATGAGGCAAATGACAAATTAAAAACCTGTGCAAACCGGCTCCGCCTCTTCTGTTCCATAATTTCTGCAGTCCAAAGCCTGCACCGCGAAGGGCTCTGCCACCGTGATTTAAAGCCTTCAAACATAATGGGAACCAGGCACGAAGGAAAGTGTACGGCAGTTCTCATAGACCTGGGGCTTTCACTTGCAAGAGCTGAAATTGAAAAAGATCTGAGGCTTTTCTCTCCTAAAGCGGAAGTTCCGGTAATGTATGCTGCTCCGGAAATATATTCAGGCTTTGGTAGTGAATGGGACTTGGCTCAAAGCGCGGATATTTATTCTTTGGGCTGTATGCTTTTTGAACTCTTTGACAAGCGGACATTTTATAACGCTCTTATAGAGACAAACGGCAACGGCTATTGGGAAACGGCAAACAATATCAGAGTTGGAGAAGAAGAATTCGGCGGAGACCTGAAAAAGAGGCTGGACTTGTACCACGATTTGCTTTCTGATTTTGCCCCAAGCATTATCATCCCCCGAATTTCAGAAGAATCGATTCTGCCCCTTTATATCAAAAAGAGCATACAGGAAATAATCGACAAGCTTTGCGCCTTTGACTATCGCAAACGGACAAAAGAAAGCGAGCTTGACGGCATAAAGACAAAACTCCGCCATATTGCGCATATCCTTGAAGACGAGCACCTTCGCGAACTTTACAAAAAGCGGAAGAAAACCCACAGGACACGGGAGGTTTCACATGCTTGACAATATTGAATACGAACAGCAGAAAGCAAAAGAAGATGTTCTCTGTGGAAAGTCAGAAAAGATTGACATGGACATGCCAGCTCAGGAAATGAGTCTGACCTTCAACTATGCTGAATGTGAAAAGGTTGCCTGTCAAAAAGCAAGTCCTGTGCCAGTAAATTCTGCAAGCCTGATTTCCAGATATCTGACTGTAAATACTTCAAGCATTGCCCTCATAAAACAGAAAAAAGCCATTCAAAAAGAACTTGCCTTGTTTGAAAAAGAAAATGCAGATTTAGCAAAAGACGAACGTTTCAGCGACACTTATTATTTCCGCCTTGCAGGATTTTACTCCCTCATAAAAAATTATGAAAAAGAAGGTGAATGTCTCTCGCACATAAAAGACAAAGAAAATGCCGTCTATGCCGCAAAGATTGCGGAAAACAAATTACGTCAAAACGAAAATTCAGAAGAGAATCTTCAGCTTCTTTACAAATTGAATACAGCGGAAAGCATTCGCAAACTGTCTGGGTTTTATCTTGCAAAAAAGAATCTTGATAAAGCAGAGGATGCCCTTAATCACTATAGAAAAGAACACGATGAAATTCCCTATGAAATTGACTTTCAGCAAGCCTTTGTTTTTATGCAGAAAGATGATGCAGATAAAGCGATACATTTTTTACGAAGCTCATTTTATAAGCAAAATACACCGCAGGCAGCCCTTGCACTAAGTATGCTCTATCTTATTCAGGCGACAAAATATAAAAGGCTTGTAGAAAAAGCAAGGCTCTGGTGCAAAATTGCAGTAAATCTTGATGTGAGCTTTACCCCCGCACTCCGCCTTTATATAAACATGGAGCTGGAAAAACAACCAGACAAAGTTGAGTTCATTCTATCCCGCTACCTTAAGCTGAATAATGTTACAGAAAAAGATTTCTATTTTGATGCGGCGATAAATCATGCAAAGTGCGCGTTTGTAAAAGAAAAATACGGAGCCGCGTTAGACCGCCTTGGAAATCTTACGGACAACAAAACAAACCAAGCCGCAGTATGGAACAACATAGCCCTTTGCAATGCAAGTGTCGGAAAACTGGACCGGGCAGAAAGAAACATTGCAAAAGCCCTTGAAAAATTTCAGGAAAACAAGACGGACATTGCCAAAAATCAAAAGCCGCTTGAAATCATTCTTACAAACTATATGCGCATATTAAATCGCCAGGGAAAATACAATGAAACCCTCTCCCTTTTTGAAAACACAAACGGAGCAAAAGATTTTGAGCTGTCAGAAGAAAATTATCTGAATTACTTTGCTGAATGGAGAAAAGCTCTTCTTGCCACAGGCAACTTTGAGACATACTTCAATTTTCTCTTGCCAATCTTTATGCTTGATTCTGACAATCTGACACTGAAACTTTTTGCCTGCAACGATCTGCTCCGTCTTCTTACCCTAACCGGACAAAATAAAGTGCAGATGAAAGCCTGCCGGGATTTTCTGATGCAAATACACAGGGATTACCCTCATGGAAAACATAATGTGCAAGTTCTGAACAACATTGTTTTTGCAAACCTTGAAATGGAAGATTACATTCCCGAACAGATACTAAAAGATTTTATCCCTACAATCGGACAAAATCCCTGCAACACAGCAACATACGGACTGTATCTTTTACGAAGAAAGGGACAGACAGAACGTGGGCTTTCGTACTATGACAAGGCAATCTCAATGGCTCAGAAAGATTCCGCCTACACTAATATGATAGAAGAACTACGCTTAAAAAAGGATATCGAAAACGCTCGCAGCCTCATAGAATCAGGCGACTTCAACTCTGCCCGAAGACTACTGGACAAGTCGTACAAGCATGCCAGCAAAACACTGCAAGGCTACCAGCAGAGCATCGCCAGCCTTTTAGGACAGTGCTGAAAGAATAAGGTTATTTTGATGGCAGCATCAGCCGATTTGTTCTATTCCCTTTTCTAGACATTTTTCCCAACTCTGTCGCTTATCCCGCACATCATCAAAATCTGCCCATAGAAAACAAGAGATATCGTGCTAGACTTGGCGTAGAGATATGAAAAAACTTGCAACAATTTTTGCGATGCTCGTGCTGTCACTTACTGCCTGCACGGGCCAGGAATCAAAACAAAGACATGGAGTTCCGCCAATGACCACAGAAGAAAGAGAAGTGTACTCTGCCTACGAGGGCGCATCGCCAGGCGATGCTTCCCGAGTTTCTGCTTCGCATAAACTCGCAGATGAAGAACAGAACGTTTACGAATCTTATGTAGTTATAAATACTGCCATGATAAAAAAAGACCGCACCGCGATGGAACGCTACTTTGATGAAAAATTAATCTTCACCCACATGAGCGGGAAAAAGCAGACTCGCGAAGAGTTCATCGGCGAAATCATGGATGGAACTCTAAACTACTTCAAAGTGGATACAAAGGATTATTCAATCAGCGTAAATGGCGACACGGCTCACATGAAAGTTACCCATACACTCACGGCAAAAGTTTATGGAATAAGCGGCAGCTGGACTATGAATGGCGATAATACTTACAAAAAACGAAGCGGAATCTGGGTGAGAGTAAAATGAAAAATCCATTTTTTTTTGCAAGAAACATTAAGAAGCAAAAAAATTTTAATATCTTTACTTACATAAAAATTCAAAATCTGATATACTAGCGCAACAAATAAGCGGATTCGATTCTTCACATAAACGAGCGGCGATGAGCGTAAGTCCAGTTTTTGGAAACGCAATCGCTGCTTTTTATTTTTTGAAATAATATGTGAGGTTTTTATGAAAAAATATGATTTGGGAACAGAGAAAATCGGTCTGCTTGTAAGGCATTTTTCGGTTCCATGTGTTATCAGTATGCTGGTTGCGGCTCTTTACAATATTGTGGATCAGATTTTTATAGGATGGAGTCCGGCTGGCGCTTTTGGAAATGCAGCTACAAATATCGTCTATCCTTTTACAGTTCTGGCTCTGGGACTTTCACTTTTAGTAGGAGACGGAGCCGCTGCAAATTTCAGTCTTGAGTGTGGAAGAAGAAAAAGAGACAGAGCTGACAAACCTGTAGGAAACGGATTTTTACTTCTTGTGATTTTCTCAATTCTACTCTGCCTCATCGGCTTTATTTTTAAAGCACAAATCCTGAAAATCTTCGGAGCAAATCCGGAAGAAAAAAACTGTTATGATTTTGCAGTCCAGTATTTCACAGTAATCTGCATCGGTTTACCCTTTTATATGATTGGACAGGGAATGAATGCTTCAATCCGTGCTGACGGCTCTCCAAAATATGCAATGGCCTGTACCCTTGCAGGAGCAATCGCAAATCTTATCTTAGACCCGCTTTTTATTTTCGCCTTTAATATGGGAGTAAAGGGATCGGCTATTGCAACTGTTATCGGACAGGCAATCACATTTGCCTTGAGCATGGCCTATCTTTTCCGCACGAAAAATTTTAAAATCAGCAAAAAATCAGTTCGTCTGGAAACTTCTATTCTTTCAAGAATCATCTCAATTGGCATGGCTTCCCTCATCGTTCAGCTTTCGATTGTGGTAATCATTGCGGTGAATAACAATCTGCTTTCAAAATACGGCTATGAAACATTTGCAAGTACAGGAGTGGCATTCGGCTCGGTTGTTCCCCTTGCGGTTGTGGGAATCGTTATGAAGGTTTTTGGAATTGTTGTTTCCATTGTGATTGGAATAAGTCTTGGAGGCCAGCCAATCATCGGCTTTAATATGGGAGCCGGAAATGCCGAGCGTGTAAACGAAACAATCAGCACGATTACAAAAATTGTCCTTGCAATCGGCACAGTCTTCTTTCTGATTTTTGAACTTGCTCCGGATTTTGTAATTTCACTTTTTGGAAAAAACAACAGCCCGGAATATACCGAATATACCCGACTTTGTGTCAGAATCTTTTTGAGCGGAATCATCCTCACCTGCTTTATAAAATCTGCCGCCATCATGCTCCAGTCCCTGGGTAAAAGCGGAAAGTCAACTCTGCTCGCCTTGCTCCGGGATGTAATCATCTTTGTGCCTTCTTCAATTATTCTGGCTCTTGTAAGTCATAACATCGTCACCATGCTCTGGGCTTCTTTAATCAGCGACGTAATATCATTCGTTTTTGCCATTGCTTTTATCATGGCGGAAAGAAGAAAAATTACACAAGAACTCTCTATAAATATTAAGGAAAAAGCATCATGATAATGAATGGAAAAATTATTCAGAAGAAATCACAACAACCCGTTTGACGGGTGGTTTGCTCTTAGCCTATAAGGCTAAGGGGCTTAAGCCGAGACTTAAGTCCCACGCTTTCACATGCGTTCAAGCCTATTGCAGCTTGTCACCCGCTGGCTCTTAAAGAGCCTTTTGTACTACTTACTACCCTTAAAAAGGTCTTCGTATTCTTTTTCAGTAATTTTATCCATCGCTATATCATGAGCTTCCTGTACACGGATATATTTCGCAATTGTAGCTTCATTCAAGCCAACCGTACTTACGTAATACCCTTCTGCCCAGAAATGGCGGTTTCCAAACTTATATTTCAGGTTCGCATGTTTATCAAATATCATCAGACTGCTCTTGCCTTTTAAATATCCCATAAATTGCGACACACTGTATTTCGGTGGTATACTTACTAACATGTGTACGTGGTCGGGCATCAGATGCCCTTCTACAATTTCCACACCTTTGTAATTACACAATTGCCGCAATATCTGTCCAATACTTTCCTTGTACTGTCCATATATTGCTTTTCTTCTGTACTTTGGTGTAAACACAATGTGATATTTACACAACCATTTTGTATGACTCAACGAGTCTCTTATATTTGCCATTCAGCTTTCCTCCCTGGTGTTATGCAATAGACTTGAACAATCTTATTGTACACCTTCGAGGAAAGCTTTTTTTGCTATAAGCTTTTGTCTCTCACCCGCATAGCGGGTGGTTTATTATGAAAATATTTCGCTTCGCTACATATTTTCACGGGCTCACGAGCCCATAAGTAATCAAAGAGCGTATTTGAAATCAATTCGATTCAAACACGCTCTTTAGAGCACATATTTTGTTTTCTAGCAAAACTCCTGTTCCGGCACCGCTTTGCTCTCAGTGCGGATTTAAGGTGCAAGCCGCTCTTGGGGGCACAGGGAAAATCACATTTATCTAAAAGTATTTATATGATAAAATAATATGTATGTTAGTTGATTCTGAAGATTTTAAGAAGTTTAGTGAACAAATAAAAAATTTCTCGCAGCATAATTATGAAAAAGGCATGCTCCCTGATTTATCAAATATTAATATGGGAGCATTACAGAAACAACAAAAAAACTCATATTTAGCTGACATAAAAAGATTAATATCAAACTGTAAAATTTCTGGTAATTTTGACCAGTACGAATCTCAATTGGAAGAATATACTAAAAAATATATAGACGAAAAATTTCCTGTTTCGCTAGATACAATTTTTAATATTTTGCATAGCTATCAGATGGAAGAAGCTATGAGTATTATAGATATTCCATTACAATCATTCTTATTGTATGCAGAGTTAATCAAACAGGTTTATTTTTATATTCAAGAAACATATATTAAAAAGCAATTTGAAAATATTGAAATTGCATTCATACATGAATTTATTGAATATTCATTAGAACTCCTTACAAGCATTGGTTCTTTATTATTAGGAAAAAATTATAACAGTGTCATTTCAATTTACAGAACATTCTACGAAAATTACATTGTGTTTTCTTATTTGCAAAATCATTCCGAATTACAATTACGCTTCGTAGATCATGCAAAATTGGATGGATTATCTTTACGAATTGAATTATCAAAATTAAGGAAAGAAGATTATACGGAGATCCAGAATCAGTATAAACAACTTCTAGCAAAATATGAAAAAGGTTTTGAACAAGATTATGGTTGGGCTCCAGCTCTTATTGGAAAAAATAAAAAACTAAAAATAATGTTTTCTGAATCAGATTTAGGTGAAACTTTTACATATTTTTATAATTTTGCTTGTGAATATACACATGCTACTGCCTTTTCTCTTACAAACAGAGCAGATTTTGAAAATACTATTGGTTTTCTTTTTGGGATTTCCGAAATATTATCAAAAGAATTTCAAGCATTATTTCAGGTATTACAATTTAACAATAATAAAGAAAAACATTTACTACGCCATTGGATAAACGTTGCTTCAAAGAATTTTACTGACGTAATTAAGAAATGGTATAACTTATAAGGATATTTTTTTACATAAAATCTTATAAATTACTTATAGAGGAAAGTTATGAATACATTAGAAGAACTTAAGAAAAAAGATAAAATACTATCAGCTAAGATTTTGACTTTTGCTCAGAAAAATGGTTTAGCTACAGACGATGCATGGCCTATATACGATGGATTATATTCTGCTGAAAAATATTTGGATTTACCAATTCGCTTGATGTGGATTTTAAAAGAACCTTATGACGAATTTGAAGATGGGAAGCCAGTTGGTGGAGACTGGTCCATTACAAAAGATTTATTCAATGACCCAATAAAATGGAGCAAAAATAAAACAGGAAAAATGGTTATTTATGCCACTTATGGTATTTTTAATCAGAAAAAATGGACAGATATGGATTACATATCTGATAAACCAGAAATGGCAAATGTAATTCAAAAAATGAGTTATATCAATTTAAGTAAAATGCCTGCATATACAACTTCATCAAATTCTGCATTATGGAAAAAATATTCTGAATGGAAAGATATAACTTTTGAACAGATAAAACTATATGATCCTGATGTAATTATTTTTGGTAATACTTTAAAATACTTTAAAAATGATTTAGAGAACGAAGGTATCATTTCTGACAGTATCAACAAATATAATGATTTAATTGATATTTACAGGAATGATAACAAAAAAATGATTATCGATACATATCATCCTGGAAATAGATTCAGTAATGAAGAAATGGAATTATATGTAAATAGCCTTGTAGATCTTATAAATGATTGGTATTGGAAAAAATCTAAAAATATAACTGCCTCAGAAGATAAATTTTATTTGTTAGCTAAATTGGCAAAATTCTTGGTTGAAAATAGATTAATAATGAAAGGTGGAGAATTGGCAGAATTTCTTAATACAAATAATTATAAAACATCTTATGGAAGTCGTTTTGAAGGTGGGCGTGGTATTTATACCGTTATAAGAAATTGTTGGCATTATTATAATAATAAAAATGAATCAGATACAGTTCAAAATATTGAAAATGCTTTTGTAAATGCTTATGGTAATCCAGCTTTTTGGTAATAATTATATGTTATAAGTTATTAATTACCACATCATCAATAGTTGAAACATCAATCATTTGAGGGTGTGGTAATTCTATTTTAAAAGTCTTAATCATTGTTTTGATTTTTTCGCAATTCCATATTTGATTGATTTCACTTTCCAAATCTTTATAGATTCCTTTGCAGAATACATTATTTTCAATTAGTTCCTTTTTTGGAGTAAAGAAAATATATTGTAATGTACCTCCTCCATTCCTGGCTATTCCAAATAAATGACAAAGTAATTGTTTCATATCAAAATGGAGACTATAAATAGATTCTTTATTTTCAATTCCAAAATCTGTTAAATTAAGTTTACAGTAATTTGTATCAGTTTTTTGATAATTAATATTAAAAAAATCTTTTAGGTTTTCTATATATGATAAACTAAGATAATCATTATGTTTATCAAAAATTTCATGACATTTACATTCGTAGAAAAGATTATCTTTTGAAGCATCCAATCTTGCTGTTCCTTTACCAGTTGAGAGAGGTCTTTCAAATATAATTTCATTTTTATTAGCAAAATTAATAAAGCATAATCTAGAGCTTGATGCAACAGAACACATCTTTATTAAGCCTGGTGCAACTTCTTGTAATTCTTTATCTTGTAAGTTCTTAAAAAGATTTCGTTTTTTTAATTCTTTTACTAATTGTGCATAATATGACTCATTATAGTAAACAGTATTAGGTATAATGTATTGAGTATTTTCAAGACTTTGCAAAATTAATTTATCAAATTGCTTTTTAGCTTTATCAAGGTTCATATATTATAATATATCATATCTTTTCAATATTGATATTAATTTGTATATTAAAATAAAAAAGGATAAAAAAATGTCAATTCTATGTGTACGATTATCTGCTTCTAATTTTTCATTTTCATTTGATAATACTAAATCAACAGAATTTTATTTAGAAAAATATTTGTTGAACTTTTCAAAAGAAAGTATTCAAAAAATAATGCTTACTTTTTTACGTACAGAATTTTTTAGTCAATTTGATAGAACTGGAAATAAATTAATTCATCATAATAATTATTTATTACATTCAATTGCCGGTGGAAAAATCTTTTCAGTTCCTCCTATGAAACAACCATTTTGTCCTACTATTTTTACAATTGAGGATGCTCGATTAATTCTATCTTTTACATATACGTGTAAAAAAAATTTTGGCACCAATACTCTTAAGTTAACAGATTTGTTTGAATTATTAATAATTTTACATGAAAAAATTGAAAGTAAATATAAAATAGATACAACAAATGAAATTACAACAATGAAAGGTGTTATTTCAAGTAGTTTAAAATCTTTTGGCACAATCGAAAATTCAAAGTTTAACATACCAGAATTTAATAAAAATATTAAATTGTTAAAAGAAATCTTAAATCAGCCAGAAGGTAAAGAATGTAATCAACTTTTTGCTCAGGAATATGGTTTTGATATAAAGTTTTATATTGGTATTGCATATACAATATTTTCAGTTTTGTATTGTGATAATTCTTCTATATTTAATATAGATAAATTTTTCTCTATTATTACTATAAATTCCCCAGAACAAAAAATTAAGCAATCATTTGAGAAATTTATAAATTCTTTGATTAATAATAATGTAGAAGAATTTTCAAATGAATTATATGACACAAGTTATTTATGGTTTCATAATTTTGAAAAGTTAGATGACAATTCTTTATTGATAAAGGATTTAGGTATATATACATCATATTTTATTAATAATTTATTTATTACTTTTGAATCACCATTTTTGAATTCTGATGAAAAAAAGAAAAACAATACAAATTTAAATTTACGATCAAATGTTTTAGGAACTGCGTTTGAACATCAAGTCAAAAATGAATTAATAAAAATTTCCAGAATAAATTTTCTTCAAAACATATATACTGGTAAATATGAAAATGATGAAATTTCAGATTTAGTTTTTAATATTGGCGATACTTTATTTTTAGGAGAATGTAAAGCCGGTTTCTTATCTGTTAGAGAAACAATTACTCAAAGTGGTGATAAGATTTTAGAAAAAATATTAAAAAAATTTGGTGGTAAATTTGAATCTGAAGATGCCTATAAAAAACTAAAAAAAGAAGAAAGAAAAGGTATCTTACAAATTATTCATAATTACTCAATTATTAATTCCGAATTTAAAAATAGTTTTAAGAATATTCAACATAATGACCAAAAAATATTTCAGAAAATTAAGAATGTTTATGGTATAGTATTTGTTCAGGAAAATCATTTATCTGTTTTTGCACTGAATAGATTGCTGTATTTATATAATAATGAATATGTTGAGTTGTTTAAAAATACAAATTTTCATCCCCCAATTTTTATTAATATTATAGATATTTACAAAATAATTAATTCAGGCAAAAATTCTGGGAATCAAATTAATTTCAAGGATGCTATAGTTTCTTACATAGAAAATTTGAAAAATGGTTATGTAGATAGTTTTAATTCTTTTTTGATTAACGCTTATAATTATCCACAAGAAGCTGATGATGAAGAACATAAAAAAATAGTAAAAGAATTATTAAATGAAGTTTATTTCGGTTCAGGTTTGCCTATGCCAAATATAATTATATAATTTTCTAAACTTGTAAATCAGCCTCCAAACTCTCTCCAGTTTGCCAGAGTGTAAGTTCTTCGCTATCGGGGAGAGTATTCTGCTACACCACGTCTTCTTCTCTTATCCTCTCCATTCCACCTTCACAGCAAGCCCCAACCACACCCGCTGTCCGTTAGTGCTCAACCTCTTAAAGCCCTTCTCCCTCATCCGCAATCCCAGCCACTTCTGCGACATAACCCGCTCATTATTTTTATTACACCACTTGATATAAGTCTCATACAAAATCTTAGTATGAAGCCGTCAGCTCAAAGAGCCGTCAATTTCAAGACAGTCATTTACAAAAGTTCCTACTGCATCCATATCCATTCTATACTCCTCGTTAGCCTTGCTAACCGCATCCGCATCTCCAAGACCTTCTTTTTTCCACATCGCATAGCCCTGAATAAGCCAGTTCAAAATTCCGGCATTTTCTGCAATCAGCTTTTCAGTAAGATTTTTATCCCTCTGTTCCGGCGGAATCGTAACATCAAAAGGAATCATTTTAATACGCCGCCAGATACCGTTATCAGCTCCTCTTTTTCGACTTATGGTTATTCTCAATGGCTGTGCCCCTGGGCTTACGTCCAATTCCCTTCGATTTAGCTGAAGTAAGTTCTTCGATTTTTTATATACTTATTTTGTTATCGCAAATAATCAAAAAATGTGATATATTATTTATATAAATACTTTTGAAAGGAGGTAGACTATGAGTGATAAACAGATAGAATACTCAGTTTTCTGCATTGAAAATGTTGCAAAAGAACTTGGTAAATCTGGTTCTGAATTATTCCAGATTCTCAATTCTTCAGGTCTCCTTCATTCATATATCATTCCTTCTTATGAAGCACTTCATACACAAAGTAAGCAGTACATAGTTGACGAAATTATCTCTGTCCTTAAAGAAAGGAATCTTGTTGCATGAAACTCTACCACGATTCAACAGTTATTGTAGATAAACCACTTGTTTCTTACGGTCGTGAAAACCTTGATTTTGGCAAAGGCTTTTACACAACAAGTATACAGAGCCAGGCAGAAAAATGGGTACAGCGTTTCAAAAAGCATTGTTGAGTAAATTCCCCATCCCCGCTATAATCAACATATGTTCAATTACATCTGGCCGCTTTTAATCATTGTTTTTGCAAACACGCTTTATCAGATTTGCGCTAAGGGAATCCCCGAGCAAATGAACACCTATGCCAGCATGACAATCACTTATGCTGTGGCGACGCTTTTTTCGGCAGCCGCTTTCTTTGTCACTTCAAAAGGCGGAAATATCCTCAAAGAATTTTCCCACACCAATTGGGCCACAATCATTCTTGGAATTGTAATTACGGGACTTGAAGTGGGCTTCATCTTTGCTTACAAGGCTGGCTGGAAAGTCAGCACTCTGGCGACAGTTTCAAACGCGGCGCTGGCAGTCATTCTGATTTTTGTGGGGCTTATCGGCTACCATGAATCAATCAGCTGGAGCAAGGTTCTGGGAGTTGCAATCTGCCTTGTGGGATTGTATTTTATCAATAAACAATAGGAGTTCAGCATGTTCAGGCCAATGAGAAGATTCAAGCAGCAAATTAGTGACGCTGAATGCAAAGAGATTCTAAAAAACGAAAAGCGCGGAGTTCTTTCGCTGCTCGGAGACGGCGGATATCCTTACGGACTTCCGATGTCGCATCTTTACAGCGAGGAAGACAATAAGATTTATTTTCACGGAGCGAAGGAAGGCCACAAAATCGACGCCATCAAAAACTGCGACAAGGCAAGCTTTTGCGTTTACGATTCCGGCTACCGCAAGGAAGGCGAATGGGCGCTGAACATCAACAGCGTGATCGTCTTTGGAAAAATCCGCCTTGTGACAGACCCGAACCTTACCCGCCAAATCTGTACAAAGCTGGTTCAGAAATTTACGGACGACCAGGCCTATCTTGAAAAAGAACTGTCAAACGCCCTGCCGCGCGTTCAGTGCCTTGAGCTTGAAATTGAACACATGACAGGCAAGTTGGTGAATGAATCGTAGAAAGTAATGTCCACTTTCTTGACTGTCTGCCCCCTTATTTGTATCATATATTTTCATATGATTAACGAAAAGGTTTTAGACTTCCTAAAAGCCAAGGGATACGCGGACAGGCTCACCGAACACAAAGAAACAATCGACACCGTTGAACACGCCGCCCAACAAATCGGCTGCTCCGAGGCGCAAATCGCAAAGACGCTTTCATTCATCGTGGATCAAAAGCCCGTCATCGTTGTGATGGCAGGCGACGGCCGCGTCAACAGCTCAAAGTTCAAAGCCCTTTTCCACACAAAGCCCAGCATGATCGCCCGCGACCAAGTTGAGGCAATCACGGGCTTTGCCCCCGGAGGCGTTTGTCCTTTTAACGTTCCAAAAGAAATCCCTGTCTGGCTTGACGTTTCGATGAAGCGTTTTGAATTCATTCACCCTGCGGGCGGAAACGAATTCACTTCGGTAAAGCTCACTCCATCGGAGTTGGAACAAGTGTCTGGCGCCGTCGGCTGGTGCGATGTCTGCAAGGGCTGGGAAGAATAGAAAATCTTTTGACGAACTTACAACAAAAATTCCAGTCGCGTGTTCTCGTCAAAGCCAAGCGAAAGCGGCTCGCCCTTTTGGCTGCGGACTTGCGCGCCTGCGATTTTTATTTTGTCGTAGCGCTTTAGGTCAAAAAAGCCTTGGGCGGCCGCGTTGTGGTCTCCGTTTTTTGCGGAAAGCGTGAAGCGCGCTTTGCCGTCGCACAAGACATAGCGGACCCGTCCTGCCTTGTTCAGCATCGGCTCGCTGACGACTAGCGCGCAAATGTTGGCAAGACCGGGAGCGGTTGCAAGACCTGTCTCGGTGGCAAGACAAAAATCGGGGCCGCCGCCTTTTTGGTCTTGCAAAGAGTTCTCGCCATTGCCAAAATCTCCTTCCTGACCAAAACTGCCGGCGACCGCCTTCTCAAAAACAAAATATGTCATCTTGACGTCGGCGCGGTTAAGGCCCGCAAGCGCCGCCAAGTCAGCCACAATTTGCGGCATCTCCCAATCAAACTGCGCGTGGCAAGTGGCGTTGGGGTTTTCCAGCGCGGGGCAGGTGCTTTCGCTTTGCAAACAAGGCGCCGCGACTTTTAGACCGCTTGCAATAAGAGAATCGCGCGCCTCAATCAAGGCGCGGCTTGTGGCCAAAAGCGCGGGCTCCATCAAAAGCATAAGGCCGCCGTCGTCCAAGCAGGCGGAAAGATTTTTTAGCAGGGCCGCGATTTTTTCCCCGCGCTTTTTTTGGCCTTTCCATAATTCGTTAAGGCTATGAGAGGCAATTATAAAATCAAATTTTTTGCCGTCCAAGAAAGCCGCGCCGTTTTTTGGCTTGCCTGCGCTTTGGGCAGAACCGGCAATCTGCGGCTTGCCTGCAATTTCGGGAGCGCCGTTTTTGGGCTGGAAGACGTTCTCCAAATTGCAGACGCGCGTTTCGACGCTGGCGTTTTTTGCGTAGGCCGCTTCCAAAATTTTTTTGCCCAGGCTTAGCGCGTCTCCGCTGGAATCGCAAAGACAAAATTCAAAGGCCATGTTTTGCTCTCCGCGGCCTTGCGCCAAGTCGGCAAGCGAGCAAGACGCCGGCGCCGGCCCCGAGCCCAAATCCAAAACGCGAACCGCGCGCTTTTTGGCCTTAGAAGCGGTTCCAGCATTGCCGGACGTTCCTGCCGAACCGCTTATCTCCGCGACCCGCTCAAAAAAACGCGGGGCTTTTTGCAGGGCGGCCTTTGTTTGCGCGTAAGACACCGGCCAATAGTAAAGCAAATAGGCTTGCAAGCTCGCGCCCTTTTGCATGTAGCCGTTTCCGGCCAAGGCGCGGCTTCCCGTCAAGCCCCGCTGCAGCTCCACGACATTTTGCGCGGCGCGCTGCAAATTTATTTTCATTCCGTTGCTTTTTTTGCAAAGGGAAATGTTAAAGTCAATGCGCTTTTGCAGTATGTCCGGGGCGTTCTTAAGCTTGCGAACAGTTTCCGCCGCCGTCTTTGGTTTGCTAGCCGGCCTCTTTGTCTTGGAGTCAATCTTCTTCATCGGCCGCTTTTCCTACCGAGCCGCCGCGTTGGCCAGCATAATGGCGGGAGCGATTTCAGCGGCGTAGCCCAAAAGGACTTCGGGCTTTTGCGCGAGCATCGCCTTTTTGTCGCCCATTCCCTTAAGGCAGGCGGCGGTCAAAGTTCCGGCGGCGTGGCCGGCTCCGATGTCGGTGTAGCTGTCGCCGACCATCACCGCTTGACTTGGCCGGCCGTCCAAGGCCTTTAGAGCCATCACAATTCCGTCGGGAGCGGGCTTTAGCTTTTTGACTTTGTCGCCGCCAATAAAGGCGCCAAAATATTTTTCGATTTTAAAGTATTCCAAAATCTCAAGCAAAATGTTCGTGGGCTTGTTGGTAACGATTCCCATTTTTATTCCGGCGTCATAAAGGCGCGCCAAAGCGGCGGCCAAGCCCGGATAGAGTTTTGTCTTTATGATTGCGTGGGAATAGTAGTAATCCAAGTAATAGCTTAAAATTTCCTGACAGCGCTTTTCTTCCACCGGGAGCGGAGCGTCAAGCGGCAAGCCTTTTGAAGTCCTTATCGCCCGCTCAATCAAAACGCGCGCTCCGTTTCCTACGAATGTTCGAAGCTTTGCGTACGACAATTCCTTCATTCTAAAACGCTTTAACGTAGCGTTGACCGCGTCGCTGATGTCCGCCGCCGAATTAATCAAAACGCCGTCGCAGTCAAAAAGAGCTGTGGTGATTTTCTTTTGCATAAATCGCTCCTTACCTTTTGAATCTATAATATCGATAATTTTTTCACTCGCTGGACAAACTCAATCTTTCCGACTGAAATTTCCTTTTGCTCTTTGCCCACAAAAACGTTCAGGTAAACGCCGTCCTCAAAACTGTTCCTGTCGATTCCAATCGGAAAGCCTGTGACAAGCTTGGCCTTTTTGGAAAGCCTAAAAATTATTTGTTCGCCTTCTTTTATCGCTTGGTCAATCACATGAAGCTTTCCTTCGTAGTCCATTCCCTGCGCGGAATTTTTTTCAAGCGGAATCGCCGGAGCGCAAAGCTGCGAATCGTTCACAATCATTTTTGCGCTGGCGATGTTCCGCAAAACGTCTTTTTGCTCTTCGTCCAAATCCAGCGCTTCTATCTGGGAATATATTTTTTGCAAGCGCTTTTCGCTTTCTTGATTACGCTCGGTTTTTTTGGCGCCCGCTTCACCGCTCACAAGCGCATCGCTCTCTTTTAGCGGAACAAAGCCCGTCAATTCAGGCTCGTCTTCCGCGCCCTTGATTTTTCCGATGTTCTCCACGCCGCAATTTTTTAACAGCGCGGCGACTTCATCTTCGTCCTTGCAATCAAGCAAAAACACTTGCGGCGCCAAGCGTTCCAAAACGCGCTTCTTTAAATTTGGATTGTGAAGCAAGGCCTCGCTGCGCTCTTGGCTCACTTTTAAAACAAAGCCTTTGTAAACGCAAATCGACTTGTAGTTGGCCTCCCACTCCTTGATCGAAAATTCCAGCGCCTCAGGCACTGCGAAATTTGAATTGTCCTTTAGAATGTTTATGATTTGCTCGGCGTCAAGGCCTTGGTCAAAGGCCCGTATGACGGAACTTTGGTTTATCTCAAACTGAACCACGGTGTCAAACTTCACTAGGTCAGAAAAAACCGCGATTTCCAAAACGCGCGCAAGGCCAAAGCCCGGCATCAAAGTCAAGCTAAAGCCCGAGTCAACGTTTACCATCGCGATGTTTTTGGGCGGAACGCGGCTCTCAAAAAAGCGCGGGTTCTTGTAAACTATTTTTTCGCCGCCGCCGTCATTCGCGCTCGCGCCACTGCTCGCTCCGCCGTCAACGCTTTCGCCAGCGTCTTCAAAAAGCGCGAAGCCGAATGTTTCCGCCTGCTCCAACATGCGCTCAAAAAAAGCGCCGTTGGAATTTCCGCGCAAGTCCGCTTCTTCCTGCCTATGCGACTGGATGATTCGCGCAAAGCGGCTTTGCGAGCCGACAAAAGAGTCTTCCTGCCCGCTTTCCTTGCAGCAAAGCAAGTAGGCGCAGCGCAAAAAAGCTCCGCTTTTAAAGCCCTTGGACGGAACTGATTTTAGCGCGTCCAAAAAGACTTGCGAATAAAACTTGGTTTTTGTCATGCTGTAGCGCGCCGAAACCGACGCGAGCAAATACATCGCCTGCGACTGCGCGTCCATTTGCGCAAAGCTTTTGGCGCGCTTCCAGTCAACTTCAAAAACGCCTTCCTTGTCCTTTAGAATCAAAAGGTTTTCCAAAGCCCTTGTAAGCAAGCGCGCCTTTTCCAAGCGGCCCGGAAACTTTTCTTCTATGTCGCTTTCGGCCTTTTTCTTAAAGCTTCCGTCCAGCTTGCAAAGCTTGGGATTTTTTGCCACAAAAGACAGATACAACGCGACAAACTCCGCGCCGACGCATTCCGCGCCCAACCGTTTTTCCGGCCCGTCGCATTCCGGAATCAGTTCCTCCAACTTCAAGGCGTCGTCCAACGCGGGCGCCAAAAATGGATTTATCTTTAGCGCCTTAGAAAGGCCGTAGGCCACCGGCTGCTCGTAAATCAAAAGGCGCGCCTTAAGCTCGCGCAAAATGTCTTCAAGCGCTTCGCAAAAAAGTTCCGCCTTAAAAAATTCCTGCAGCTTTGAAAGCGTGGCGCCAGGAATGAATTTTATCGCGCACAAAACTTGCGTGTCCGCGTCGGAAAGCAGCGCCAAAATGTTTTTCTTTGTTTCCTCGCGGCGCAAAAAGGCTTCCAGGCTCTCTATCAAATTTTGCTTGTTGTAGGGAGTCTTGATCTCGCCAAGATACAGGCGCATGAGGGTCAAAAATTGCTTGTCGTCCAGCCGCAAAAAATATTCGCGCCAGAGAGCCACTTCGTTTTTAACCATTTTGCGCCGCCAGTTGGTCGGCGTTCAAAACTATTCTGTAGGAATAGCCTTGCTCCGCCAAAAATTTTTGCCTGTTGCTTCCAAAATCTTCGTCGCTGGTTTTTCGCGTGATGATTGTCCAAAATTTTGAAACGCGTTCCTTGGGCCGCAAAATGCGCCCAAGCCGCTGCGCCTCTTCCTGCCTGCTTCCAAAAGTTCCCGAAAGCTGAATCGCCATCGAAGCGTCCGGCAAGTCGACGGCAAAGTTGGCCACCTTGGAAACGACCAAAACGCGGATCGCGCCGCTCTTGAAGTCGCCGTAAATTTTTTCGCGCTCGGCATTGGGAGTTTTTCCTGTGATGATTGGAACGCCAAGCAGAGCGGCCATTTCTTGCAGTTGATCCAAGTACTGGCCGATGATCAAGATTTTGTCGTCGGGATTTTGCTCCACCAATTTTTTCGCCGCCAAAATTTTCGCGGGATTGGTCGCGGCGATTTTGTGCTTTTCGCGCGGCGAGGCAATCGCGTATTCCATTTCCAACGCCACCGGCAAATCGACGCGAAGCTCCACGCATTCGGCGCTTGCGATAAAGCCGGTTTTTTCCAAGTCTTTCCATGGAACATCGTAGCGCTTGGGGCCGACCAAACTAAAGACATGGCCCTGGCAGCCGTCCTCGCGGACAAGCGTGGCGGTCAAGCCGACACGGCGCGTTGCCTGCAGTTCCGCCGCAACCCTAAAAACTGGAGCGGGCAGCAAGTGGACTTCGTCGTAAATTATAAGGCCCCAGTTGCGTTCCCTAAAAAGCGAAAAGTGCGGATAGGCGCTGGTCTTGTCAGGCCGCCATGTTAGGATTTGGTAAGTGGCGATCGTCACCGGCGCGATGGTTTTGTTTTCGCCCGTGTACTCCGCGATTTGCTCTTTTGTCAAATTGGTTTTGTCCAGCAATTCTTCTATCCATTGATGGACCGCGGTGATGTTGGTCGTCACAATCAAGGTTGAAGTTTGGAGCATTTCCATGATTTGCATTCCGACGACGGTTTTTCCAGAGCCGCACGGAAGGACAATCGTTCCAAAGCCAGTGCCCGGCCCCTTGTCGCCCACAAGCGCTTTTGCGGCGGCCACCTGATAGTCGCGGATTTCCAAATCCTTTTGCGCCATCGTTTTTTTGCGGAACGTTATCTCAAGCCTTTCGCCGTCGTTCAAGGGCGCCTCGTCCTGGACGGGCCAGCCCAGCTCCAGCAATTTTTGCTTTACGATTCCGCGGTCGGTCAGCTCAAGCAAAAAGGCCAAGTTGTCTTTGGCGCCGGAAGCGGGCGTCAAGAATTTTTTTGTCGCGGGATTGTTCAGTATTTGCGCGTAAATTTTTTGGTCGCTCGCAACTAAGTAAAGGTATTCGACGCGCGGCTCGTTTTTGGCTGGAACGGAATCTTGCGCGCCGTCAAGCTGCTCGTCAGCGCTGGAAGCGGGCGCGGTGGCCGCCGTGTCGTTTGCGCCGGAAACAGGCGCGGCATTTTGCGCGTTTTCTTGCGATGGAGCGGGAACCAGCTTTAGCTTTCCAAAACGCTCGGCCGTTTCTTTTATCCACGCTCCGACATTTTGCGGAACGTCGTAACGGCTGTAAGCGTCCAGCGTTTCCAAAATCGAATCGCTTTTAATGCCGGCGCTAGTCGCGTTCCACAAAGAAAGCGGCGTAAGCCTGTAAGTGTGCAAGTGCTCCGGCGACCTCTCCAACTCCGCAAAAGGAATCAGCGCGTTCCTGCACTCGTCGGCAAGCGGCGCGTGCACGTCAAGCAATATCGTCCTGTCGCTTTGAACAATCAGAGGATTTTGATACCTGTCGCCGCCTTCCGAAAATTTTTGCATAGCGTTCTATGATAGCATAAATGGAACGCTTGCGCAATGTTAGGGAGGAGGAATCTGGAGGTGGGGTGGCGGTTATTTTTGCGATTCCGATAAGATTTCCCAATGGCCTGTTTTGTCCGAGCCTACGCGTTTAATCGCTCCTGATTCCACCAATTTAGCCAAAGCCCTGGTTACAGTGGCGCGCGACATTCCTATTTTTTCCGCGATTTTTTCCTTGGATAAATTTGGACGCTCTTTTATCACGGCAAGAACTCTTTTTAGAGGCTCATTTTGAGCAATCTCAGACTTTTCGCCCATGTTCAGCTCAAACGGCGTGACATTAATTCTGTTGAACGGAATGGTCACAATAATAAAATTCTTTTCTATGCGAATCGACTCGCGGCCATACGCTCCCACAATTTTTGGAACGCCCCGGCCAGAACGTTCGCTAAGCCGCAGCTGAAGAAAAATCGAAGCCAAAACTTCGTTCACAGGAATGCTGACGCCGTTGTAAAAGCCTTCCAAATCCTGCTCAACGCCAAGCCCGCCGTGAGACAAAATTTCTATTCTGTCGGTGAACACGCTAATCATCGGCGCGTTAAGGCCAATCCACTTGTTATGAACAAAAGCATTTAAAAGCGCTTCGTGGAACGCCTCATAGTCAAAAAGAGGAACGTCTTTACGCTCGGAAATGCGACCGCGTTCGTCCGCCTGGATGATGTTTATCGCGTCGCCATAAACAAGCAATTTGTCCATAGAATACAAAATGCAAGAATTGTCGTATTCCTTTACAGAAAAGAGCGGGTCGACCTTTGTCGTTCCGCTAAAAACAGAAACGCGAATTGGAATGTCGTTTGCGTCGGAAAGTTTGGTTTAGAAATTTTGTGGGAACAGATTTTGCGGCTGGAATCGTAAGCGCAACAATTCTCTTTCCGTCAATCTTAGTTTCTTCAACTTCAAAAGCGACGCTAGGCTTTAGATTACGGGCAAGATAATGCTTGTAAGGCTCGTTGTTTATGTCCTTGTCAAAATTGACCGTCGTTCCAACAATCTCATGCGTTTTGTCATTCACGCCCCAAATGATGTAGCCATACTCCCGGCCGCTCAATGCCGCTCCGTTTGATATTGCGGAAATATATTCCCCGATTTCATCTTTGGAAAACCAATTCCCTTTAAAATCAAGCCATTCGTATTCATGCGGAAGAGAAATTAAGTTTGTCACAGTGTCGAGGATGCTGGTCATATTTTTACTTTAGCGCAAATGAAACGCTTGCGCAATGTTTTTGGGGAAGAAGAAAGTCGTGAATTAATAATTATTAAGAATCGAATTTAAATAATTAAATTCAAAATAAACATTTCCAGAACTTAATGAAGCAGCTTGAACTACTGATAATACTCTACTAAGAGACATTTTACTAGAAACCGCTTTATCTATAAAAAATATAAACAATTCTAATGAAAGAAAGTGATGTCTAAAATTATGTTCTCTTAAATCTATTCCAAATTCGTTCTGTAAAACTTCTAGAATGTGATTTACAGAATTTACATTATCATTAATCATTTTTATTTCTTTTTCCAACTTTCTATATTCCTTATTATTTGTATCTCCTATAATGTTAAAATTGCAAGATCGTAAATAATCGAATAGCATCATTGACACACTGTGATTATTAAAAATTTGAAGATCAAATATTGAAATTGAAATTCTTATAATGTCTCTATCTTTATAATCTAATACGGACTGCGAACTGTTTATATCATCAAAAATCATTCGTTGATTTTTACGAATGAATATTTCATGGAATAAAAGTTGTTCACTAGAACTTAAAAAAGACTCTTCTAAATCAACCAGTATCTGTTCTTTATCACCCTCGAGAGATTTTTGTGTTATGGTCTTTTTTTTCAATTCACAAAAGATAATAGCATCATTTTCTTCAATAACTATATCACATTCTCTATTACCAGAATTTGCATATCGACCAAAATGAATTTTAAAATTCTTTGATTTTAAATAGTTAATTAAGATAATTTCTAAGTTTTTACCCACATTAATTTTATAGTTAAGTTGTTGCAAAATTGCTTCGTAAAACGCCCAAAAAGAATAACATTTATCAATAAGTAAAAATTTATCCCCACAATCAATAAATGGTTTTTTGAAATATGGATTTTGTGATTTATTAAAATCTGTAGGTAATAAAAATTTTTCATTTACTGTTTGTGTATGTGATAGTTTTGTAATAAGTTCCAATTCTGATTGTGAGAATCCTGATTTGTTTATCAAAGACGGTCCATTTTTATTTACAATCGAATATAACTTTGCGATAAAGTCAAAAAAATCATCATAAGTGCAACCCATCTTTTCTGCAAACATTTCTTTATTACATTCAAGCAACGGCTTTAAGGTTCGAATTATTCTTCTTGAACATCCTTGATGAAATGAGAAAATATTATCATGCAATAAATTTCTATATAAAAAATCTTTATCATAATTTTGAGGAAACCATAATGGAGTTACTCTGAAAAAATCCTGTAAATCATATAAATACAGAAACTCTGTTGATAAATTTATGAGTTTTCTAAAACGCCTATCTGGAAACTTACTTACATTTTTATTATCTTTTAGATGTTTCAAACAGATTTGAATAAGATAATTTATCGGAAAATCAGGTTTTAGTTCTTTCCCATAGTCAATATACTTTCTATAAAAAACATATCTACATAATTTATTATCATATTGAGTTGTACCTAAATATTGAAATAACTTTATAAGCACATTCAAAGCACCAAGCTCAACTATAAGATTTTCAATATCTTTTGCACATCTTATAACCTTGTGATCATCAAGAACGACTTTTCCATTTTTATAATTAAAATTATATTTTCCTAAATAGAGTCCTTTCAATACTTTAGCAATTAAAGATTCTCTACTAGGCACTTCAAGTTCAAAATCATAGATTTTGCTATAAGATTTTTCTAGCAATTTTATAACTTCAAGCCATTCTTTTTTAAAAGAAAACGGTTTGATCTTTTCATGTTGAAAAGAATCTCTTAATGCAGCAAAAACAAAATAACGGTAATAATACTTTTTCTGCGTTTTATAATAAAAATAATCAATTTTTGCTTGGGTTTCTTGCTCTCGTATTTGAGAAATAACTGTTTTATTATCGATTTCAGATAAGATCAAACTTTTCGCTTTTTCTCGAAAAGATTTGAGAGAGTTTACACCTTCTGATATAATGTTGCAGTTAGAAAAAGCTTTATCTATTTCAGAAATTATAAAATCTATATCCTGCATATTCACTTTTACTGTATAAACACTACATTATTGTTACAAAAAAAATTACTCTTTTACCCAATCTTCGATTTTTAAGCCCTTTACCCTCGAAAATTCATCCACATTGTGCGTCACTAAAATTGCTCGTTCATTTAGTGCGGTTGCAGCTATCAACAGGTCGTTGGCACCTATCGTTTTGCCTACTTGTTCCAAGTCCTTTCTAATTTCAGCATAGTCGTAAGTCATTTTGTCTGTGAAATCAATGACATCAAATGGTTTTAAAAATTTTTCAACTTTCTTTGTCGTTTGTTCACGTGTCTGACTTTTAAACGCTCCAAGCAACAACTCGCCTTTAACAACAGATGATATTTTTATATCCTTTGGAGAAGTTGAAAGAAATTTTTCCCTTACAGATGTGTATTTTCCATTCATAAAATATATGCATGTATTTGAATCAACAATATACATTACAAAGTCTCCCTTGATTCAAGAATCGGCTGTTCAGGTCTAGAAAAAGTTGTGTCTGACACAGAACCAAACAAGTCTGCCCAGCCATCGGGGTAATGTGGCTCTATTTTGTCCATGATTTGAGAAATCGCCCATTTTGAAAGAGACATCTTTTCAGCGTGGGCTTCCCGCTGAATTTTTATAAATTGGTTTTGCGTTACATATAATGACAATTGCGGCATACTTGCACCTCCATATTCAATTATAGAATATCTTTTATAGAGATGCAAGTATATTTTCAAATATATTTTACAGGTGTTTTTTTTGAAGAATTAAAAGCCCAAATTCATATTTGACTTTTTTTTGTTATTCATTTCTTCTTTTGTTTTTGTATCGATTACTTCAATAGACATCATATCTCGATAAACTTTTGCATACAGATAGCGATTCAATTGAGGAAAATTCATTGGCCCTTCAAATATTGTTTCTGGATCTTTAGTTTTCTCATCAATAGCATCATATTTCTGTCCATATCTTTCTATTAATTTGCTTGCAATTGCATAGAAACCTCCCATTTTCGCGGCTGTTTCGACACTATACATGACTTTAACAGAATATAGCTTTTCATCAAAAAATCTAAAAATGCAACAATCTATATTCGGAACATTTTCACTTGTATAAACTTTTGTTCCTATTTCTGGTTGACTATATGAAGCCTCGTATTCTGACGAAAATCTATTAGTATTCAAAAAATCCTTTAATGAACAGCCGAGTTTAATTCCCTGAACATTAAAATCTAGCACAGCCTTATTATTTCCTTGTGCAAAAAAATTTGAACAAAGCAATGCAAAAAGCAAAACAAGTATTTTTCCTTTTTTTATTTTCATATAAACCTCCAAGTACAGTTTCTATAAACTTTTAGTTCACAGTTCTATTATGATTATATCATACAGTAACTATGATGTCAAGTTATTAAGATTTCTAAACTATTATCATATAATTTATTTATCATGGATGATAAACCGCGTATAAGAAACGTAATTGCCCAGAATGTAAAGAAATATCGAAAATTGAACAATCTTACGCAAGAAGCTTTGGCAGAAGCGGCTGAAGTTTCAAACACTTATATCGCGAACATTGAGTGCGGCCAGTCTTGGATAAGCGACAAAACAGCGGAAAAAATAGCGCAGGCTCTCCACATAGACGAATATTTGCTTTTTATTCCCGAAGAAGAAGAATCCTTAAACACAAGTTCAATAAAAGAAAGACAAAAGATGATAAAATATTTAAAATCAAGAGAAAAAGAACTTGGACTATATGTGAAGGATTTTTTCTCAGAAATTTTTGAAAAAGTTTTGAAAGAAAAATAAATACATTGTTCTAAGGTGAAAATTTTTACCTTTTTTCCACACCTGAAACACCGCCGTAATATAGGGTTCCCCCATTTTTGTCATTTTTCAAAGGTAAAAGGGTTTTCCCCCTTCACCTTGACACACCCCAACTTCTCGTTTACTTTTACTATATGACTTCCTTTTCCTTCCCGGTGATTGATGTAGAAAAGACCTCGCTCAAACTCAAAAAATCCGCGAAACGAAGAATATAAAAATTAGCGTCATCCAAAAGCTTTTTAACTTTGACCACCCGCAGGCGATTTACGAATGGGATAGGGAGCGACGGCTGTAAGCCGGCAAAATGCTCCGATGGAGCATTTTGAGCGAGTCTCCGAGCAGCTATGCTGCGAAGGCCGACAGCAAAACTTTGCCAAGGCTCGACAATCTTGTCGTTTTGGCGCGGCTGTATGACATTCCAATTGACGAGCTTGTCGCACTAAAAACCGTCCGCACGGAACAGCTCCCCATAAAGGAGCCATGCCCGTCCCCGTATGGAATCGCGCAAGCCGACATCGATTATCTAAAGCACAACGCCAGCGCCGACGTTCAAACCGCGCTATGCCGCCACTTTAACTTTTCGCTCCCAGCTTGAACGGTTTTCAATTTTTCGTGTCAAGTGAATTTCCTCAAAATTTCTTTAAAGTATTACTTTAATGTTTTTCTTCCCAACTCGCGCTAAATTTGTGGCATGAACAAAGAACTTATAACGCCCGTTCTCATCGAGAGCAAAATTTTCGTAATCCGCGGCAAGCAGGTTATGATTGACCGCGATTTAGCGGAATTGTATGGTGTGGAAACGAAACGTATTACAGAAGCGGTAAAACGCAACGCGGAACGTTTTCCCGAGGAATTTCGCTTCCAACTTACAAAAGACGAGTATGACTTTTTAAGGTCGCAAATTGCGACCTTAAAAACTGAACCGGAGAATCAGCGCGGAAAACACACAAAATACCTTCCCTATGTCTTTACAGAGCAAGGCGTAGCCATGCTTTCCGCCGTTCTCCACAGCGAAACCGCCGTCCATGTGAGCATAAGAATCATGAACGCCTTTGTCCAACTCCGCCATTATGTAAGCGAGCGCGTTCTAAAAACCGACGACAAAGCTGAACTTGCGGAAATCCGCCGCCTTCTCTTGCTGCACATCGACCATTGCGACAAAAAGTTCTCGGAACAAGACAAAAAAATCAGCCAAATCATCCTTGTTTTGAACAATCTTTTGGACGAACCAAAGCCAAAACGAAAAATCGGCTTCAAGCCTACCAACGAAAAATAGGAGGAACTATGAAGACCCAAAACGAAATCAATTTTGACGGCGTGATTGTGACGCCATTAAGGCGCTGGAAAGATGTAACGCTGCGCCTGGACGACGATGTGCTCGCGTTTTTGCGCGAACTGGCCGCACGCGCCAACCAGCCGTTCGACAACGTGTTGAACCACATCATGACCGACTTTCTTTCTGAACATTTGGACTTGGAAAAACTTTCCGCAAAAACATTGAAGGCCGTCGCCGCAAAAAGCAGCCACATTATTCTTATGGAAGGAACCAAACCCTTTGCCCGCGTGGAAATAATCTCCCCCAAAGACGAACCGCCCGTTTGCGCAAACAAATCCGCACCCATTCCAAAAGATAATAGTTCCACCAAATTTAAAGCGCCCGACTTTCGCTATGAATGCGAATGCGCGTCCGCGGCAATTAAAGTCCACCCGAAAAAACGCCGCCCCACCAGCCACAGGGCTTGCGCGTTGTAAAACTTAAACATAACGGAGGAATTTTATGAAAACAAAAAAATACAAATTAGTCGCGCCGGATATAGACAGGCTTCTAAATTGTTTTAACCGCGATTTTATGAATCCTTCTGGCATCAGGCCAAAACTTGCCCGCGCGATGAAACCTTTGTTTAAGGTGCTTGAGCCTCTCGCTCCATTAAAGTCGAACGATGAGGCAAAAGCGATATGGATTTTCGTTCCTAGAGGAGAAATCACTGACTACGATTCTTTTGAAGATATGAAAGAATGGGGCAGAGTTAAAACTTACAAGCAATATCAAAAACGCTGGCTTGAAGATTACCCCGATGAAATAAAATGGTATCGGCTTGTTATCGTTGAAGAAAAAGATCGAGAAGGAGTTGTTAATTTTCGAGGAGTAGGACTTGCAAGAAATACAATCATAAGCGCGAGAATAGATGAAAAGGGAAAGCCTGACCTTATGGATGAATACGCCGCGATTCTATGCAATTTGCTTGTTGACGCCGCAAAAGAGTCTGTAGAGCTTTTAAAAAAAGGTAAATATAATTCATTGGTTGACAATTCGCTTCCGTATGAATTTAAAACGGGAGTAATCAAACGTTCAACTCTTTGGAAGCATGACCTGGAATTCAAAAAATATGATTTTGATGGATTATCGCAAAGAAAAATTTTAGCCTTGCGCAAGCTCATTGTTTCCGGCAAAAATGACGAACAAAAAATTGCCCGCATAAAGCGTTTTTGCGCGAACGATTTCTTTTACGCTTGCAAAATTGGCTACAAAGCGTGCGGTTACAAAATTGGCAAAAAGACGCCAGCCGAGCTATACCTTAAATACGCGGACGGTCGTGACGAAGGTCTGACGGGAACAGGCCACGGCTTAAACGAAGGGCCTGGCATTAATTTTGAAAGTTCAAAAGAATGGGACGCATGGTATTTTAGCGGAAAAGGCGGCGGCCATCCTTGGGAAATAATTCGCGGAGGAAACAGCACTCACGTGGATTTGTTTGTTCGGCACGATAAATTTGAAATAGACTATTTGTATCGTTCTGGCAAAATTACCGAAAAAGAACGCAATTCTCGTTTGAAGAAGGCCGGCTACTTTTTTGAAGTTTGTGGAAAACAAAGGCCGTTTGAAGCCGTGAGTTTTTACACCGCCTTGTCCGCCGCCGGCCTTCCAGTAAAACTTTGCGATGCAGAAGAAATCTTGGCTCGATTTGACGGAAGCGATTATGTTGGCATAGTTCCGCATAAAACAATTCCAAGATATTGTGAGGAACTATTCCCAAAAGAATACGGACGGGTAATAGACTTTATGCATGTATATGACGAGGATTTGTTAAAATACGGCGCCGACATCATTTGGCTTCCGGAAGAACCCGCAAAATTAAAGGAGTGAACTTCTTCATATCTATCTTTTTTTATGCTATAATTCCACTAATGAAAAACACGAACATAGACTTTAAAGAAATAGACTCATATATAAAAAGCGAATTCCGCTACGAGATTCGTGAATCTTCTTCCACTATAAAAGAGCCGATTCTAGATTACGCTGCCATTAACGATTATATAAGCTCTACGGATGACCTTCTTCAAAAAAAAATCAGACAAATAATTCAGTCCAAGAATCTTGATGAAGTGAAGCTTTATAAAAAGGCAAACGTTGACCGTAAGTTGTTTTCTAAAATTCGTACCTTGCCAGATTACCATCCTAACAAAAACACGCTCGTAAAACTTTGCCTTGCGATGAATTTAGGCATTGAAGAAAGTGAATCGCTTTTAAAGACTGCCGGCTATTCACTTTCAAAAAGCGTCCGACAAGATTTGCTTTTGCGTTACTGTTTTTGCCACAAGATTTTCGATGTAATAACCGTCAATGAAATTTTAGACCACTACGGCGAAAAAATCATTTGACAGACTTTTCTTCTTCAAAAAAACTGATTCTGGCGAATGGCTTGCCCTTTTTCTTTATAAACACATAAGGCTTTTCTTTTGACAATTTAGTAAGGGTCTCAGCGTTAATTTCAGAAATATCCTTTGTTTCGGAAAGCAAATCGGTCATAAATTGCTCAACCACACGGCTGACCGTGCAATTATGCTCGTTCGCGGTTTTTCTAAGAAAGTCATAAACTTCATCTGGGAATTGCATCAGCTCAAGCGAAAAATGCGGCAACGGCGCCAATTCCACAGTTTTAAATTTCTCAAACAATTCCTCTGAATTATTATCTTGTTTTTGCTTTTCTTGCATAAAAACTCCTCGGAAATTTTGAAAAATCATACATTATTTTATGAATGTTGTGGTCGCTTTGAAAACGACAAATTTTTTGCAAAGGAAACAAAATTAGGCGACAGGGCTCAAAAAGTCTTTTACATTTGCAAAAACTATGATAAACTGTTGGACACAAGGCAAAAGGCCTTCTTGCGCATGGTCACGCAGAATTCCAGCAGCGACGACTTTACCCGGCGCGTGGGAGGCCTTGTAGAAAGCGCCAAGCGCAACACGCAATGGAGGCAGCAGTTTATGGAATGGGACAGAGAGATGGCCTGCATGCGGGCCAAGGGCCGCGAGGAAGGCGCGCAAGAGAAGGCCGTGGAAGCTGCGCTGAACGCCCTAGCGATGAATCTGACCGCCGAACAAGTCGCGCGTTGCACCGGCCTCCCCTTAGAGCAAGTTCAGGACTTGATGGCAAAAATTACCGCCCCCGCATGACGCAAAAAACAACTGTCCAACACACAATCGCGCCGGTGTGGAATTCGCAAAGCCGCGTTCTTATCCTTGGAACAATGCCGTCGCCGGCAAGCCGAGGCGCGGGATTCTTTTACATGCATCCGCAAAACAGATTCTGGCGCGCTCTTCCCGCAGTCTTTGGGGAACGGCTTGAATACAACAACGCCGGAAAGCGCGGCGCGGACGACCAAGCCGCAAATCTAGCTGCCGCAATCGACGAACGAAAAAACTTTTTGCTGCGACATCGCATAGCGCTATGGGACGTTCTCTTAAAATGCGAAATTCGCGGAGCGGCGGACGCAAGCATACAAAACGCCGTTCCAAACGACTTTACCCAAATTTTTGAACAAAGCCAAATCCGCCGCGTTTATTGCGCCGGAAAAAGCGCCTTTAACCTTTGGCAAAAGCATTGCGCCGCCGCCTACGAAAAACGCTTCGGCCTTGAATGCGCCTGCCTTCCAAGCGCAAGCCCGGCAAACGCCGCTTGGTCGTTGGAACGCCTTATAGAAGCCTATTCAGTTTTAAGACAAGGCGCTAGTCCGCGCCAGCCGCTCTAGCTCTAGCCCTAGCCGAGGCTTCTTGGGTCAAGTCTTTTATGATTTCGCTTGCGATGATTAAGCCCGCGACGGATGGAACAAAGGCCGTACTTCCCGGAATGTCCCGTCGCTCCGTGCATTTATGCTGCGCTCCGGGCGGGCAAATGCAATGGTTCCGGCAGCTGATTGCCATGTCATTTATTGGCCGCAAAACTTTTTCGGTGGAATAAACGACTTTGACGCCCTTAATCTTTCGCTTTTTGCATTCCTGGCGCATAACGCGGGCAAGGGGGCAAACCGAAGTTTGCGAAATGTCGGCCACCTTAAACTGCGTCGGGTCCAGCTTGTTCCCCGCGCCCATGCTGCAAATGATTTTTGTTCCCGCTTCCTTAGCCTGCAAAATCAAATTGATTTTTGCCGTCACCGTGTCCACCGCGTCAACGACATAATCATATTTTGTAAAGTCAAACTGGCCGCGCGTTTCTGGGAGGTAAAAGCATTTGTGAACGTTGACTTCCGCGTCGGGGTTGATGTCAAGGATTCGCTCCTTCATCACGTCGACTTTGTATTTTCCGACGCTGGAGCGGGTCGCGATGATTTGTCGGTTCAAGTTTGTCAGACACACTTTGTCGTCGTCCACAAGGTCAATATGCTGAACGCCGGAACGAACCAGCGCCTCCACCGTGTAGCCTCCAACGCCGCCAATTCCAAAAACCGCGACTCGCGCCCTCCCCAAAATTTCCATCGCCTCTTTTCCCAAAAGCAACTCTGTCCTAGAAAACTGATTTAACATTTTTATTCCTCACCTTAAAACCCTCGCGGAACATTAACGCCTTCCTTCTACGCCGCGCTTGCGCGAAATCCGCTCGAAACAACAATCATGGTCTTTCATTTTAAAACACGAGCGGCCGCCCACGCAGCGACAAGGCCAAAGAAGACCACCGTTCCAAAAATGTGGACGGGCATAAAGGAGCTTAGCGCGATGGCGCCAAAGCTGAGCGCGGTAGTGGCGAACGAAAGCAAGACCGCAAGCGAGTTGACCGCGTCACCGCCGCTTTCCACCGTGTAAATTATGTAGTCCAGGCCCAAGCCAAAAACCAAGATGATTCCCGTTACGGCAAAAAAGCCTAAAGGGATTTTAAATGCCGCGATGACGGCGGCCTCGCACAGCAAGACCAGCAAGGGAACGGCGGCGACTTTTGCCAACGCTTTTGGCTTGTAAAAAAACGCCAGCGCCAAAATCAAAACGACAAAGGCCGCGGCCAAAAGAAAAAGCATGATTTTTGTCAGCCGGTTCAACTCAAAGGCTATGTCGCCAACCTTGTCCACAAAGCAAACCGCCTGGGCGTCCGCCGCGCCATTCGCGCCTAGCTCTCCAGCGCCAAAGCGCTCGGCAAGGCTTTTCAATCCATCCGCGTCGCCGCCGGAAACAAAAACCGCGCTAAAATATTCCTGGCCGATTTTTCCAAGCCACAAAGTTTCAAGCGCGTCCTTTAAATATGGCAGAACGCCTTCCATGCCGGAATCGTCCGCGGCTTCCAACAAGGCGCGCGCCTCCAAAAAGTCCGGCGCAAAGTCCCGGGCTTCGCTTCCAAAAACTTCCTGCAAGTCAGGCGCGGCCTCCATCAATTTTTGGCTTGCCGCAAGCGACGCCCTTTTGCTTTTTTTGGACGGAACGAATTGGCTTGTCGCCGAAAACGAGTCGAGCCTTCCCGCCGCGACTTCCTCTTGCAGGAGCGCGCAAAAAGCCTCTTCGGTTTGCAAAAGAGCGTCGGCGCTATTGGCGCGGACAATAAAATAGCGGGCGCCGTTTTTTCTGTTCATCACGCTGGCCGAAAGTTTTTCGTCCTCCAAAAGCTTTCCGCTCATCGTGTAAAATTTTCTAAGGTCGTTGTCCAAGCGCAAGTTTTGCCTAAAGAAAATCGCAAGCGCAAGGCAAGTTCCTGCAACGGCAAAAAGCAGAATCTTTTTTAAATGTCGCGGGAACGCGAATCTAGCGCCATTCAGCATGGCCGGAGAAAGTTTTTTTTGCGGAACGGAAAGAGCCGGATAAAAAAGAACCGTCGTTGCGAATGCGCTTAAAATTCCCGCAAAGCAAAAAACCGATATTTGCTTTAGCAAGGCAAACGGAGCCAAGAGCATGATCAAATAGCAAACTTCCGTCGAAGCGAACGAAAGAGCCACGCCCTTGAAAATCTTTTTCATCGCCTGCGCTCCCAAAAGCGCTTCATGGCTAAAATACGCGCGCGTCCAAAAGTGCAGGCTGTAATCCAGGCATGTTCCAATCAAAGTAGTTCCAAAAACAAAAGTCAAAATGTGAATCTGTCCAAAGACCAAAAGCTCCGTTCCCAAGCCAAACGCCGCGCTCAGCGTTATCGCCCCGACAGAAAAGAGCAAGGGCCGCGCGCTCCTAAAGACAAACAGCAAAAGGACGACAACCGCCAGCATGCTAAGCGCGCTGATGGCGGCCACCTGCCTTTGCGCGCTAGTGGCGCTCTTGTGACTGTGGAAGGGCGAGCCGGAAAACACAAACGAAACATCCTGCCCGCCTTCCTGCCCAAAATCGTTTGACGCGGCGACGCGGCGGGCGCAATCGTAAATCGTTTGGACGCCGTTATTTTTGCTCGTCACCGAAGCGCCTTTTTGCGTCAACGCGCCGCGAACCATCACGTAATGCTCGCCATCGTATTCCGCCGCCAAAACTCCGTCGCGCAAGGCAAGGGACGTTCCGGTGTTGGAAAGGCGCTCGATTAAATTTTGCAATTCCAGGTCGGCCAAAAAGAAGGGATCGCCGTCAACAAATTCCAAGGGCGTGAGCGAAAAGGCGCCAAAGGCTTTTTGCAAGGCCAGCTCCTTAAGCTCGTCAACGCCGCCGCCTTGGTTTATTTTTTGAACCGTCTCCTTGTCCAAAAGCAAAAAGCGGTTTTTGTACTGCCATTCAAAAATTTGGTCCAGCGACAAGGAGGAAGCCTCAAAAGAAATGCTCTCAAAAATTTTGTTCTTGGGATCCGCGGCGGCGGCCTCTTGGTCGGCCTTAAAAAGTTCCTCCGCAAAAAGGGAGGCGGCCTTTTTGGCGCCCTCAAAAGACTTGCAGCGCGCAAGGACAAAAAACTGCCTCGCGCTTTTTTGCGTCAACGCGTCGTCCGCCCTCACCGCCGCCTTGGCCTCCGACGACTGCGGCAAAATGTCAAAGAGATTCGTGTTTACAAAAATCTTTCTGCCCGCGGCAAAGCAAATGGCCAGCGCCACAAAAACAGCGGCGTGCAAAGCCAACCATGCAAACGGAGTGGGATTTTTTTTAAGGCAAGAAAAAAGTTTTGCTTTCATTTTATGATTCACAATTTATTTGACAAAGCTTCATGGCGGCTAGCGCGTTCTTATGGCTTTCTGGAGTCACGCAGGCGCAACAGCTTGCGTCAACCGAAATCTTCACTTCCGGCAGTTTGGCTTTAAGAATGAACGCATTGCTTATGACGCAGATTCCAGTGCAAAGGCCGACAAGCTCGATTTCTTCCAATCCGTCCAGGCTGGCGGCATAGTCGGCGAGTTCCATTGAGCCAAACGAAGGCTTGTTAAAAATGCGGCTGTTCCCCACTTCCAGCTTGCTAGAAATCTGCCAGCCGTCAGTTCCTTCAACGCAGTGCAGAACCGGAAGATTTTTTCCTTCTTGAGTTTCAAGGTAGTTTTTTTGGTGAGTGTCGCGGGTGAAAACAACAATCTTGCCAGCGTCCCGCGCCTCTTCAATTTTTTTCGCGACATTCGGAACAATCGCCACAGCCTCTTTTGTTCCAAGCGAACCGTCAATAAAATCATTCTGCATGTCAATTACGATTAATAGTTTCATGGTTTGCTCCTTTTTTATTTTAACGAATATGTCCTGTTCCTGTTAGCGCCATTGGCAACAATCTTGCCATCTTCAACGAGTTCAGAAAGATAGTCTTTTGTACGTGATTGTTTCAAGCCGATAAACAAAGCAATATCCTGTGAACGGGCTTTGGAATGTTTAGAAAGATACTCCAGAATTTTGTCTTTATAGTTTATCGCCGATTTATCGCCGACACTTTGATTTATCGCCGATTTATCGCCGATTTTTGAGTTTATCGCCGATTTTTGGGCTTTATCGCCGTTTTTCTTATACGAAGGACGGTAAAAGTTCACACGAAGCATATCGCCAATTTCAAGGAACTCTGGTCTGTCTACTCCATATTCATCGCATTCTGCAAAAATGCGCTTAAAGCCAGAACCCCAGCCTTCAAGAACATCTATTTTTTCTAGAGTGCGCGCAAGCGTTTTATTGCGGATTGAAGAACGGCCTGACAAAGCTTCTTCAAGGGTCAAAGAACCATATATGCTTCCCGGCGAAGAAATCTCAACTCGGTCATCATAAACAGCAACCTGAACGCTGGAACTTATCTGATAGTTACGATGTATAACGGCATTTATAATAAGCTCACGGATAGCTTTGTGAGGAAGCTCATATTTTTCCTTATGAACAATTCCGTCAATTTCTACTGCCATGCCTAGATAGTTCAGAACAAATTTATAGGCTCCATCTATCTGTTCGCAAAGAGGCCCTTCGTATTCTTTTTTGTCTATAAAATCGACTCGCTCTGTTCCTCTAAAACGCGCGCACTGAATGCGTGAAGTAAAATCATGCTTTCCTAAAAGAATCGCATAGGCATTAGTTGCTGTATCTTTTTTATTGCCGATTATAAGATTCAGGTTCTCCAAATCTTTTCTTGTAATCCTCCGCTCTGCGCGTTCAGAAAAATCCTTGCAAAGATATTTTATATCCTCATCCTCAACCTTCACACTAGGACAGGCAAACTCATCATAATAAACATGGCGGCCACGATTAGAAAGTTCCTCCAAAGCAGTCCAGTCTGCGTTGCGGGTTGTCGCTCCAAGACGGATAAATATGCCGTTTTCTTTACCCAAAGCTTTTATGTAATAAGGAGTTGCGTTTCCAGGAAACACATTTACAATCAAAAGTTGGGCATCGTCTACCATCTCGGCTGTAATGTCGAACATAATTTGCGGCTCGCACATTTGGCTGATTGTGTCAGCAATGTTGTCCTTAAGTTCAAACAAATCTACAGATTTTGCAAGACCTACAAACTCGCGTTGATTGTTTACGCCAAGCACAAATTTGCCTCCAGCGCCATTTGCAAAGGCAACAATGGTTTTAATCCATTTTTGTGAATCATGAGGAAGCGTTGCTTTATATTCTAGTGTGCGGCTTTCACCGTTTTGGATTTCTTCTTGCAAAGTCATTGTGTCACCTCCTAAAACATTGCTTTTTTCAGTCTACATGCATCTTGCACAAACTGAACTTATTGTCAAGAATTATAGCGCAAACACTGGTAAAAAGAATTAAGTTTGGAACTTAATTCTCCTCTATCACTTCAAAGACCCAGGAACAAAGCATATTTGTTTCTTTTTCAATATTGAAATAAATAGGTTCTTTATTAAATTCACATACAGCACGTTCCATCATAAGAATACATTCAATCATTAGTTTGCATTCCTCTTTCATATCTTTTTGAAGTCTATTTCTAATAGAATCGCTTTCCGCTTCTGTTATATGAAAATTACAAAGTTCATGGGCAATATAATTTCTAAAATTTTTTGCTTTTAGGAACTTTTCTTTTAACACATCTGACATTAAAATTTTATTAATTATTTCATCAAAAAATATTGTTATAATTTTATGAAAAGACAAACTTGATGATATTTCATAGACCTTGTTTAATGTAGATTGAGAATGGTCTAATGCTTTTATTTTAGAAAATTCTTTTATTTCGCTTACAAAATACTCCAAATATTTACAAGCGGTGATGGTAAAATAACTTCTAAAATCCTTTTCATATCTTGTGGCAAAATACAACAAACGACCAATTATAGAAAAGTTATTGTTTGAAAATTCTGTTAAAGAATAATCGCTTGCCAACATATAATCATAGTTTGGATTCCCCATCTCCCCCACTTACCCCTTCAATCCAATAACATTCTTCAACTCCTCAAAGCTATCCACATGGCCATACTTAACGCCACTGGTGGAAACAACATTAAACAACTTCTTGGCGCATTCAATCTTGTTCGATTCAATTTTGTTTAACTGCATGTCGTCCAATGAGCCTTTTGTCTCTGCGACAAAAAACACATGCTTTACTTTGTCTTTGTCAAAGGCGATGGCCCAGTCGGGAGCGTAGTTTCCTACTGGCGTGGGAATTTGGAATGAGCGCGGAAGGCGAGCGTATACGGCAACTTCTGTCGCGCCGTCAAGGTCTTCCACAAACTTCCATTCAACATTGCTATCGGTGAAGACCAAATCTTGAATGCACTTCTTCGCAATAAAAGGCTCTTTGTCTGGAAGATTCCCCGCGGTAAATATGCTTGAGTCATAAGTGTCGGAAAGTTCGTGATACTCTATGTGCTCAACAATCTTTGTGGACTTTTGAGCGTTAATGATATTTATAACATCATGTATGAACTTTTCTGGGTTAAATCCAAATTGCTCCATTTCTTTAACGGTAAGCTGGCTTAAAATTGAGGCGACTGTCTTTCTAGTCAGCTTGCACTCTTTTGCAATGTCGCCAACAAGATCATATCTTACGCTTGTGCTTACCGGCTTGTTCAGTTTTTTGCTTTCAGTTTTTGAGCCTGTAAAGGAAGTCCCAGAACGGACTTCGGCCTCGTCAATTTTATCCTTTTGCTTTCCGACTTCCAATGTATATCTCATCGGAACAACATGGAGGTCTTTTTTAATTGCGTCCACGGCGTTCTTAATCAACTCTTCGCTGTTAAAATGGCAACTGTATGTATACTTATGGTTGATTTTTTTCCACAAGTCTTGGAAAATGTTTTTCTCAAAATTCTTGTTAAGCGGGTTGCCTTTATCCCATTGCGGCTTTTGGCCGTTGTCAATCATATTAGCAAGAACGGAAGGATTGTAAACCGCTTGTATCAATCTATGAATCTGCTCAAAAATTTCCGCTTTTGCCTCGGGCTTGTCTTTTATATCGTCGGGCAATGTTTGTATTAATTCTTCGTCAAAACGTTGAAGATTTCCCATGTCAACAGCGTCTTTATAAATCTGAGTAGGTTGCTTGTTTTTATCAATATATTTGTTTTGAGCCAAATACAAATATATTATGCTGGCCTGCTCATCCGTTATATTAATTTGCTGTCCGCACACTGTAATATTTTTGCCGATAAAATATTCCTCGTTGGCCACCTTTGGCCTTGAATCCGAAAGCTCTTCAGAAATGTCTTTTTGCAAGCCTTCAACAAAGTCTTTGTAGCTTTCGCTTGCTATTACGGTAAGCGTGTTGATTCCGTGAACCGCGTCGCCAAGGATTTCTTTGTCCTGCCTTGCTCCTTCTTCATTGACGCAAAGGCGCATTCCGCGGCCAACTTCCTGACGGCGGCTAATTGTGTTGTCTGAATGTTTCAGAGTACAAATCTGGAATACATTTGGATTATCCCAACCTTCGCGCAAAGCAGAGTGAGAGAAAATAAAACGTATAGGCATATCAAAATCCAAAAGCAAATCCTTTCGCTTTAAGATTAAGTCGTATGTCGTAATATCCTCGTCGCTTTCGCCAGTTGAATCTGTAAGCTTTCCTTTTTTATCACGGCTAAAATATCCTTCATGACAAGGACCAATATCATTAGAACTTGGAAGCAAAACTTTCTGATAATAACTATTAGGATTAATATCGATAAAGTCATTCAAAACAGTTTTGTATTCCTCTTCAAACATCTTGCCGTATTCGCCTAAAGTTTCATTGCCGTCATCATCGTAAGCGCGATACTTTGCCACCTCGTCAATAAAGAAAAGCGACAAAACTTTTATGCGCAAGCCTTGGTCGAAAAATTCTTTTTCCTTTTCAAAGTGGCTTCGGATTGTCTCGCGGATTTGAACGCGCCGAATATCCTTTTCCGCGACATTGCCGGTCATTTCTCCAATCTTAAGAACCGTCGGATCCTCGTTGTCGCTAACCGCTTTGTTGAATCTTACGCAATTCTCCAAGGGCAAAATTTCCGCAATATAAATGTCCTTATACTCCGGCAAGCCTTTGCTCGCTTGGTCAAGCTTGTCGCCCGCGCTCAATTTTACTGGCATTCGCTTAATTCCGCCTTTTTGCTTTACCTCTATTTCCAGCTTGACTTGCGGAGCGGCGTGGGGCGAAAGAATAATAGAATCCGCGTAAATGTATGTGTTTGTGCCCGCGATGTTTTCAAGCTTAAAGCCTTTTACCTCAATTTTTTTAACAAGCTTTTGGTTGTAAGCATCCAAAGCGTCAAGGCGGTAAACCAAATTATGCTGGACTTTGTGGGTGGCCGAATAGTTCATTACAAAAAGCGGCTTGAACTGCTCCAACGCTTTTTGCGTGGCGGAATTTGCGTCTCCCATTCTTTGCGGCTCGTCAAGAATCAAAATCGGACGGTTTGCAGCGATTACGTCTATCGGGCGGCGGCTTGCAAACTCGTCGCGCTTGGTGTAAATAATGCGCGCGGCTTCGTTGCCCTTGCGGCCTTCAACATTTTTGTCCTTGTTGAGGGAAGTGTTAAAAGCCTGCGTGTTGATTATCATCACGTTTATGTCAGAACTGGCAGAAAACTGGTCTATCATATTCAAGCGCTTTGAATTGTATATGAAAAAACGGATTTTCTTTCCGTACTGCTGCATAAAATGGTCTTGCGTGTATTCAAGGCTCTTGTAAATTCCCTCGCGAATGGCTACAGACGGAACGACAATCATGAACTTGCTCCATCCGTATGACTTGTTCAATTCATACATTGTCTTGGTGTAAACATAAGTCTTGCCGGTTCCGGTTTCCATCTCTATGTCAAAGCTTGGCCGTCCTGCGGTGCGTTCTATCTGTGAAGAATGAATGATAAAATTTGCATCTTGAACTTTGTGAATATTTTCCAAAAGCTCCCTGTCGTTTAGAATGATGTCGGCGTTTTTATAGCCGGAATCGCTTTCATAATCAAGCGACGGGTCGGCGGAAGAAACGCCCTTGTCGCGCAAGTATTCAACCTTGTCCGCAAACTGCTGGCCTTCAAAGCATTTTACAAGAGCGTCCACTGCCTGGGTCTGATATTTTTGAATCTTAAACGTGAATTTCATTTATCTTCCTCCTTGCAATTCTGGATGCTGCAGGTAGAAATTTGTTTTTTCCCTTTCGATTTCTTCTTTTAGTTCTTCTTGGGTAGGCATATATGGCATATATTTTGCCATAAAAATCTGTTTTGAATCATGCAGAATTGAATATCTTGCTATATCCTTGTTTGTTTCAGAACAAAGAACTATTCCTATAGTTGGATTGTCTTCTGCTTTCTTTTTTAAGTCATCATACATACGGATATACATATCCATTTGACCGATGTCTTGATGAGTTATTTTTCCAATTTTCAAATCAATAAGCACATAGCATTTTAATTCAATGTTATAAAAAACGAGATCTATAAAATAATCTTCTGTTTCTGTAATAATATGCTGCTGGCGGGCAACAAAAGCAAAACCTTTCCCCATTTCCATCAGGAAATCTCTGATATGATTCAAGATAGCGCTTTCAAGCTGATTTTCACTGTAGTCGTTATTATTGAAACCTAAAAATTCAGCAATTACGGGACTTTTAATTAATTCATATTTAGAATTCTTAAATGCCGATGTTTTTTGTTTCATTTCGGAAATAACATTTTCTTTCTTGGGCGACATCAAAAGCCTGTCATAATATAAAGTACCAATATTTCTGTCTAACGTACGAGAAGACCACATTTGGCTTGATGCTTCTTTCATATACCATAATCTTGCATCTTCATTTGTTACAGAAAGCAGACGCCTAAAATGAGTCCAGTTCAAATTGTGAACGCATGCGTTCACAATTTCATAGTCCTTAAAACACAAGTAAAACTTCCTGTAATATTGAAGATTTCTTTTGTTATAAGTTGAACCAAATTTTCTCGTCAACTTTTCCGCAAGCTGTTCAATTATCTGTTCGCCGTAATCAGCGCGCTTTTTCCCTTTCTGTTCCTGTTCTACAATAAGCTTTCCAATATTCCAATAAGTAGCCACAATTATTGAACTTACAGCAGAATTTGCAGTATCTCTAGCTGCTGTGATTAGTTTTTCAATTTCACTTAGGAAATTGTTCTTTTCTATATCGAGAACTTCGTTTTTCATTCTACAGCACCTTCCTTACTGTATCAGGACTATAAGTTGTAAATATCTGCTCAAAATTGGTGATAAGGCTGTCTCCATCTTTTGAGTTTGCTGGGTCTCGCATTACAAAGTAGTATGGCTTTTCTTTAGCGATTTCTGTAATTGTTTTTTCATCTACAGAATCATCAAAGCAGGCCATAAGGTAATTGCCTTCTACACAGAATACTTCTTTGCCATTAATTTTCTTTGTTTCGATTTTGCTTGAAAGCATAATGCCAAGGTCAAGCATTGTTTGGAAAAGAAGATCTTCGCCTGTGCGATCTAATTTAATGTTGTTTTTGAAAAGATCGCTTGTGTCGATATGGTTTGGGGTGTAGTAAACATCTTCCATATTTGATGAATCAATTTTGAGAACACGGAAACCAGTGTCTAGGTCTTTAGTAGTAAGTGGGTTATCTTCTTTGATTTTCTTGCCTGCACGGCGGATGCGCTCTTTTCCAATTTCACAAATATTCTTATAACCAGCTTTGAAAGCTTCTGATTTTTCATCTGTTATTTCTGGAAGTTGTACCATGATGAATTTTCGATTACCATCATCTTCAGCATTAAGTTGCATAACGGCATGGGCTGTTGTAGCTGATCCTGAAAAGAAATCGAGAATTATGGAATCGTTTTCTTGAGAAATTGTAATAAGATATTTTATTAAGTCAGTTGGTTTTGCAAAATCAAAAGGTATTTTTAATTCAGTCAATTCCTTTTTACTTTGTCTATTTTCCCACTTCGTTATTAAATCCACAGGTGTCATACCTTCTTCTTGTCTATCATCTAACCAGATTTTTGTATAAATATTCCACTTTGCTGGTTTTCCTTCAGAATCGATTAAAACACCTTTTGATTCCTTGAATTCAATATTACCTTTTTTTCTTTCTTCAATGTATCGTTCACGACTCCAGCGCCAACAACCATCATTATCATCTGGTTTTACACCAGCACCATCTATTTTTTCTTTGGGTAATGTTTTTCCAGGAGGAATAACTAGAGTTCCATCGGGACATTGTATAAAATACCTCTGATTTGGACGTGCATCCAAAGAAGATTGATATAATCCAAATGGTCTATATTTTTGCCCTTTTCGTTCACCTTGAGTTTCTATAGATGTATATAATTTTTTTATTATTTCTTCAGAAATAGGCTCTCTAAATGATTTAGCTAAACTTATGTTCTTTGCATAAACTACAATATATTCAACGTTAGGAGAAAAGAATGTCCCTTTAGCTCCACCACTTTTCATCAAACGTGAAATAATACCACATTTGTTATCATGAGAAAAAACTTCATCACAAAGCTTTATCATGTTTTCAATTTCATCTTGACCAATGCTTATAAAAATTACTCCGTCATCACTCAATAAATCACGAGCAATTTTTAGACGTGGATATATCATATTTAACCAATCAGTATGAAATCTTCCATTACTTTCTGTATTTGCCACAAGACGGTTACCATCTTCATCGGTCTGTCCACTATTAGAAATATAATCTGCTGCATCTTGAGCAAAATCGTCTTCATAAACAAAGTCATTTCCAGTGTTGTAAGGTGGATCTATATAAATCATTTTGATTTTACCTAGATATGTTTCCTGTAAAAGCTTTAATGCCTCAAGATTATCTCCTTCAATATAAAGGTTCTCTGTGTTGTCAAAGTCCACACTTTCCTCACGGCATGGGCGGAGCGTTTTGTTTATGGGAGCGTTCGCCGTAAGAATCGCCTGCTTTTTGTCCGGCCAGGTAAACTGGTAGCGTTCTTCCCGCCCTTCCACAAGCACGTTGGAAAGTTCCTGTTTGAGCATATCAAAATCTATTTTGTGTACAATCTCGCCATTATCGTCTTTTGCTTCCGTCACGCAGTTCGGAAAAAGAGCGGCAATTTTGCTTACGTTCTCGTCAATCTTGTTAAGTGAGTGCATGTGTAAGTGATCCATAGTTTTATTCTCCATCTTCAAATAAATCTTTTATTTCTTGTGCAATTTCCGCAGGTGTTTGAAGTGCGGTTGTTGCTGCTTTTCTGTCTGCTATTATGGGACTAAAATCAATAACTTGTTTTTTGGTTAAATTATGCCAGATTGGTAATATAACTTTATTATTATATGTTTCCCTCTGAAATAAACCATCTAATTCTGCTTTAGTCCAATATTTATTCTCTGCTA